>Ga0335069_10005734_pt1 | contig 18199 bp, 22 predicted proteins | sample Lox_Sample_11_FD_206714 | JGI IMG/M metagenome (GOLD analysis project Ga0335069, IMG submission 206714) | Soil microbial communities from Loxahatchee National Wildlife Refuge, Florida, United States - Lox_Sample_1.1 | ecosystem: Environmental > Terrestrial > Soil > Wetlands | place: USA... | reverse complement strand
CGACCCCCATTGGGAGCGACGCGCCCGAAAACGCTGGATGCAGATTCTCGCACGCCTGGCCCAGGGCCGCGGCGTGGCCCTGCTCTCCGCCTTCTCGCCCTGAACCCCAAAACTGGGGGAGGGCAAGACTTGACGTACTATTGACTTATCGCGGCAGCGCGACCTATACTGTAGCCGGCTGGAAAGGAGACGGATGGCAATGACGAGTGGAACCGTTCTTGTGGGGACGGGCTGGGAGATTCACCGTGAGCCTGACGATGCGTTCGTCAAAGGCATCGAAGGTTCAGCGGCGCATATGGTATCGCGGCTCTCCTTCATGACGCGCAATCACCACCTGATACGCGACTTTGTGGTTCGCGAGCTGCCGCGGCTGGGCGGACCGGTTTCACCGCTCGCCATTGCAGAGGGCACCGGCCTTGGCTTACCGGAGGTTTCGGCGGGCCTGCTGGATCTCGCGAGTCACCTGTTTTTCCTCGTGCGCAACGAGGGTAGCGAGGTGGCCTGGGCATTCCCGGTGACTGCCGCTGCGACCCCTCACCGGCTCACGTTTTCCACAGGGGAGAAGATATTTGGCGCTTGAGCGGAGGACGCCTTTGCGACGTCCTTCGTGCAAGGACGCTTGAGAAGAGAGAAACTCCGCGTTCGCATCGATTCGGAATGCTGCCATTGCTCCGAACCCCTTTCCTTGGAAGTTGACGAAGAACTGCGGTGGGAGGTGTCGTCGTCCGGCGCCCGCCCGTTGCTGTTCCAGCCGGAAATGGATTGGAACACCTTCCGGGGGCAAAACATCATTCACGACTATTGACGCCAGACCGTATTCTTCTGGTCAGAAGAACACGCTCGCGATTACAGAAGCAAGGAAGAGCAGCCCCAAGGCGTCTATCTCTCGCTAGAACAGGCAGCCTTCTCGGGGCGCATCGTGCAGTCCGGGCTGTTTGCCTTCACCGGGGAGGCGCAGCCGCGGTAGTAGATTGGACCGGGCGGTTTCGGTCATGCGCGCCCGAACCGGTGCACTCCGGTCGGATCGTTCGGCGGAAACGGCAGCGTAGGTGGCGTGGTGCCGCCCATCGCCCGCCGGATGCGTTCCTGCACAAAGCCCACATCGGTGATATAGCTGCGCATTGCCGAAGTCGTCCAGCCGTTGCGCCGGATGACCTCCAGAATCTCCTCACCTTTCAAAGCATCGGATGCCTGTACGTGACGAATGGGCTGCGTCGTGTCAGTTCCTCCCCCCAGGACTTTGCTGAAGGCGCTGGTGGTAATCTCGCTGATCCAGTGGGCGACGCCGCTATGGCTGGAGCTGACGGCAGCCAGCGCTTCCACGGTCGCGGCCGGCAAATACAGCAGCAGGCCTTCGGTGATCATGAGCGCCGGGTCCGAGCCGCCGGCCTCGTACAGGGCGCGCCGTTGGGCCGGATCGTTCACGTCGAGGGTGAGGCGCTCACGGCGGCAGCGCGGCGCCTCGCCGGACATCAACCGCTCCTTGTAATCCAGCACACCCGCGAAGTCGATTTCAATCCAGCGCAGATTTGAGGGGAGGTCGATACGCCACGGACGGGTATCCAGACCGCAGCCGACGCTCAGCACGGTGGCGATGGGGTACAGCCTTAACGCGTCGAGCAGCAACTCGTCAACAAAGCGGGTTCGAATCGCGAGTCCGAGGCGCAGTATGTTTGAATGGGGCAACGCGTCGAGGATGGCGAATCCGCGCTCCCCCGCCAGCCGGGCCGCGAAGGGGTCACGGAAATAGGCGTCCTCCAACTTGGTTTCATGCGCGCGACAGGCGGCCACCATGAGCGCTGTGTCGCTGACGTGAGTGATTTCGCCGCCGTTGGGAGACATCCGTTCCATTATGCCGGAAACTACGGTGCTGATGGAATGCGAGTCCCGCTGAGGTAGCACCTCGGTTATCGGTCTGCCTGGGTGATGCGCCCCAATAGGGAGATGCTGCTAAGGGGCCTCGTCTCCCGGCTGGGGAGGAACCATGGGAGCCTTTTTCAAGAACCTCATTAATCCCTCTCCTGTGGCGCCCCCGGCCCGCTTCGTGAAGAATTCGGCGGCAGTTTCCATCACCCCCACCTTCTCTGCCACCGCCGCGGCAATCCATTGGTTCAGCGACACGCCGTCTTCCTTGGCCAGCCTTTGCGCCGCCTGCTTGACGGAGAGAGGAAGTTTCAAGGGGTAGGTGGCTTTACTCATGGTTTCATCCTCCGCAGTAAATCACCCGGGCCCAGGACCGGAATGTCGAACCGCTCAATCGCCGCGGCGAAATGTGCGATGTTGTAAGTTACCAAAGCGTCGGCGCGGCCGTTCACGGCGGCTTCCAGCATCATTTCGTCGCTGGGATCGCATACTTGGGGACGCCACTGAAAATGGGTCTCCACCGGCTCAATCAGCGCCGTCAATTCGGCGAGCAGCGCGTCGATCTCTGCAAGAGTCAGCCCGTGGACCAACCGATGTTCCGGCCGCTTCAGCACCTCTTCATGCTCAAGGAAGAGGGGAGGCGCGGCCAGGATCCGCAGGCGCCCGGTCGCCACTAGGCGCAAAAGAGCATTTGCCGCGCCTAGCCGGCTGCGCAGGCCCGCTACCACGACCTAAGTGTCCAGAACAATCCTTAGCACAGCGCGAAAGCCTATGCGATGCAACATCCCATGGGATATGTCAATTCACTCCTGATCGATCAGCTTCTGGGGCAGCTACCTTGCGCCGCCACGCGGGCGCGGCGAATTACGCCATGACGCCGGCCGATGAGCGAAAAACTATCGATGAGCCGCGGACATTGGGTACCTTGACCGAGCCTTACCCTTTACCCTGGGACCCTAACGACGAGGGTGGAATGGCTGCTCGCTGCTGCTCTCCTCTGCCGGTTCGGGACTTTCGATATCTAGGTTCACCACTACCGGATCCTGCCCGCTTCGGACTACGACGGCCTCACAGGGGATATCGGGGCGGGCATTGATTTCCTGATGCGGCACAAAGGGCGGCACGTAAATGAAGTCCCCCGGATCGGCCTCAGCGCAGAACTCCAGCCTTTCGCCCCAGCGCATGCGCGCGCGCCCTCGGACGATGTAAAGCACCGTCTCAAGCTCGCCATGATGGTGGGGACCGGTTTTGGCGCACGGCTGAACGACTACGGTGCCGGCCCACAACTTGCTTGCCCCGGCACGCGCGTGAGTAATAGCGGCAGCTCGCATCATTCCAGGGGTCTGTGGCGTGTTCGCGTCCAGTTCACCCGCGTGCACGATCTTTACGCCATGCTCTTTCCACTCCAATACTCCTCCTCATTGTTCAACGTGCGGCGCCCTGAACAGAGTAACCCAGTACCACCCTCCGGGTATACGTATGCGAATAGGGGGGACAACTGTTTTCCCCGGTTTCCCGAATGGTTTCGGTTAGCCCTCCTCGACGGTGGACCAGCAATTTGACCGTTGCATCTAAACGTTATAAGCAAGGAGGCGAACATGGCAAGAATCGAGGGTATTGACCCGAGGCGGGCCCCTTTCTTAATGCGGCAGGTGTTCAAACAGATCCGCAAACTGCTAAGGCGCGATCTGACTCCGCTGAAGATTAAGGCGCGAGTGCCGCGCCTATTCTGGTTCGGCAGTTTGGGGGAATGGCTTTTGGGCCAGAGAGCCAAAGTTCCCCAACGGCAGCGTTCCCTTGTTCTATTGCGCACCGCGGTGCGGGTTGGATGTCCGTTTTGAATCGACGCCAATTCTGGCGGCGGCAGAATGTACGGCCTGACGGACGATGAGGTGAGTGCAATTCGCGAAGGCAAGCTTGAGGGCTTTGTACCAGCGGAAATGGCATTACTGCGCATGGCGGACGCAATGTCGGACGCGCCTGCGAACGTCAGCGATGGGTTGTATGCCGAATGGGGCAAGCATTTCTCCGAGGAGCAACTCATGGAACTGGCGGCAAACGCGGCGCTGGAAAATTATCGAGCCCGGTTCAATCGGGTCTTTGACGTTGGAAGTGACGGACTCTATCGAAAAGGATTGCAGTTCAAACCGCGGCGGGGCTAGGACGGGAACAATCATCGTCTCCCATGGGGTAATTTCCAGTTTCGAGCTTCCGATTTCCATGTGGAAAATGGACACTCAAAGCGTGGCAAATCCTGTCGTACAGGAGGAAGGCGCGAGTTTCGACTTTCCAATTTCGAATTCCCGATTTCCATGCGAGGGGTGCTCTATTTTCTTTCGCTGAATCGGGCGGCTTGGGTCATAACGAAATGGCGTTCCGGCAGGCTGGTCGCCCTGTCGGCGGCCATGCGGTAATGGGCGATTACCCGGTAATTCCTTCGTGTTGCTGTGCGGCTTTGACCGTTCGGATGTCGAGGTACATCCGGACCGAGCTGCCCTTGCCGCCTTCAAGGGGCCGGAAGCCGTACCTTTCATACCAGCCCATCGCGCTTGGATATACGTCCACGATTACGCATCGGCACCCGGCCTGCTCGGAGACAGCGACGGCAATTCTCAGGGGTTCGGATAGAAGGGCGTGTCCCAAGCCTCGAGCCTTGAACCGGCGATCCACGGCGAGCCGCGCGAGCAAAAGCATCGGCAGGTCGTACGGGGGCAATCCTCGAACCGCCCGCCTGGGCAACGCGTCCCTTGGAACGCTGGCCGTGGCGAGAGTGAAATATCCGATGACCGTCTGCGGCGCCGCTTCGTCAACCGCCACATACGTGACGCCGATGGAACTCTTGCGCTGATTGTTCCAGGCGTGTTTCTTCAAATAACTATTGAGCGGCTCATCTCCGCAATCGAAATACTCGACGCAGTCCGATACCTCCATACGGTGAATAATCGTCGCCAAGTCAGCCCTTCATCGCACGAACCAAAGCAGGGGTTGGTTTCGCCGGTTCCGAGGATACCCGTTGGGCAAGGCTCTCCAACTCCGCTTCCGTCCATTCGATGTTGACGCGCGGTAGCGTTGCCCCCGGCGCAATTCTTTCCAGGCGCGGAAGGACGAGAATTCTTTTTTCCCCGGATGCGCTTTCACTCATAATTCTGTGTCCAAGCTTCCGCTCCGATACGGCCCACCGAAACAGCGCTACGGCCTCGCAAAGGAAATCAGAATTGCTGGTGAGTTGAAGCTCGTCTTTTAGACGGCGAACAGCGCCGTCTTCAATCGGCGGCAGGTCAGCCTGGAATTTCGGCTTGCGAAGCACTCTCTCCCGGCGCTTCATTCTGCGTGCCTGAGCTGTCCTCGGCATCGGATACCTTCCTCCCTGGTACACAAAAATCCTACTTTTTCGATGCGAAATCGAGTGCAAAACCCAACCCAATGGGAGAATTGGGCTGTTTAGAACGCTGGCCGGCATCCCTGCCCGCACGCTGACGCATCAGACTCCTGCTTTGGGGAGTCTGCGATCCCGAAGGGACAACGGGTTGGCGTCGCCAACATCGCAGACATTGAAGGGAATTTCTGCGCCAGCCACGCAAGAAGGCGCGATTGCCGAATAGAAGCAGGCAGTCACCGCCGGGGCCCGTCCCCACCAAAAGTTGACCACTTTTGCTGACCATGGTACGATCGTTAGGTCGGAGGTCCCATGCAAGAAGTAGCCATCTCAGAATTCAAGGCCAAGTGTTTGGCGTTGCTGGAACAAGTGCGCGCCACCAAGCGTCCGTTGCGCGTCACGCGTTTTGGCAAGCCGGTGGCCGAGGTTGTCCCCCCCGCGCCGGTGGGCGCAGACCGCAAGTGGTTGGGGTCCCTGGTGGGCACCATGGAAATCACGGGCGATATTGTCTCCCCGGTCATCGAGGATACCGATTGGGAGGCTGGGCGCGAGTGAAGCTCCTGCTCGACACGCACATTTGGCTATGGTCGCTGGGGGAACCCCACCGTCTCGGGCGACGCACCCGTCGCGAACTGGAAAGCGGGAACAATGAGTTGTGGCTCTCGCCGGTCAGCACCTGGGAAGCATTCCTGCTGAATGCCCGCGGAAGGATTCGCTTGCACGGAAGTCTGGCCGCGTGGCTGGAACGTGCGACGGCGAACCTGCAGGAAGCTCCCCTGACCCACGAGATTGTCCTGGCGGCACAGCAGTTGCCCCTCCCCCATCCCGATCCTGCCGACCGCTTTCTTGCCGCCACCGCCCACGTGCTCGACCTTACTCTGGTCACTGCCGACGAGCGGCTGTTGGGGCTAGGGGAGATTAAGACGCTAGCCAATCGATAATGGGTGTGAAAGGGGGACTTGTGGACATCCATCAGCAAGCGCACAAAGCGGAGTGGTTCCGTCAGCTTCATCATGGTCCGCACATCCTGGTGCTGGTCAACGTTTGGGACGTTGCCTCGGCGCGACTGGTGGAGGAAGCCGGATTCCCCGCCGTCGCCACTTCGAGCGGCGCGGTGGCGAACTCCTACGGTTACCCTGACGGCCAGCGGATCAGCCGTGCGGAAATGCTGGGCGCCGTCGAACGCATTGCGCGTAACGTGAAGCTGCCGGTAACGGCGGATCTCGAGTCGGGCTACGGCGATTCGGCGGATGCCGTCACCGAGCTCGCGTCGACCATGGTGGCGGCCGGGGCGGTGGGCCTGAACTTCGAGGATGGCACCGGTGACCCGGCGAACCCGCTGCTGCCGCTCGAACAGCACGTGGCGAAAATCCAGCGCCTGCGAGCGGCCACCAACGCCACCGGCGTCCCCGTGGTGATCAACGCTCGCACCGACGTCTACCTGGCGCAGGTGGGAGAGCCCGCGACGCGCTTCGAACATGCCCTGCGGCGCGCCAACGCCTATCGCCAGGCCGGCGGCGACTGCCTGTTTATTCCCGGCGTGAGCGACGCGGAAACCATCGGAAAGCTGGTGAAGGCCGTTGGCGGGCCGCTCAACATCCTTGCTGCTCCGGGGGGCCCCTCGGTGGGTGAGTTGGAGCGCTTGGGAGTCGCGCGCCTCAGCTTCGGCTCGTGGCCCTTCCGCTCCGTGATGGGCTGGTTCGACAAGCTGCTGAAGCAGGTACGCGAGCCGGAATCGCTAGCGGAAGTTACCGCGGCAGCTATTCCGTACAAGGGACTGAACGCACTGTTCAAACCTTGACGCGTACTGGTGGGAAGCAAGCAAGCGCGGTCATGGCACGGTGTGGGCGGCGAACCCGATGGGCTTCCTGGGTTTGGCGGGCGGGGCAATCAACTGCCGGATGGCTTCGAACAGCGCGGTGATATTCTCAACATGCCCTTCAATCCGCGCCTCCAGTTCCGCCAGCTTTGCGGCCAGTTCTTTGTGCGTGGCCAACATCTGGCGCAAGCGCAAAAACGCTCGCACCACTTGGATCCTAGCCTCTACGGCGATTTCGCTGGTCAGAACGCTGGCCAGCATCACCGCCCCGTGTTCGTGAAAGCATGGCACATCCTACCGCACAGGGGAAAGGTCTCGAGTCTCCAATTTCGAATTTCCGATTTCCATGCGGATGGTGTTTTATTTGCCTTCGCTTAGCCGGGCGGCTTGGGTTATCAGGTAATGGCGCTCCGGCAGGCTGGTGGTCCGGTCGGCGGCTATGCGGTAGTGGGCGATGGCGGCCGGGTAGTCGCCCGCCATTTCGAGCAGGTGGGCGCGGACCGCGGCGAGGCGATGATGGCCGGCCAGGCGCGCGTCCCGGTCGAGCGCCTGGAGCAGCTCGAGCCCTCGGGATGGGCCGTGCACCATGGCGGCGGCCACGGCGTGGTTGAGGGTGACCATGGGATTGTCGGACATGCGCTCCAGCAGGTCGTAGAGCGCCAGGATCTGCGGCCAGTCGGTATCCTCGGCGCGCGCCGCTTCGTCATGGACGGCAGCGATGGCGGCCTGCAACTGATACACTCCCACGGATCCTTTGGATAAGGCGGCGGTAAGCAGCGCGATTCCCTCGGAGATCTCGTTTTGGGCCCAGAGGGTTCGATCCTGCCGGGTGAGCGGGATCAGTTCTTCGTCCGGACCGGTTCGAGCCGCGCGGCGCGCGGCGGTGAGCAGCATGAGGGCCAGCAGTCCCGCCACCTCGGGATCGTCGGGAACCAGGGCGTGAACGGTGCGCGCCAGGCGGATGGCCTCCCGCGCGAGTTCCAGCCGCTGGATTTGCGGCCCGGCGCTGCTGGTATATCCTTCATTGAAGATAAGGTAGAGCGCGTGCAGCACGGCGCGGAGGCGTTGGGCACGGTCTTCGCGGGTGGGCAACTGGAAAGGCACTCCGGAGGCCATGATGCTTTGCTTCGCCCGGCTGATGCGCTGCGCCATGGTCGCCTCAGGCACCAGGAAGGCCTTGGCGATTTCCGCCGTAGTTAAGCCGCCCACCGCCCGCAGCGTCAGGGCGATGGCCGATGCGGGGGTGAGGACGGGATGACAGCACATCAGAAGCAGCGTGAGCGTGTCGTCCGGCTCCATCTCCGGGTCGAGGTCTGCGGGCGGCTCAGTTTGGCTGGATTCGGCCGCCAACGTGCTTTCCCGCCGCCGCCGGGCCTCATCGCTGCGCCAGGAATCCGTCATGCGGCGCGAAGCGACCTGGATCAGCCAGCCTCGAGGGTTCTCGGGAATGCCTTCCCGCGGCCACTGCAAGACGGCGGCCATCAATGCTTCCTGGACGGCATCCTCCGCGGCGGCGAAGTCGCGGAAACGCCGGGTGACCGCGCCGAGCACCTGCGGCGCCAATTCGCGGAGGAGGTACTCCATCGAAATGTCCTGTGTGCTCATCTTAGTTGGGCCCTCAGGGCAGATCGTCGGTCCGTCGGCTCATGATTTGCCGCACTTCGATGGGCATGTTGGTCGGCACGCCGCCGGGCGCCGGCCCTGCCGATAGTCGGGCGGCTATCTGATAGGCCCGTTCGGGGCTCTCGACGTCCACAATCCAGTATCCGAGCAGAAACTCTTTGGCCTCCGGAAACACGCCGTCGGTGACCGGTGCGCCGTCCTTGCCGACCCGGACGATCTTGGCCTGTTCCGGGGCCGCGAGAGGCTCGTTCGCAACCAGCTCTCCGGCTTCGGTCAGCTCATGGTTGAGCTTCTTCAAAAAGGCGAAGTGCGCCTGGACGTCGCTCTGGGACCATGCCCGGTATGTGTCCACTCCCGCCTTGGTGCCCGTCATCATCAAGATATACTTCATGTTATCTGCTCCCTTCGTTCACTCATTTTAGCGCCGCTTCGGGGCGCTTTCATGGTGTAGTCGAAGCCGGCGACACATTTTCGACATGCCGGGCAAAAAAGAAACAAGAAAAATTGCGGCCGCCAGCGTGTCGAAATCGTACTTCAAGAAACGATGTACAGACGGAGGTTCGAAAATGATGAGCGAGGTTTGGGCAGTGGATGTTACCCGGGATTGGGCCATGGCTTGCGACGTGCAACAGGGGTTCATGCGGGGGTTGGACCGTGCCCCTATTCCCCTTGATCACAGCGCGCGTTGCCGCCAGGTGCACGATTTGGGCGGCGACTGCTACGATTTCACCCCCCTCGGGCATAACCGCCTGGCACTGACCATCGGAGATGCCTCCGGCAAAGGCCTATCCGCCGCGCTTAAGATGGCCAACGTCCAGTCCTCGTTGCGCACCGCGGCATTCTTTGCGGAAAACGACGTAGCCGGGGTGGTTAAAGCCGTGAATCGCCAGGTGTGCGCATCTTCGCTCGCCCAATGGTACGCCACCCTTTTCTACGGCGTTTTCGATGGAGCCACGCGCACGCTGCGCTACACTAACGCCGGCCACCCTCCTCCCATGCTCGTGCGCCGCGACAGCACGGTCGATTGGCTGGAAACGGGTGGCGCCCCCGTCGGGCTGCTTTCCGATCCCGGCTATGAGGAGGGTGCCGTTCAACTTCATCCGGGCGATCTGCTTCTCGCTTTCACCGACGGGGTGACGGAGGCCGTAAACCCGGCCGGTGAGGAGTGGGGTGTCGACGGCTTGCGGCAAGCCGTAACCCGATGTCGCGGAAGGAGCGCTGACGACATTGTCCGCGCGATCTTCTCGTCGATGGATGAATTCTGGCAGGCCCGCTTGACTGATGACGCGACAGTGCTGGTTTTGCGGGTACCTTGAGCGACCAGTTCGAGCTGACGCGCAGAGGGCATCTATGACACAATGTCATGCGGCGCGCACACCGTGGCGGACAGGCGCGTCGCCGCGCGCATGGTCATCTTAAAAGCCGCCTCCTATTCCAACTTCTTGCGGGTGAGTTTTTGGATAAGGCAAGCACTCCGGCCGAAAGAGATTGAACTTTCGGCGCGCTTCCGTCATCGAATTCCAAAGGGGAAATGAGGCACACCGAATGAGTCAGGATCATGGGGCCAACGAACTCGCCCACGCCGCCAGCGCCTATCTACGCTCCGCCGCGCATCAACCCGTGCAGTGGCGCGAGTGGGGCAGCGCTGCGTTCGCGCAGGCACAGGCGGAGGACAAACCGATCCTGCTTGATATCGGCGCGGTGTGGTGCCACTGGTGCCACGTCATGGATCGCGAAAGCTACGAGAACTCGGAGGTGGCGCGCCTCATCAACGAATCGTTCATCCCCGTGAAGGTCGACCGCGATGAGCGGCCCGATATCGACACTCGTTACCAGACCGCAGTGAGCGCTCTTACGGGCCAGGGCGGTTGGCCGCTCACCGCTTTTCTCACCCCCGATGGCAAGCCGTTCTTTGGCGGTACATACTTCCCGCCGGACGACCGCTCCGGCCGCCCCGGGATGAAGCGCCTGCTGGAAGCCATCGCGCACAGCTACCGCTCGCAGCGTGAGAAGATCTACGAAAGCGCAGCCAAGATTGCCGAGGCGCTCCAAAACGTGGACCAGTTGAAGCAAGGGGAAGGTTCTCCCGACGAACAGATTGTGAAGGCGATTGTCGAGAACATCAGCGGCATGTACGACGCGCAGAATGGCGGATTCGGCAACGCCCCCAAGTTTCCTCACCCCCCCGCCATTGATCTGCTGCTGGAAGGCTACCTTGAGACTCGCCAGGAGTGGCTGTTGACCATCGTTACCACCACTCTTGAACACATGGGACGGGGCGGCGTCTATGACCAGATCGGCGGCGGCTTTCACCGCTATTCGGTAGATGAGCGCTGGGTCGTACCTCACTTCGAAAAGATGTCGTACGACAATGCCGGCCTGCTGGGAAACTATCTGCGCGCTTACCAGATCACCGGCAATACCTTCTTTCGCGAAATCGCCCAGGGAATCCTTTGCTTCCTTGAAAATGTACTCGCACATCCCGAGGCCGGTTTTTACGCCAGCCAGGACGCCGACATCAACCTCGATGATGACGGCGATTATTTCACCTGGACGCTGGAAGAACTGAACGCCGTGCTCGACCCGTTGGAAGCGCGCGCCGCCGCCCTTTATTACCAGGTCGATGCGCAAGGGGAGATGCACCACAACCCCGCGAAAAACGTGCTGTTCATTGACCAGCCATTGGACGCCATTGGTGCCCGCATGGAAATTGACGTCGCCAAGGGGTCGGACCTCCTCGCTAGCGCGCGGCGCAAGTTGGCCGACGCACGCGCCCGGCGGATGGCGCCCTTCGTCGACAAGTCGATCTACGTGAGTTGGAACGGCATGCTGGTTTCCGCCCTCCTGGAAGCCTATCGAGTCCTGGGAACCACGGGGGAGCGAGACCGGGCAATGGCGACTCTAGACTTGTTGATTGCCAAAGCATTCGACAAAGAGAAAGGCATGTACCACAGCCTGGTGGATGACGCGCCCCGCATCGAAGGGCTGTTGGACGATCAGGTGTTCACCATCGCCGCACTTCTGGATGCCTACGAGATCACCGGAGTGAGGCGCTACTTCGACCTTGCCCTGGTGTTGATGGAAATTACTCTGCGCCGCTTCTGGGATGAGAAAGAGGGAGGGTTCTTCGACACCGCGCAGGACTTGGACGACCGCATCGGCAGCCTCGAATCCAAACGCAAGCCATTTCAGGATTCCCCCACGCCGGCAGCGAATGCCGTGGCCGCGCAGGTGCTCGATCGGCTGGACGCGCTCGCCGATCGCGAGGATTTTGGTGATAAGGCGGCAGCCACTCTGGCGTTGTTTGCCCCCAAGGCCGGGCAGTACGGGTTGTTTGCAGCCACGTACGGATTGGCGCTGATTCATCACCTGCGGGCGCCGATTGACGTGGTGGTGGTGGGCGGCGCCGAGGACGAGCGTACGCGCCATCTGCTTCGCGCTGCTTATGGAGTGTCGCGCAATGGCAAGCGCGTGTTTGCCTTGGAGCCCGGCACGGTGCAGGCTCGCGATCTGCCCGCCGGCCTTGCCTCTACGCTCCCGGGACTGCCTTTCGATGGCGTGCCGGTAGCGATAGTCTGCGAAGGCTCCGCCTGCCGCGCGCCTGTGCAGACTCCCGCGGCCCTCCGTGAGCTGCTTGCTCATCCGTCCGCTTGACTCTACAGTCGAGACTGACCGTCGATTCAGCGTTTGGCGACGGCGGCTGAGACCGACAGGCCGATGGCCTGAGTTTTCGCCACTCCTCCCCCGGTGGCCGCCACGGTGAAGGTTGAGTTTCCTGTCGCTAGTGCGGAGGCTGCTGATAACTTTAGGATGCTGCTGCCGGTGCCGGGAGAAGCAATGGAGGCCGGTGTAAAGGTCGCCGTGACTCCCTTAGGCAGACTGCTCGCCGACAGCGCGATGGCCGACCTGAATCCATTCAAGCTCGTAGCAGACAGTTTAAGTTGTATCGACCCACCGGGCGCCAGACTCACACTCGTCGCGCTGGGTGTCAGGGTGAAGGTCGGAGTCAAGATCGTCAACGAGATGGCCTGAACTTTGCTTACCCCTCCTCCGGTGGCGGTCACGGTTAGGGAGGAGATACCCGCCGCTACCGTCGATGCCGCTGAGACCGTCAGGGTCCGGCTGCCACTACCCGGTGCCGGAATACTCGTGGCGATGAAGTTCGCCGTCAATCCCTTGAAGAGGCCACTCACCGATAGCGTAATAGCGGCATTGAAGCCGGCCTGCCTTGCGACCGACAAGACTATGGAGCCTGCGCTACCCGCCGGCACGCTGATTCCTGCCGGGGTCGGGGTCAATGTGAATGTTGGCGCCGAAATATTCAGAATGAACGACAAAGTTCGCTGAAATCCGCCACCTGTCCCCGTAATTGTGAGGGAAGACGTGGCCGCGGCAGCACTCGTTGCGGCAGTCACGATCATGGTTACTGGAGCCGCGGAGGTAATGATCGTCGAAGAAAAAGTCACCGTCACGCCAGAGGGGACACCCGCCGCGGAAAGCGTAACGGGGGAATTGAAGCCACCCTGCGTGCTCATCGTCAAAGTCGCGGTTGTGGAACTACCTGCCACTACACTGATGCATGTGGAAGCTGCGGCCAAGGAGAAGTTGGAACTGCGGCTTTTGTTCCAATTGTTCACGAGCAGGAAAGCGTCGATCGAACCGAGTCCGGTGACCATATCGTAGCCGCGAGCCGCACTATACCCAGAGACGCCGGGGACGCTGTTGTTGCCGTTGGTGATGTCGTGGAAAACCGCCCGGCCTCCACCGGCCTGTTGGCTGGCGAGCGCATAGAGAGCGGGATTGGCGTTTCCCACTCGAGAGCCCCCGTTCTGGAGGACGAGAGCCATCACACTCGCCAGGGAGGGAGTTGCGGCGGAAGTCCCGGCAATGTAAAAAGGCTTGCCCTGGACTTGAATAACGTAAGCGTCGTGAACTGCCGATGTGGCGGCGAGATCGGGCACCAGCCGCATCGTGCCGGGGGGAACTCCCGGTCCTGACTGCCAGGAGGGGCGAGGGTAGACCGTGCTGATTCCTCCCCCTGTCGCATAGATGGCTCCCGCCCACGAGCTTTCGTTCCAGGCCAGTTCGGGAATGTACCCGAGAGCCGAACTCATGCCTTTGCCATTCGTCACCGACCAGTAGGCGCCCAGGTTGCTGCTGTCATTGAATTCCGTGCCTCCCACGCAAGCATTGTTGGGGGTGGAGCAGATGGCATTCACGGCTTTTCCCTGCGTGGCAGTCTTCTCGGTGGCATTGTCGCAACCGGCGGCGCCGCTGTCGCCGGACGCCACGAAGACGGATTGACCTTGCGCCGCAGCCTCTGCCCAGAGCTGGTCCCAGAGGCTCTGCCCTCCATCGGAGATGCTGTTCTCACATGCGAGATAACTAACTGACACGATGGGGGCAACATCGTTCGTCACCGTGTACTGGGCTGCCAGCACAACTCCGTCAGTGGCCCCGGATTGGGCCGTGACGAAATCGACAGTGGCATTCTTAGCGAGGGCGCCCGCCCACTCGATGTCCAGGGCAGACTCCGCTTCGTCGGAACAGTCCGGCATGCCGGGGTTGACACCATTCACGAAGATTTTCTGTGGATCTTTGGCCGGAAGGCCGGCATTGGCGCGGAACGTCTCCACATCGGTCAAGGCCACGTCGCTGCGCCCGATTACCGCAATGCTCTGCCCGCTGCCATCCAATCCCTGGCTGTACAAGGGCAACACGTCGTAGATGGTGGCCCAGTCGAGTGGCATAAGAAGGTTGACGCCGTTCGCCAGTGTGTAGGCAGGGGCGGTGATGTGCGCCGGCGCGCTGCGAAAATCATCCAGCGAGACAAATCCTCTTACTACCGCCGCCAGCGCCTGCGGTATTTCCGGGGCGGTGGCATTGGCAAAGTGCGCCTGGCCATTGACCAAGTAGCGCCGCATCTGCGTGTGAAACGCCGCCTCGACCTGGCCCACTGCGCCACTAAAGACAATGGCGCGGCGGGAGGAAGGGATTTCTTCCACATTCATTCCCTGTGTCTCGAGCCAGGCCGCCACCTGCGCCAGATCGTTTTGAGAAACTCCAAAACGCACCCCGAAGGTCTGCGGAGTTAGCCATTGATGGTAATAGCGTGAATTCGGGTCCTGCTGCGCCCGGATCAGCTCCTGAAGTGCTTCCTCCTGAGAGGGATCGGGGCGCAGGACGAGCACCATGCGCTCCATGGCTTGGTTGGCCGGAATCTCTCCTGCCAGGTTCGCCGGGATAGCCAGTGGGTGCACGCTACGCTGCAAGGGCACCCGCTCAGCCTCGTCTATTTCAGTCGTTATCCTATCTACAGGTTGAACATCAAAAGGGTCTCGGGACGCTTCCCAGTTTGGCGCGCTCTGTGGCCGGGCGGTCGGCAAGGACATTAGCATCAAGAACGGCAAGACTGCGATCTTTCGTGGGGGCATAGGACCTCGGGAGGACAATAATGTTTACAAGCGCATAATACATGCGTAGATTAAGCCCTGTGCCAGAGTTGCTCCAATAGTACTTCCGTAATTAGGAAATTATCATATTATAATCTTATTATCCATTAGAGATTTCTAATGTTTGATACAGAGGGCGGGTGAGGCCATCTGTCATGGCGGGAATAGGATTTGAAAATGTCGGCCATCAGCCCTCGTTGAGCCGAATTTTAGCACACGTGCGGATCAAATCCGCCCCGGGGTGCAGAGATCCATTGTTAACACTTCCCCGAAATCCGGCGTCTATAATGAACTAGGATTTGTCACAGATGGGCTTAAGGTCCGGCAGCGGATTTGATTTGCTCATGGGGGGCTTGGGGGTTAAGCCTGGGAGGGATCCCTCTGCCCCCCAAGTGTCTGAGGACGCGAAGTTAGTCATTACGGCGCGCGACGGCGATCGCGCGGCATTCGGGCGCCTCTACGACCGGTACGCTCGGATGGTGCATGGAGTTCTGCTTGCCAAAGTCCCCGTAGGCGTAGTGGATGACCTCGTTCAGGACGTCTTCGTGCTGGCGCTTCGCCGACTTTCGACCCTGCGCGAGGCCGGGAGTTTTGGAGCATGGTTGGCGGCCATCGCCCGCAATTTAGCCAATGATTACCACCGCCGATCGTTGCCCGAGGATCGACTTGCCGGAGACGTGCACAAGGCCGAAGTCGACCGCTGCATGACGGGCGATGACCACGATGGTCCCGCTGCGGCCGTTTTCGATGCAATCAGGAGACTGCCGGGGGCCTACCGGGAGACCTTGATTCTGCGCCTGGTGGAAGGAATGACCGGCCCTGAGATTGCCGCTCGAACCGGCCTTACGCAGGGATCCGTTCGCGTCAACCTGCATCGCGGTATGCAACAGCTCCGGGCAATGCTGAGTCTGGGTACCGGCAGCAAGGGACCAAAGGGAGATAGGCGGTAAATATGGATGCGGGCAGCAAAGGCACAAAAGAGGACCCGGGCATGATGAGAAACGACTATTTGTGGGACCGGTCGGGCGACCCTGATCCTGAAGTCCAAAGGCTGGAAGCCTTACTCGCCAAGTTTGGGCATAACCGTCCGGCCCCGGTGTTCCCCGCGATGACGCCCGCCAGGCGATGGATCGTTTTCCCTCACCGGATGAGATTGCTTCCAGTTCTGGCGGCCGTTGCTGCCATGACGATCATAGGCGTAGTGATCTTTCTGGCGCGTGGAAAGAAGTCGAATCCCGCCGTCTCGCCGGATCGAGAGGCATCCAACCTGACCAGCACACGCCGGTCAGGACAAGCGGCCGCAGCCGTGAATGCAGGGTGGGATGTCTCCCGCGTCGCAGGCACTCCTCGAATCGGACCGAACGCCCTGGGTGGAAAGGAAGGAACGGCCACCCTGGGGGTTGGCCAAACGCTTGAAACCGACCTGAACGCGCGGGCCAGTCTGCGAGCTGAAGAGATCGGCCAGATCGAGGTCGGCCCCGAGACGCGCTTGCGTCTGCTCGACATGGGCTCGGGGTTAAAGCGGCTTGCCCTGGATCGGGGAACGATTCATGCCTACATCTGGGCTCCTCCGGGTCAATTCGTAGTCGATACACCCTCGGCCCGGGCGGTGGATTTGGGGTGCGCTTACACCTTGCAGGTGGACGACGCAGGCGCCGGGTTGGTGCGCACCTCGCTCGGGTGGGTCGGGTTCAAGCGGGAGGGCCGCGAGTCCTTTATCCCTGCGGGCGCCGCTTGCGCGACCCGGCCGAAAGTCGGCCCCGGCACACCTTACTTCGAGGACGCATCGCCGGAATTTCGCTCCGCTTTGACGAGATTCGATTTTGTGGACAGTACAGGGCAGCAGCGGAGCGAGGATTTAACGACTATCCTGGCGCAGTCACGTCCGCGGGACGCGCTTTCCCTGTGGCATTTGTTGGCGCGCGCCGATGAGTCACAACGAGAGGTGGTCTACAACCGGCTGGCAAAGTTTGATCCTCCTCCCGCCGGCGCTACGAGGCAGGGAATCTTGCGTCTCGACCAGCCCATGCTTGATTTGTGGTGGAATGAGCTGGGTTTTGACGACATCTCGGTATGGCGGCATTGGGAACGTTCGTGGTCCGCAGCAGCGCCGCAAGCCAATGGAAAGTAGTCCGTGACCGCGTGATCCCGCAATTCTCCTCCTTCCCCCGTCCAATTCTTCTTGCCGCTTGTTAACACTCCGCCCTTTTGTGCCGTCTCTTTGAACGTTAGGGCTAAATCATCGAAACAAGGAGGCGGTGGAACATGAATTCACTTGTCGCTCGATACCTGAGTATCAGTACGATGGCAGTCCTGCTGGGGTTGACGACTTCCGCACAAGGGGGGCCGCCTTTGATCTGTCATTCCATTGAAATCGGTCGAGCGAAGTCGCTGCCCTGGGTCGATTGGAACCAGCGAGGGGACGGAAGTTATGACCTGAAGAGCCTGACTCGGGACACTCTGGCCATCCTCGACGCCGACCCTCCCGTATTGGTGCGCATGGAGACTCTCCGGCTGGCCACAATCTACGCTCGCAAGGACCCGCAGGCGGCGAAGGAATTGCTCACGCGACTCCTCGCGCGTGCAGCCAGTTCTGACGCCGCCGGCCATCCTGAAGCTTATGCGTGGTTCGACGTCGGTTACCTCGCGGAGACATATAAGCAATGGATCGGCAAAAGCGAACCCAATCCCGCCCTCAATCTGGACGGATATAGCTGGGTAAAGAAAGCGATCCGCCTGCGCGGGAAAGATCCGGAGATGGAGTTTGCGGCGGCACTTATAACAATTAACGGGCCGGAGAGTGATCACCGCGAGCATCTACAGAATGCAATGGCGGGGGCAAAGAACGATCCGCTGCTGGCTCAAAATCTCGCCTCCCGATTCAGCCGGCCCGAATTGCTAGCGAACTCTGCACTGGGGGGATCGAACCAATGAACACGCGAAACAATCAGTTCATGCCAAGGACGCAAGTGGGGCGTCGATTCCTGGTGTCCGTCGCTTTTGGACTTTCGGCTCTGGGCATGGCCGGGTGGATTCTGGCGCGGGGCGGCGGCTCTTCCGGCCTCA
>Ga0335069_10005733_pt1 | contig 18200 bp, 21 predicted proteins | sample Lox_Sample_11_FD_206714 | JGI IMG/M metagenome (GOLD analysis project Ga0335069, IMG submission 206714) | Soil microbial communities from Loxahatchee National Wildlife Refuge, Florida, United States - Lox_Sample_1.1 | ecosystem: Environmental > Terrestrial > Soil > Wetlands | place: USA... | reverse complement strand
GCCCTTCCCGGTAGGCCGGGAGCGCCAGCCGGGAGACGAGCCGCGCGGCCGTCTCGAGGTCGCCGGCGGCCGCCGCGTAGTCCGCAGCCGACTCGGCGTGTCCGTTCGCCTCGCACCAGGCGGCGGCGCGGCGGTTGAGCGCTGCGACGAGCCCGGGCTCGCGCCGCTCGAGCTCCGCGCGGAGGAACTCGCGGACGACGCGGCGGTAGCGGTATGCCCTCCGGCCGCGGTCGAGCGGCACGACGAACAGGCCTGCGCGGTCGATCGCGTCGAGCCGACGGGCCGAGTCCCGCCGCTCGAGCACCGCGTCGCAGATCGCCGGGGTCATCCGCTCGAGGACGGCGGTCCGGGTGACGAACGCGCGGACGGACGGGGTCAGCCGGTCGAGGAGCTCCGCCCGGAGATAGTCGGCGACGAAGCGGTCGTCGCCGGCGAACGTCCACGGGTCGCCGCCGGAGCGGAGCGAGAGCGCGGCGAGCTGGAGCCCGGCCGCCCAGCCCTCGGTTCGGCGCTCGAGCTCCGCCGCCTCGGGCCCGGGTAGGAGCACGCCCGCGTGCCGCAGCAGCGACTGCGTCTCGCGGAGGGTCAGGGAAAGGTCGTCGGGGCCGAGCTCGAGCAGGCGGCCTTCCGCCCGGAGGCGCGCGAGCGGCAGCGGCGGCTCGCTGCGCGACGAGAGCGCGAGCGTCGACCCCGCCCCGAGGTCGGCCGTGAGCGCGTCGGCCGCCGCGACGGTGAGGGCGTCGGCACCGTCGACGATCACGAGCACGGGCCCGCGCCTGCGCGGGGAGGCGCCGTCGACCTCGCCGGGCGCGAGCCACACGCACGGGCGCGGGTCGCGCTCCGCCCACTGGAGCAGCAGCGTCGTCTTGCCGTATCCGGCCGGCGCGACGATCGTCACCAGCGGGGTGTCCGCCGCCCCGCAGAGGCGGCCGACGAGCGCGGTGCGGGCGACGCCCCGGCGAGGCCGGGGGGCGAACGCGGACGCAGACCCGGCCTCGAGCGCGCTCGCGCCGCTCATGGGGATGCCGACGGACTCGAGCATGAGCTCCCCCAAGCCTTCCGGGGGCCTGCGCCCCGGCCAAGGGCGCGTGCCCGTGGCGGGCGACGGTGCCCGCATCCCGCGAAACGGCGCTACTCCTGCGCGATCACGGACTCCGTGAGCGCGCGCGCCTCGCGGACGAGCTCCTCGGCGTCGACGTCGGACGCGCGGACGATCGTATGGCTCTCCGACGAGACGGTCGGCTCGACGAGCTCGGCGACGGCCTCGTCGTAGACGAGGATCAGACCGGCGCCCGCGGCCTCGAGCATCTCGGCCAGCTGCGCCAGCTCTTCGCGCGGGATGTCGGTGTGCACGTGGCCGACGATCGCGCCGAGCGTCGCGCCGCCTCCCGCCCCGAGCGCGAGCGCGGCCCCGACGCCGATCGGCGGGAAGAGTGCCGCCGCCACGCCGATCGCGAGCCCGGCGTGCGCCCGCATCTGGTCGCAGACGAGCACCTGGCCGTCGGCGTCCCGCTCGACGACGACGGCGTCGAAGCCGTGCGTCGATCCCGATCCCGGGTAGAGCGCCTCCACCGCGTCGCGGTCGGCAATCGCGGCCGCGGCGGTGTCGTACGGCGCGACGAGAACGAACAGCGCGTCCCGACCTGCCATGGCTCCTTCCGTCCGGAGGCTCGATCCGATCGGACCATCGACGCCGCCTCGCCGACAGGGCGCAGGCACCCGCGGAGGGGGGAGACTCCTACGACGGCTCGACGGGTGAGACGACGAGCAGGAGCCCGTCGACGGCGTCGATCGTGACCGTGTCCTTCGGGTCGGCGCCCGCCTCGCAGCGCGCCTCCCAGAGCTCGCCGTGCACGCGCACCGTCCCGACCGGCCGGCACGGGTCGACGACCTGCGCGGTGCGGCCGATCATCGCCTCGGCGCCGGTCGTCGGCTTCGTCGTCCGGTTCAGCCGATGCGACCAGTGACGGAGGATGGCCACCTCGCCGATCTCGAGCAGGCAGCCGGCGATGATCACGACCGCGCCGTACGGCTCCTCGATCGGGACGAAGACGACGAGCAGGATCGAGAGGAGGAGGATCACGCCGCTGCCCTGGTGGACGCGTCGGGTGCGGGGACGACGCGGTCGCCCCTGCCCGCGCTACGAGGAGGCAATCGCCTTCTTCTTCAGCTCGTCGTACTCGGCGTCGCTGATCGCGCCCTGCGTTCGCAGGTCGTTCAGCCGGGAGATCTGCATCGCCACCGACTGTCCGTCGCTCGACGCGGACTGCGCCGTCCCGCCGCCGATCCCCCAGGCCTGCTCCTCGAGATTCGGCCGCGCGATCGTGTAGATGATCGCGCCGATCACGGGCACAAAGATGAGGAGCACGGCCCAGCCCGCCTTCGCCCAGCCCGAGTGGTCCGTGCGCCGGAAGTTGTCGATCAGCAGCATGATCACCCAGGCGATGACCATCACCCACGCGAAGAAGACGATCATCGTCCAGATCACGTCCCAGAACGTGTACGCGCCTACCAGCACGATGGCTCCTTTCCGATGTCTCCGCGGACACGATAACCCTGCGGGCGTGGCGGGAAGCGGGTGGGTCCGCCCCCGCCGCCGACGGGCGTCCATGCTTCCGGCGGAGCCGGCCGGTGCCTACCGTCGGAGTGGCATCCTCGGAAGGAGAGACGCACATGGCCGACGTTTCGAAGGAGACCTCCGACAGGCTCGAGTCGCTCGCGACCGCCGAGGAGGAGATCATCTCGTCGCTGCTCGCGATGCAGCTGCACAACCTCGAGGAGTCCGGGTTCGATCCCCGCACGTACTCGCTGATCAAGCTCGCGACGCTCGTCGCGATCGACGCGCCGCCGGCCTCGTACGTGGCGCAGGTCGCGTTCGCGATCGAGGCGGGCGTCACGCCCGAGGAGATCGTCAACGTGCTCGTCGCGGTCGCGCCGCAGGTCGGCATCCCGAAGGTGGTCGCGGCGGCGCCCGAGCTGATGGTCGCGCTCGGCCTCGAGCTCGAGGCCGCGGCGACGTAGGCCGGCGTGTCCGACGGCGAGGACGAGAAGCCCCGCGAGACGGGCGTCGACGCTGTGGAGCAGCTCGCGCGGCTCGCCGACCTGCGCGAGCAGGGCCTGCTCGGCGAGGACGAGTACGCCGCCGCGAAGCGGCGGATCCTCGACGGCTGATGCGCGGTGGAGCCGGGAGGCGGGCATCGCCGCCTCCCGGCTCTCGTAAGGCGGTTAACAGGTCGGTATCCCGGCCGCCGACATGGGAGCGCGATTGCGCCTGCCCCCGCCAGGGGAGACCGTGCGCCGATGGCCAGAGTCAGGCTCGAGGCGGCGGCGCCGGCGGCGCCCGCGGACCGGACCCGTGCGCCGCAGGTCCGGCGCGACCTCGTCCCGCGGCCGCAGCTGTGCGCGCTCCTCGAGGAGGGGGCGGGTCGCGCGCTCACGCTCGTGTCCGCGCCGGCGGGGTTCGGCAAGACGACGCTTCTCGCCGAGTGGGCCTCGACGACGAAGCGGCCGGTCGCCTGGCTCTCGCTCGACGAGGCCGACGCCGACCCGGCCCTGTTCCGGGCCGACCTGGCCGAGGCGCTCGGCTGGGTGCGCGACCCGGCCGCGGTCGTCCTCGACGGCTACGAGCGCGTCGCCGACCCGCGCTCCGCCGCAGCGATCTGGGGGCTCGTCCAGGACGTGCCCGCAGAGGTCCAGGTCGTTCTCGCCGGTCGCGTCGACCCGCCGTTCCCGCTCGACGCCCTCCGCGCGCGCGGCGAGCTGCTCGAGATCCGCACCGGCGAGCTTCGGATGTCGGACGCCGAGGCGGCGGAGCTGCTCCACCGCGCGCTCGGCGGCAGCCTCGCCGTCCGCGAGCTCCTGCGCCAGATCGACCGCTGCGAGGGCTGGCCGGCGGCGCTCCGCCTCGTCGCGGAGAGCGCGGACGCCGACCTGACGGAGCTCGTGCTCCGAGACATCCTCGACGCGCACCCGGAGGAGCTCGACTTCCTGCTCCGGACATCGGTGCTCGACGAGCTGTCCGGTCCTCTCTGCGACGCCGTGCTCGGCACGAGCGGCACGGCGGCGACGCTTCGCCGCATCGAGCGGCAGAACCTGCTCCTGGAGCCGGTCGCCGACAGGGGAGGGCGATGCCGGCTTCACGGCGAGCTCCGGCGCGTGCTGAGAGCCGAGCTGGAGCGGACGGCGCCGGAGCTCGTGCCGGCCCTCCATCTCCGCGCCGCCGCCTGGCTGCGCCGGTCGGGCGAGGGAGACGCGGCGATCGAGCACGCACTTCTCGGCGGCGGCTGGGCCGAGGCGCGGCAGGGGATCACGCGCTCGTGGCGGCGCCTCGTCGACAGCGGCGGGCAGGCGCGGGTCCTCGGCTGGCTGGAGCGGATGCCGGAGGAGCTCGTCGCCGGCGATCCCCGGCTAGGGCTCGTCCGGGCCTGGCTGCTGCTGCTCGACGGCCGGCGCGACGCGAGCGAGGCCTCGCTCGAGGCGGCGCGGCGCGCAGCCGTGTCGCACCGCTCGGCGCGGAGGCTCCGCGGCGCGGTCGGACGCGAAGGCGTGCTCCTGCACTGCGTCGTGCCGTGGGACGACGTCGGCTCGGCGCTCGTCCTCGCGCGTCGGGCGCACCGGACCGCGCGGTCGGGCCTCCGGCGCGGGCTCGCCTCGTGGGCGCTCGGCTGGGCATCGTGGTGGAGCGGCGACCTCGAGGGAGCGACGGCCGCACTCGCCGGCATCGGAGACGCGCCTCTCGTCGTCCGCTGCGCCGCGCAGGCGGTCCTCTCCCGGATCGAGCTCGAGCGCGGCCGGGAGGAGCGGGCGCTCGAGCTGGCGCGCGAGCTCGACCGGGCGCTCCGGCTGGAACGTCTCGCCGACCTGCCGGAGCTCGGGATGGCGGCGACGGCCCTCGGCGCCGCGGAGGCCGCGATCTCGCCCGGATCGGGCGCGCTCGCGCAGCTCGAGCGCGGGATCCGGCTCCGCCGTGCCTGGGGCAGCCCGCTCGAGGCCGCAGACGCGCTCGTCATGGCGGCGCCGTCCGCGGCGGCGGTCGTCGGCCGGCGCCAGGCGGCGACGATGCTCGCCGAGGCGCGCCGACTCGTCGCCGAGTGCCCCGACCCCGGGGTCCTCGCCGAGCGGCTGCGCCGCGCCGAGCGCTCGTCGCTCCCGCCGTCCGACCGCCTGCGGTACGACCCGGTGCTGAGCGAGCGCGAGCTCGCGGTGTTGCGGCTGCTCGCCGGCGGCCTGTCGAAACGCGAGATCGGCGCCGAGCTCTACCTCCCGTTCACGGCGGTGCACAGCCACACGAAGGCGATCTACCGCAAGCTCGGAGTCTCTTCCCGTCTCGAGGCCGTCGCGCGCGCGCACGAGCTCGGCGTCGGATAGCACTCCGAGGTTCCTCGGCACACGGCGGTCTGGGACCGCGATATCCTCACGGGGCGGGGAGCCGGAGCGCGGGGCGTCGCGGTCGGCCTCCCGTAATCCACCCTCGACAGGGAGGCGGCGTGACCTCGCGGACACCCGTCCCGGAAGACTCGACCGTGCTCGACGAACCAGCCGCTCTCGACGAACCAGTCGCGTTCGACGCCGTCCCGTGGACCGTGTCCGCGCGCGAGCTCCGCGCCGACCACGAGGTCGGGAGCCAGCTCCGTCCGCTGCGCCTGGCCGCGCGTCGCCCGACGGCCTCCGAGCTGACGATCGTCGTCGCCGCGGTGGCCGCAGCGGCCGCAGCCGCAGCCGTCGTGCTCGCCGGCGGCATCGCCGCGAGCCCGGACGGGTTCGCCTTCATCCTCGCCCTCTACATCCTCGTCTGCGTCGTGGCGGGGCTCGCCTGGCGCCGCGCCCGCCCGTGGAGCCCGTACGGGCTCGCGCTCGTCGCCTACGGGCTCGCCGTCTCGCTCTATGCGCTCGGAACCACGACGCAGCCGCTCGTGCACAGCCTCGGCGTGCTCCTCCAGATTCCGGGCGCGTTCTTCGTCTTCTGGCTCGTCCTGTCGTTCCCGTCCGCGCGGCTCGACAGCGCGGGCCGGGCGGTGATCGCGCTCGCCGGCGCCGTGCTGCTCGTCGGGTGCCTGCCGGCCGTGTTCCTCGTCGACTCGCTCAGCCCGACGCAGCCGCTCGCGCGCTGCGCCGCCAGGTGCCCGGCGAACCCGCTGCAGATCGGGGACAGCGAGTCGCTGGCCCGGCTGTTCGGCCACGTCGACGCCGTCGGCCATGCGGTCGTGTACGGGCTGATCCTGACGTTGCTCGCCGTCCGTTTCGCGCGCGCGAGCCGTCCGCGGCGGCGGCTGCTCGGGCCGGTCTACCTGTTCGCGGCGCTCCTGTTCGTCTCGATGCCCGTCTATCAGGTCGGCGTCAACCTGTTCGGAGCGTCGCCCGTCGCCTCGAGCCCGGCGGGGTTCGCGCTGACGGCGACCACGATCCTCTTCCCGTTCGGCTTCATCGCGGCGATCGTCTTCGCCTACGCGTACGTCGGCGCCGCGCTCGCCTCGATGGTCCGCGAGATCGGCGTGAGCGCGTCCGTCACCGGCGTCGAGCGCGTCGTACGGCAGGTGCTCGACGACCCGAAGGCGCAGCTCGCGTTCTGGCTGCCGCGCTCGCGGCGGTACGTCGACCGGCACGGGCGCGGGGTCGTCCTCGACGAGGAGGACACGTCCACGTGGCGGAGCTTCGAGGGCGACGACGGCGAGCCGATGCTCGCGATCGTCCACGACGCCGCCCTCGACGAGGATCCGGAGCTGATGGACGCAGTCGGTGCCGAGACGATGCTCGCGCTCGAGAACCGGCGCCTCCAGGAGGACCTGCTCGACTCGATCACGGCGCTTCGCGCGTCGCGCAAGCGCCTCGTCGCGGTGGCCGCGGCGGAGCGTCGCAAGATCGAGCGCGACCTCCACGACAGCGCGCAGCAGCTGCTGATCGCCATCCGGATCCAGCTCGAGCTCGCCCGCGGCGAGGTCGGCCCGGCGAGCAAGCTCGAGCGGCAGCTGGACCGGATCGCCGCCGACCTCGACCGCGCCCTCGACGAGCTCCGCTCGGTCGCGCACGGGATCTACCCACCGCTCCTCGCGGAGGAGGGGCTCGCCGCGGCGCTCACGGAGGCAGCGCGGCGCGTCTCGGTCCCCGTCGAGCTCGAGCTCGAGGACGTCGGCCGCCTGCCGGAGGAGATCGAGACGGCCGTCTACTACTGCTGTCTCGAGGCGCTCCAGAACGCGACGAAGCACGGCGGCTCGGACGTCGTGGTGACGATGCGCCTCTGGTGGGAGCCGCACCTGCTCCGCTTCTCCGTCTCCGACGACGGCGTCGGTTTCGTCCCGGGGCAGAGCCCGGAGCCGACGGGGCTGACGAACATGCTCGACCGGATCGGCGCGATCGGCGGCCGCGTCTCGATCCGCTCGGCCCCCGGCCGCGGCACCGACGTCGACGGGGCCGTTACGGTGAGCCCGTGAGCACGGCCGAGCCGAAGAACGCGCAGACCGTCCGCTACCGCATCGTCGTCGCGGAGGACGCGTACCTCGTCCGCGAGGGGATCCGGCAGGTGCTCGCCCAGGAGGACGAGGTCGAGGTGGTCGAGTTCTGCTCCGACCTGTCCTCGCTGCTCCAGGCGGTCGACCGTCACGAGCCCGACGTCGTCGTCACGGACATCCGGATGCCGCCGAGCAACACCGACGAGGGGATCCGTGCCGCGGCGTCGCTCCGCGCGAGCCGGCCCGAGATGGGCGTCGTCGTGATCTCGCAGTACGTGAGCCCTCACTACGCGATCAAGCTGTTCGAGGACGGGTCGGCGCGCCGGGCGTACCTCCTGAAGGAGCACATCGGCCATCGCAACCACCTGATGGGGGCGATCCGGGAGGTCGCATCCGGCGGATCCGTCGTCGACCCCGCCGTCGTCGAGGTGCTCGTCGAGTCGAGGACGCGCGCGAAGAACTCGCCGCTCGCGCACCTGACCCCGCGGGAGCGGGAGGTGCTCGCCGGCGTCGCCGAGGGCAAGTCGAACGCCGCGATCGCGAAGTCCCTGTTCCTGACGAAGCGCGCGGTCGAGAAGAACATCAACTCGATCTTCGCGAAGCTCGACCTCGCGGACGACACGGACGTCAGCCGGCGCGTCGTCGCGAGCCTGATGTTCCTCGCCGAGACCGGCGTGCCCGTCCAGAGCGTCTCGTCCTAGCCGCGGCGTCGCGCCGATGCTGACGATTGTCGTGCGCGCACGCTGGCGCACGAAGCAACGGGTTGCGACTCTTCGTCCTTGCGGCAGGGGGCTGTTGAGAATCGGGGTGGCGCCCGACGCCGGGTGCGGGTGCTCGTCGTCGACGACAACGTGCCGTGCCGCCGGGCGGCGGCCGCGGTCGTCCGCCGCTCGGACGGCTTCGAGCTGAGCGGGACCGCGCGGTCGGGCGAGGAGGCGGTACGGCTGTCGGAGACGCTCGAGCCGGACCTCGTCCTCCTCGACGTTCGCATGCGCGAGATGAACGGGATCGAGGCCGCGCAGCGGATCCTCGAGGCCCGGCCCGGCACGGTCGTCGTGCTCGTCTCGGCGTTCCAGCAGGAGGCGACGAGCAGTGCCGCGGCCCGCTGCGGCGCGGCGGCGGCGCTGCCGAAGCACGACCTGAAGCCGCGCGTGCTCGGCGAGCTCTGGGAGCGTCACGGGCACGCGCTGATCGTCTAGCGCATGCGTATCGGCACCCGAAGCAGCGTCGCGCGCGCGCCCTGGGCGCGGACCGGCGCCGCTGCGACGCTCAGGGCCGTCACCAACAAGACCTGGAGGAGGAGCAGTGTCAACCTATTCGGCGACGGACGAGCGCGGCGCGGGCTGGCTCGTCTTCGCGGGGACGGTCCTCGGGATCGCCGGCATCTTCAACGTGATCGACGGGATCATGGCGCTCTCGAAGTCGTCGTTCTACGTCGCGGGCGCGCGCTACATCTTCAGCGACCTGCGCACGTGGGGTTGGATCGTCCTGATCCTCGGCATCCTGCAGATCCTCGCCGCGTTCGCGATCCTCGGACGTGCGCAGTGGGCGCGCTGGTTCGGGATCGTCATCGCCGGGCTCGGGGCGATCGGCCAGTTCGGATTCATGCAGGCATACCCGTTCTGGTCGATCACGATCATCGCGATCTGCATCTTCGTGATCTACGGGCTCGCCGTGTACGGCGGCCGCGAGCCTGCGCGCTGAGCAAGCGCGTGCGTGAACTGGGCCACAGCCCGCCGATGAACGTCCCGCCGCGGGGGCGTCTCCCGCGGGCTCTCGGCGGGCTCGTGGCCCGGGTGCTCGTCACGGTGCTCGCGGCCGCGCTCGTCGCCGGTGTGGGGGCCGGCGTCGCGGCCGCGGACACCGTGACGGAGACGGCGGCGACGGAGACGACGGCTCCGGCGCAGTCGACCGTGACCGTCACCGAGCAGCAGACGACGACCGTGCAGCAGACGGTGCAGACGACGGTGACGCATCCGGCGACGGTCGCGCCGACCACGACGGCGGCGACCACGAGCGCATCGAGCGGCGGCGGCCTCCCGACGTGGGCGATCGTGCTCATCGTCGTCGCCGGGATCGGCCTCGTCGCGGCGGTCGCGTACCTGCTCGGCCGCGGACGGAAGACCGCCGACAGCGCGCTCGACGGCCGCCGCCGCATCCTCGACGCAGCCGTCTCCAGCGCGGTCGCCTCCGGCTGGACGGTCGAGAGCACGAGCGGGCTCGGTGCGGTGATTCGCCACAACGGCGACCGCGCGATGCTCACCGTCGACGAGCACGGCCAGATCATCCGCCGACCGCTGGAGGGCGACGAGCCCACGCCCTAGCGGCACTAGACTAGGCTCGCAGCACCGACCCGGAGGTGAGATCGATGGCGCACGCGTTCGTTGTCGGCGGTTTCTTCGACCAGGGGTTCCTGCACGCGCTGATCATGCTGGCGCTCGCGTTCCTCTGGGGCTTCGCGCTCTACGATCTCGCCACCCGGCCGCTTCCGCGGGTGAAGAAGGTCGCCTGGCTGCTGATCATCATCCTCATCCCGGTGCTCGGCGTGATCATCTATCTCGTCACGCGCCCGGAGCCGGCGTATCCCGGGAGCGACGAGCGCGCGGGAATGACGCAGCAGGGCGAGCAGGACCGCCGGATTACGGAGATCCAGCACACCGGCATCTAGCGCGGCGTCACCCTCTCGCCCGGGGCGCGTAGGACTTCGCGGAGGGAGGGAGAACCTGCCACCGTGGACACCGGTTCGGACGCGGCCGGCGCCGGACCGGGTGTGCGGCCCGGTGACGTCGCCGCCCTCACGGGCTACTTCCGCCCGCGTGCGGCCGTGCGCGACCTCGGGCGGACGTCATGGCTCCTGCTCGGCGCCGTCGGACTCGCGGCGGCGGTGCTCTGGGTCACCGGCAAGGCGTCCGGGATCGTCCAGCCGGTGCTCGTCGGCTTCCTCGTCGCGTGCGTCGCCTCGCCGTTGGTCACCTGGTTCGAGCGGCGCGGCTGGAAGCGTGGCTGGGGCGCCGTCGTCGTCGTCCTCGCGCTGCTGGCGATCGCGGTCCTCGTCGGCCTGCTCGTCATCGGCGGTATCTCGGCCCAGTCGGACCAGATCGCGTCCCAGGCGGGGAAGGCGCTCGACAAGGCGCAGTCGTGGCTGAAGAGCGTCGGCGTCGACTCGTCCGGCGCGTCGAAGGCGGCGGCGGGCGCCTCGGCGGCGGTGTCGTCGACCCGGTCGACGTTCGTCCACGGGATCGTCGGCGCGGTGCAGGGGATCGCGTCGGTCGCCTTCTTCGTCTCGTTCACGTTCTTCTCGCTCTTCTTCCTGCTGAAGGACGGGCCGATGATGCGCGAGTGGGTCAGCCGCCGGATGGGCGCTCCGCTGCCGGTGGCGCGGGCGATCACCGGCGAGCTCGTGCACTCGATGCGCCGCTACTTCCTCGGCGTCACGATCGTCGCGGCGTTCAACGGCGTCGTCGTCACGCTCGGCGCGCTGCTGCTCGGCGTGCCGCTCGCGGGGACGATCGGCGTCGTCACCTTCGTCACGGCGTACATCCCGTTCATCGGCGCGTTCGTCGCGGGCGCGTTCGCGGTCGTGCTCGCGCTCGGCGCGAAGGGCGCCGGCATCGCGCTCGTCATGCTCGTGATCGTCATCCTCGCGAACGGGCTGTTGCAGAACATCGTCCAGCCGATCGCGATGGGTGCGACGCTGAACATCCACCCGCTCGTCTCGCTCGTCGTCACGATCGCGGCCGGCTCCCTGTTCGGGATGGGCGGGCTGATCCTCGCGGCGCCGCTGACGTCGGCGATCACCCACATCGTCCGCGGGCTCTCCGCGGTGCGCGCCGGCGCCGCACCAGCCGTGCAGTAGTGCGCGCTTCCTGGCGCGGCCCGTCGGCCGGTGATCGGATCAGGACGATGCGGAGAATGCTGACCGGTGCCTGTGCGGCCCTGCTCGCGGTGCTCGCCGTCGCCGGTTGTGGCTCGAGCAGCACGACGACCGCGACCGACACGTGGGCGACCGGCGTCTGCACGGCGATCACCGCCTGGCAGACGCAGCTGACGTCGATCGAGGACACGGTGAAGAGCGGCGGCGTCACACAGGACTCGATCAACAGCGCCGTCGACCAGGCGCAGGCCGCGACGAACGACCTCGCCAAGAGCCTGAAGAAGCTCGGGAAGCCCGATACGCAGGCCGGCCAGCAGGCGAAGGACGACGTCCAGAAGCTCTCCGACGAGCTTTCCAAGGGCGTGAAGACGATCCAGGATGCCGTCAAGGGCGCGTCCGGCGCCGCCGGGGTGCTCTCCGCCGTGTCCACCGCGACCGGGACGCTCTCCACGATGATCAGCCAGGTGTCGACGACGATCAGCGACCTCCAGAGCCTCGACCCGAAGGGCGAGCTCGAGCAGGCGTTCAAGAAGTCGAGCGCCTGCAAGCCGCTGCTCGGCTCGTAGCAGCTCCTCGAGGCGTAGCGGCACCCGGCGCGAGGTCGAGCCCGCCTCCTTGCCGACGCCGGTGTCCGTCGGCCATCCTTTGACAGGAGGGGGGAGCTGCCGGACGGAGCTGCCGGATGGAGATTGGCAAGCCGCAGCGGAAGTACACGATCGAGCCGATCCGCGACCCGGTCCCGCGCAGGACGCGCGAGCAGCCGCAGCGGCGGAAGCCGCCGGCGCCGTCGCCGCCGAGCGAGCCGGCACGGCGCACATGAACCGGGCGCCGGACTTCCTCGAGCCGGTCGAGGGCTGGCGGGTCTGGCGCGTCGGCTCGCACGAGGGGCAGATCGTCCTGCAGAGCGTCTTCGTCGACGCCGTGTGGGAGCCGGGACGCGCCCTCGAGGCGCGCTGCGAGCACCGTCGGCGATCGGTCTGGCGCCCGTGGCGCGTGGTCACGAGCGAGCACCCGGCCCCCGAGGAGCAGTGCAGCTGCGGCATCTACGCCGCGTCGACGCGCTCCGCCGCCCGCCGGTACCTCGGCGTGCCGTCGCCCGTCGGCACCGGGATGCGCGTGATCGGGAAGGTCGCGCTCTGGGGCGAGGTGGTCGAGTCCGAGAGCGGCTGGCGCGCCTCGATGGCGTATCCGTCGCAGCTCTACGTGCCGATCCCGACGGAGCACGCCCGCCGGTCGCTGCGGCGGCGCGCGATCGTGGACGAGGTCGCCGTCGGCCTCGAGCGCTACGGCGTCCCGGTCGAGCTCGTCGCCGGCGAGCCGGGGGAGAGCATCCTCAGCGCCCTCTCGTGGTAGCCGTCCGCGGGATGCAGGCTCGCCCACGACTCACGCGTGGGCTTCCTGTCGCCGCGCCCGCCCAGCTGCGACGCTCCCGCTCCATGAGATCTCGGCTTCGGTGCGCGCAGCTCGAGCTTGTGATACCGCCGGCGTCGACGGTCGCCGGCGTCGACCATGAGCTCGCTGCCGCGCGCCGAATCGTGGCCGGGCGCCCGCGGGGCCTCATCCGCCTCGCGGCGCTCGGCATCGCGGCCCTGGCGCTCCTTCCAGCCGCCGCCTCGGCCGCGCCGGCGCGCCACGCCACCGACTTCAAGGTGCTCTGGGTCACGGTGACGGCCGGCGGCCTCTACATCTCGCAGGACCACGTGGGCGCGACGGAGTACACGCTCGACCTCCACAACGTCGGCGCCTACCCGGCGCGGTTCCAGATCGGCGCGCCGGGATCGAAGCTCGTCGACGTGACGCTGACGCCGAACGCGTGGCGCTTCCCACGCGTGACGTTCAAGCCCTCGACGACGTACGCGATCAAGGTGACGACGGGTCCCGGCCGGACCGCCTACGCCGCGACGATCCCGTCGCAGTAGGCGCCGCCCTGAGGCCGTCCGCCCGGCCCGGTCGCCTGGTTCGGCCCTGTCGCCTAGTGACCGCCGAGCTCGCGGCGGGGGATCTCGACGAACCAGTAGTAGAAGACGAGTCCGCCGAGGACGGCGCCGCCCGCGACGACGGCGTAGCAGACGAGCGTCCAGAACAGCTCGATTCCGTTTCCCATGTGTGCGAGGTTATCGCAGTGGGCGGCGAGGACGCGAATGCCGGCTTCCGCCTCACGTGGCTCGGCCACGCCACCGTGCTGATCGAGCTCGACGGCGTGCGCGTGCTCACCGACCCGGTGCTGCGCCGGCGGCTCGCGCACCTCGAGCGGGCCGAGGCGGTGGCGGACGCCGCGCTGCCGCCGCTCGACCTCGTCCTCATCTCGCACGTGCACTACGACCATCTCGACCGGCCGTCGCTGCGCCGGCTCGGCGAGCGCGCGGCGCGCGTCGCCGTGCCCGTGGGCGCGGCGCCCCTCGTCCGCGGAACGGGCGTCGGGGAGGTCGTCGAGCTCGGCGAGGGCGATCAGCTCGAGGTCGGCACGCTGCGCGTGCGCGCGACGTACGCGGAGCACCGCGCGTCACGGCATCCGCTCGCACCGGAGCTGCCGTGCCTCGGCTTCGTCGTCGAGGGCTCGCGGCGCGTCTACTTCGCCGGCGACACGGATCTCTTCGACGGGATGGACGATCTCGCCGGCGGCCTCGACGTCGCGCTCCTGCCCGTCGCCGGCTGGGGCCCGCGCCTGCCGCCCGGGCACCTCGACCCGGCCGGCGCGGCCGAGGCGGCGCGGCGGCTGCGGCCGCGCGTCGCGATCCCGATCCACTGGGGGACGCTGAAGCCGCTCTACCGGAGGACGCACTACTCGGGCGACGCGGCGGAGCAGTTCGGCGCGCACGTCCGCGAGGTCGCGCCCGACGTCGAGGTGCGCGTCCTCGGCGTCGGCGAGAGCTGCACCTTCTAGCGTCCGCGCAGCAGTCGCCAGCCCATGACGAGGATCACGAGCAGCGCGATCGCGGTCGCGACCGCGTAGCTGACGAGCGCGACGTGCCGGATCGGCGCGAGCGAGCCGGCCGTGCCGACGGTCGCCGCGATCGCGGAGCCGATGAGCACGCCGACGATGATCATCGCGACCGCGCCGAGCCGCGCCATGCGGCCGACGCGGTCGAGCTGCAGGTCGAGATCGGACGTGTCGAGCTTCACCTCGAACTTCCCCGACCGGAGCTGCTTGATCCACATCCCGGCGATCTCCTGCGCCGACGGGAGGTTCTGCGCCGCCTGCCGCGCGACGAGCATCGCCTCCTTGCGCGCGTAGCCGAGAACCGCGTCCCTCGTCACCGCGTCCTCGACGAGCTCGCGCGTCATCGCCGTCGCCTTCTCGACGAACGTCGCCGACGTGCCCGGCGGGTAGAGCACCCTCGTGAACTCCTCCGCCTGCGTCATCGCCTTCATCGCGAGCGAGAGCTCGGGGTCGGGCCGCAGCCCGTGCTCGCGCAGCAGGTCGAGCGCGACGCCCATGATCCGCGCGAACTCGAGCTTCTGTCCTTCTTCGACGTCCATCAGCGGCGTGATCCGCTGCTCGAAGTCGCGGTCGAACGCACGGGCGTCCACGGCGTCGGCACGGCGCGGGTCGATCGGCTGGCTGATCCCGCGGAGCGCCTGCGAGAGCGCCAGCGGGTCGCGCCGGCCGGCGGTGGTGAGGAGGTTGATGAGATTGAAGCGCTGCTTCAGCGTCAGCGTCCCGACCATGCCCGTGTCGAGAAACGTGAGGACGCCGGTGTCGAGGCTGACGACGACGTTGCCCGGATGCGGATCGGCGTGGAAGAAGCCGTCGATCAGCAGCATCTTGATCGAGGCGCGGACGGCGGCGTCGGCGATCGCCACCGGGTCGAGGCCGGCGGCGACGATCTCGTCGCAGCGCGTGGCCGAGACGCCGTCGATGAACTCCATCGTGATCACGCGCCGGCTCGAGAGCGGGCGGATGATCTCCGGAATGTGCACGCCCTCGATCCCGGCGAGGTTCTGCGACAGGCGTCGCGCGTTGTACGCCTCGATCGTGTAGTCGAGCTCGAGCAGCAGCGTCCCGCCGAACTCGACGACGACCTGCTCGAGACCGATGTCCCGCGCCGACGCGGAGCGCCGCTCCATCGTGTGCGCCGCGCGGCGGAGGATCTGCAGGTCCGACGTGACCTTGCTCTCGATTCGCGGCCGCTGCACCTTGACCACGACCTCGCGCCCGTCCTCGAGCGTCGCGCGGTGGACCTGCGCGAGCGACGCGGCGGCGAGCGGCGTCGGGCTGAAGCTCGCGTACAGCTGCTCCGGCGGGGCGCCGAGCTCGGACTCGATCACCTCGCGCGCCTCTTCCGGCGGGAACGGCGCGACCTGGCTCTGGAGCTTCGCCAGCTCCTCCTCCCACGCCTGCGGCATCGAGCTCGCGCGGCTCGACACGATCTGCCCGAACTTCACGTACGTCGGGCCGAGCTCCTGGAGCGCGAGCCGGACCTTCACCGGGGTCGGCAGGCGCTCGACCGGCTGCGGCGGCCGGTACAGCCACGTCTGCATCCAGCGTCGGAAGTCGCCGAGCGACCCGCGGTCGAAGGCCGCGTCCGTCCCGTAGCGCATGAACACCTCGTAGACCTGGAGCGTGCGCCCGCGCTCGCGGAGCTTCTCCCGTTGCGTCCTGCGCCTCATCTCGCCGGCCTGTCGTTCACGATCGGCGGGGTGAGGCCGAGCAGGTTGTCGAGGGCGAAGCTGATCAGCCCGAGGAGGACGCCGCCGGTCAGGTAGCCCCAGAAGCCCTGCACGTGGATCGAGTGCGGGAAGAACAGGTCGAGCAGCCAGAAGATGAGCATGTCGACGAGGATCACGACGAGCCCGAACGACTCGAGCAGGAGCGGCAGCGCGAGGTACTGGAGGACGGGCTTGACGAACGCGTTGAGGACGCCGAAGACGGCGCCGACGACGAGGTAGCCGATGACGGCCCGGTTCGCGGTGACGTCGACCTTCGGCAGGACGGCGACGGTCAGCGCGACCGCGAGCCCGTTCAGCGGGATGCGGACGAGGGCGACGCGGACGTTGAACGTGCGCCGCGGCACGGCGGACGCGGGCGCGACGACAGGTCGCCGGTCGATCTCGGCCACGTCTCCATCGTCGCGCCGTCCCGGCCGGCCGCCCTCATCCCGACGGGGTGATCCGCGTCGAGGGTCTACGTGGCCGCCGCGTGCGGAGGCGTCCGGGCCCGGCCGGGATGGCCGCGCCTCGGCAGGTACGCGAGCGCGTGCTCGTAGACGTCGAGCGCGTTCTCGCGGTCGCGCACGTCGAGCTCGACGATCTCGCCGGTCTCGTCGTCCTCGACGACGACGCCGGCGCGGTGCGTGCGACGCTCCACAGGAGCGAGTGGTCTCCCTCGGTCGTTGTGTTTGCACCACCCGTTGTACGACGGCGTACGCCAGGGCCGGGCCAACGCGGAACCAAGCTTCGGCAAGGGATCGCAAAGGAAGCGGGGCGCGCGGCGGCGCGCGCCCCGCGGCCGTGCTACGCGACGGTGGCCTTCGCGCCGGCGCGGGCGGGCTCGGCTGCACCGCGCTCGGGCGGCGGGATCGCGAGCACCGGGCACGTCGCCGTGTGCAGGAGGCGGCGGGCGACGCTTCCGAGCACCGCCGACTTGAAGCCGCCGTGCCCGTGCGTGCCGACGACGATCAGATCGGCGTCGACGTTCGCCGCCGCGCGGGCGACGAGCTCGGCGACGTCCTCGGCCCCGCTCGCCACCGTCAGCTCCGCCTCGAACCCCTCCGCCTTCAGATCGGCGACCTGCTGCTCGATCTTCTCGCGGATGTCGGGCTCGTCGGGGATGAGCGGCGCGCCGCCGAAGCGGCCGCGCAGCAGCTCGTTCGCGTGGACGGCGACGATCCGCGCGCCGTGCACGCGGGCGAGCTCCGTGACCTGCGGGAGCGCCCGGTCGGCCAGCTCGGAGCCGTCGGTCGCCCAGACGATCGTCTCGAACATTCCGTGTCCTTTCCTTTCAGGTACGGCGAGTCTCGTCCGATCCGGCGGGGCAGCCATCCGGCGGCGCCCGGATCGCCCTCCGGCCGGACTACCGAGTGGCACCTGCAACGGCCGACGGCCGCGCGACGATATGCCGGCATCCCGGATGACGTCGCTCTCGACGCCGCTGCTCGTGCTCGTCTTCCTCGTCGCCGCCGGCGCGACCTGGGTGGCCGGCGTCGCGCTCTCCCGGTCGACGGACGCGCTCGACCGCCGCTTCGGGCTCGGAGACGCGCTGGGCGGGCTGATCCTGCTCGCGATCGCCGGCACCCTGCCCGAGCTCGCGATCACCGTCTCGGCGGCGGCGAAGGGGAACCTCGACCTCGCCGCGGGCAATCTCATCGGCGGGATCGCCATGCAGACGATGGTGATCGTCCTCTGCGACGCCGCCGCGACGCGGCAGTTGCCGCTCACGTACCTCGTCGGCTCGCTGCTTCCCGTGCTCGAGGGGTCGCTCGTCGTCTTCCTCGTCGCCGCGGTGCTCTGCGGTGCGCTGCTGCCGGCGTCGGTCGCGGTCGGCCCGGTCAGCCCGGCCTCGATCTTCATCGTCGTCTCGTGGCTCGGAGGCATCTACGTCATCGACCGGGTGCGGAAGTCGCCGAGCTGGACCGTCGAGATGCCGGGGAGCTCGCCCGGGAGGCGGCACAGGCGCGAGCGCCGTCCGCAGGAGAAACCGACGCCGATCATCGGCTCGACCCGCACCGGGATCGCCGTGTTCGCCGTCGCCAGCCTCGTGACGCTCGCCGCCGGCGTCGCGCTCGAGGTGAGCGGGAACGCGATGGCCGACCGCGCCGGGATCAACGGCGTCATCTTCGGCGCGACGGTGCTCGCGGCCGCGACGGCGCTGCCGGAGATCAGCTCCGGCGTCACCGCGGTCCGGCTCGGCGACCACGAGCTCGCGGTCGCCGACGTCTTCG
>Ga0335069_10005732_pt1 | contig 18201 bp, 19 predicted proteins | sample Lox_Sample_11_FD_206714 | JGI IMG/M metagenome (GOLD analysis project Ga0335069, IMG submission 206714) | Soil microbial communities from Loxahatchee National Wildlife Refuge, Florida, United States - Lox_Sample_1.1 | ecosystem: Environmental > Terrestrial > Soil > Wetlands | place: USA... | reverse complement strand
GCCCGTAGCGGTGCCGGGTCATGTCGATGGTGGCGCGAAACAGGGTGTCGTCGGGGTAGAGAGCAAGCACCGCCGCGCACTCGGTGGGGGTGATCAGCTGCGGAAGCAGCGCACCGCCAACGTCGTTCATGTCGGCGGTCACGGCCTCCCAGTCCGCGCCATTCACCCGGCGGTCCCATTTCGACGGCATCAGAACAATCTGCCCGCCGCAGCGGGCGCCGGCGCCTCGAGGTCCAAGAGGAATCGTTTGCGCCGCAGACCGCCCGCGTAACCGGTAAGGGCGCCGTTCTTTCCGACGACGCGATGACACGGGACCACGATGCTGAGCGGGTTGCGGCCCACCGCTTGGCCGACTTCGTACGCGGTGGTGCCGTCGGCCAGTGTCCCGGCCAGCTCGCCGTAGCTGGTGGTCTCGCCATACCCGATGTCGAGCAGAAGTTCCCAGATGCGCCGCTGACCGGGCTCGCCCGTCAGCGTGATGGGCAGATCGAATCGAATGCGCTTTCCGCCCAGGTACTCGCGCAGCTGCTCGCCCGCCTGACCGAGCAGCGCATCGGCGCCCGGCCCGACATAGCGCCCCAGCGCATCCGCCGTCGGCGGATGCCAGTGGTGCCGGAAATACACACCTGTCAGGCTGTCGCCGCCGGCGATCAACGTCAGCTCGCCGAGTGGGCTATCGATCGTTGTGTGTCGTGTCTGCATCGTTCGCCTCCTTGCACGGTAAACGATGAGCGCCCGGCAAATGTGAGCTCGGCAGTCCACCGCCGGTAGTCATGCCAAACTCTGTTCTGCTTTCTCACATTTGACCACGCGCCGGCGTCTTCCAAGTAAGAGTCGATAAACGTCAGGGAGGAACCCGAATGCCTATCCGTGCCTGTCGGTGATGCGAGGGTGAACGCCCATCGGCACGTCAAACCGCCGTTCGAGGCCGTCGTGGCCCGGCACGGAGCCACGGTGCTGCGGGTTGTTCGTGCGGTCATCGGTCACGCCGACGCCGACGACGCCTGGTCGGAGACGTTTCTGGCCGCCTTGAAGTCCTACCCCCCGCTGCCGGCCGACGCCAACGTGGAGGCGTGGCTGGTGACCATCGCACACCGCAAGGCCATCGACATCGCCCGCGCGGCGGCGCGGCGGGCCGTCCCCGTCGCCGATCCCCCCGACTCCCCCGCCCGCGAGCGGGCCGACACCCACGACCTCGACCTTGACGCTGCGGTGGGTGCGCTGCCACCCAAACAGCGTCAGGCGGTGGCCTACCACTACCTGGCCGGCCTGCCCTACTCCGAGATCGCGCTGATTCTCGACAGCAGCGTCGACGCCGCCCGGCGTGCCGCCGCCGACGGGATCGCCACCCTCCGACGCACCTATCCCCGTCTCGACAACGCAAGGAGCCACCAATGACTACACCCGATCTGATAAAGCACTACCCCGTCGACCGCGATCAGCTCCGGCGCCTGCACACCCGCCTGGAAAGGGACGCCCAGGCCGGCGATCTGCTCGACATCGCTTACCGCACAGTTGATTCCGCCCTCGGGCCCATGCTGTTGGCGGCCACCGCCCGCGGGCTGCTGCGGGTGGCGTTCGCCAACGAGGACCGCGACAGCGTGCTGCAGAACCTTTCCGAGCGCATCAGCCCGCGGGTGCTGGAGTCGCCCACCCGGCTGGATCCTTTTGCGCGGCAACTCGACGAATACCTGACCGGCCGCCGCCACGGCTTCGACGTCGCGCTGGACTGGTCACTGTCCCAAGGATTTCGGCGCACAGTTCTCGAACACCTCAACGCCGACGTCGGCTACGGCGACACCGCCAGCTATGCCGCCCTGGCCCGGCTGTCGGGCTCCCCGGGGGCCGTGCGCGCCGTCGGCACCGCGTGTGCGACCAACCCGATTCCGATCTTCGTGCCGTGCCACCGGGTGATCCGCTCCGACGGATCGATGGGCGCGTACCGCGGCGGCACCGCCGCCAAGCGCGTCCTGCTGGAGCTCGAGCGGAGCCGATGACGACGAGCGGGCCGGCGCGCAACCGGGTCTCACCGCTGGGCGAGATCATCGCCGCGCCGGGGCGCGGCGGCTGGATGGGCAACCGCGGTCGCCTGCACGAGGGTCGCGGCACGCGCGAAATCGTGCGTAATCATCAGCACAAGGCCTGGATCACCTGCGTCCTGTCATTCCGGGGCCGTCGCGTTGCGCAGTGGGAACCCAACCGCTATACGCCGCTGTTCTTCCTGGACGAGGCGGTCGCGCTGGCCGCCGGACACCGGCCATGTGCGGAGTGCCGACGCGGCGCGTACAACGCGTATCGAACCCTGTGGGCCGAAACCCACGGTGGCGCAATTCCTTACGCCGAAGACATGGACGCGCAGCTGCACCGCGAGCGGATCGGCGGGGCCACGCATCGCGCCGCCTGGGCCGGCCTGCCCGACGGGGTGTTCGTGCTGACGGATGGTGGACCCGCCGTCGTCGTGGGCGATCATCTCGCGGTCTGGGACCGACTCGACAACACCTACGGGGACACGCTGGCGCGCCCAAAAACCGGCACCGCGGGGTTGATCACGCCAACGTCGACAGTGGAGGTCCTGCGGGCCGGCTATCCGGTGCAGATTGCCGCAGTTCCCGAAAGTGCGACTGGCAACGAGTATCTCAAGTAAGGGCGTCGCTGGTTGCACTATCGTGGGATGCTGGCGCAGGCGACCAGTGCACCACCTTCATGGTGGTCATCTCGTCGAGAAGCTCGGGACCGAAGCCGAACCCGGTGCCGCTCGCGCTGTTGCCCGCGTGCGACCACGTCGACGCAGTCCGCCTCCGCCAGCCTGGCACCGACGGTTCCGTCGCCGTCGACGATCTGCAGCACACCGTCGGGCAGCCGGGCGGCCAACAGTTCGGCGAATCGCCGGCCCGTCTGCGGACTGCGCTCGCTGGGCTTGTGGATTACGGTGTTTCCCGTCACGAGCGCCGCGCCGAGCAGCCCGGCGGCCACGGCCACGGGATCGTTCCAGGACGTCAGCACCGCGACCACACCCCTCGGCTGGGGAACCATCAGATCGGTCGCCGACCACCCACCTTGCAGGCTGCGCCCGCGGTGCAACGGCCCGAGCTGGGCGTACTGCATGAGAGTGCCGACTCCGGCGTCCACGCCCCCGAGCGCGTCGTCGCGCAGCTTGCCGGTCTCCCGCTCGTTCAGTTCGGCGAGTTCGCGGGCGGCGGCGCGGACGTCGGCCGCCGCCGCGGCGATCGCGGCGGCCCGTTCGGCCGGCGGGGTGCGCGCCCAGGCGGGGGCGGCCTCCGCGGCGCGCCGGATCGCCTCATCGCAGTCGGCCGGCTCGGTGATGGGCACCTGCGTCACGGTGTCGCCGGTGCGAGGGTCCAGGACGCTGATGATCTTGGTCAGGGTCGAAGCCACGTATCGGTTTACCCTCTGCACGTCCGCGGCAATCCGGCGAATGCCCGTGGACACTATTCAGGTCATGTATGGTCGGCGTGGGCCGGGCACGGGACCAGGAAGCACGCAATGGCAAGCACATTCGCCGGCAACGAGTTCACGTCACGGCAGGCGGTGGACCCCGGTCTGCGCAAGGCCGCCCGGTTCTTGCCCCGCGGTTATGCCCTGCACCGCGGCTACAAGGTCCAGCGCAGGCTCATGAACCTGATGAGCAACGCGGGCCGGATCCGCACCGTCCCGGTCGCGGCGGTCAACGAGCACGTCACGGTCCGCCTGCATCGTCCGGACAGCCTTCCCGTCCGGGCACCGGCGATGTTGTGGATCCACGGCGGCGGCACGATCATGGGCCACGCCGCCCAGGACGACAAATTTCTGCGCAAGCTGTCGCATCGCACCGGCGTCGCGGTGGCCGCGGTGGAGCACCGGCTGGCTCCCGAGCACCCCTATCCGGTCCCGGTCGAGGATTGTTACGCGGCGCTGCGCTGGCTGGCGCAGCAAGCCTGGGTCGACCCGGATCGCGTCGCGGTCGGCGGGGCGAGCGCCGGCGGACACTTCGCGGCGGCCGTGGCGCAGCGGGCTCACGATCGCAACGACCTCAACCTTGCGTTCCAGATGCTGGTGTACCCGATGCTCGACGACCGCACCGGCGCCGACCCGGGCCGTCACAAGCGGCTCGTGTGGACCGGAAGCGACAACCAGCAGGCGTGGCGGTGGTACCTCAACGGCGCGGATCCCGCCGAGGCCGCACCGGCGCGGCGCGAAGATCTCTCCGGCCTGGCGCCGGCCTGGATCGGCGTCGGGACATTGGACCTGTTCTATCGGGAGTGTCTGGACTACGGGCGGCGCCTACGACAGGCGGGGGTGCGCGTGCACCAGGAGATCGTCCCGGGCGCGTTTCATGCGTTCGACCAGATCGCGGACAGGGCGCCGATTTCGGTGAAGTTCTTCGCCAGTCAGTGCGATCACCTGCGCGACGCCCTCGCCCTACCGAAATAAGTTGATAGACCGTCGTTTCCGGCGGCCCACTCGACGGTAAGCACTCGGCGCATCCCGGGGCCGCGACCGCACACACGGCAAGTTGACTGCAAAGTTTGCGTTTCGTGCAACTATTAGTGCCATGGGCAATCAGATGGGGCTTCGCGAGCGGCGCCGCCGCCAGACCAGCGCGGACATCCGCGATGCCGCGGTGCGCCTGGCAAGCAACCGCGGTTTCGACAAGGTGACCATCGAGGAGATCTGCGTCGAGGCGGGCATTTCGACCCGCACGTTCTTCAACTACTTCCCCACCAAGGAGTCCGCCATCGCCTACGGCCCGTCCGATCTGCCGGTCGAGCTGGCCGAGGATTTCGTCGCCGCCGGGCCCGCGCCCTACCGGGTGGTGCTGGCGGAGCTGATCACGCTGGCGGCCCACCACCTGCGCGACCTGCCCCCACGGCGCGAACAGGCCGCCGGCATGCTGGAACTCGCCAAGACCAGCCCCGCAGTCCTGGCGGCATTTCTCGCCGAGCTGGAACGGTTCCAGAACCAGTTGACCGGCATCGTGGCGCGCCGCCAGGAGATGCGGCCGGACGACGAGATACCCGCGTTGATCTCTGCGCTGGCCCTGACGGCCGTGCGTTCGGGCATCGAGCGCTGGGCCAGCGACGAGCCCAAGGATGCCGACGACACGCCGATGCCCTACGTCGAGCGCGCCGCAGCGCTGGTCAACAGCATCTTCACGAAGTAACGCCCCGCGGAAAGTTAGCTAGATCACTTGTTTGCATTGACTGCAAATAATGCAGGCAATGTACTATGCTTTGGTGGTGCTTTATCGGGGGTTGGCGATGGAGGGGCAGGCATCCCGGCGCCCGTCGATCGAACACGTGCGGATCGCGACGATCCGCCAACTCCACTGTGGCGCAAGGTAATTGCGCCGACCACCGACACACGACCTCGCCTGGGGCCGCTGCGGGCGACCCGTCGATCGATGAGGAAGGGAATCCGCGCAGGTGCAGTTATCGAAACTGGTGCGCAATGCGTGGTTGCCGCTGCTGATCGTGGCGGTCGTGGTGATCGGCGGGTTCACCGTGGCGAGGGTCAAGTCGTTCTTTGTGGCCGAGAACGCCGGGCCGTTGACGAGTTCACGACTGGACGATTCCAAGCCCTTCAAGCCCAAGGTCGTCAAGTACGAAATCTTCGGATCGGCAAGCCACGCCAACGTGAACTACTTGGATCTGTCCGCCGACCCAAAGCGGGTCGACGACGCGCCACTGCCCTGGACGTTGGTCCTCAGCACGACCGCCCCCTCGGTCTTCCCAAACCTATCGGCGCAAAGCGACGGTGACCGCCTCGGTTGCCGCATCACCATCGACAACGAAGTCAAGGACGAGAACATAACCAACGGCGTGCACGCCCTGACCTTTTGCTTGGTGAAATCCGCATGAGCTCAAGCACCGACGACGCCCGCACCGACACCCTTCCCATCGCCGACCACGCCCTGCGGCCCGCGATCCCGCGGTTCATCCGCAGGTACGCCGTACTCATCATCCTCGCCTGGATCGCGATCATCGCGGTGCTCAACGTCATCGTCCCGCAGCTGGACGCGGTCGGGAAGATGCGCTCCGTCTCGATGAGCCCGGACGACGCGCAGTCCGTGATCGCGACGAAGCACATCGGTCAGGTGTTTGACGAGTACAAGTCCAACAGCTCGGTGATGATCGTGCTGGAGGGTCAAAATCCGCTTGGCGCCGACGCCCACGCCTACTACGACGAGATCGTCAGAAAGCTCGACGCCGACACCAAGCACGTCGAGCACGTCCAGGACATGTGGAGCGATCCGCTCAGTGGGGCCGGCGTCCAAAGCAACGACGGCAAGGCCGCCTACGTCCAGGTGTACCTGGCCGGCAACCAGGGCGAGGCGCTTGCCAACGAGTCGGTCGAGGCCGTCCAGAAGATCGTTGAAAGCGTGCCCGCACCCAACGGGGTGAAGGCCTACGTCACCGGACCGGCCGCGCTGCAGGCCGATCAGCACCTCGCCGGCGACCGCAGTCTGCAGGTGATCACCACCGTTACGTTCGTGGTGATCATCGCGATGCTGCTCATGGTCTACCGATCGATCGTCACGGTGCTGCTGACGCTGGTGATGGTGGTGCTCGAGCTTTCGGCGGCCCGCGGCGCGGTCGCCTTCCTCGGCTATTACAAGATCATCGGGCTCTCCACGTTTGCCACGAACTTGTTGGTCACCCTGGCGATCGCGGCCGCCACCGACTACGCGATCTTTTTGATCGGCCGCTACCAGGAGGCGCGGGCCGTCGGCGAGTCACGGGAAGACGCGTATTACACCATGTTTGGCGGCACCGCGCACGTGGTGCTCGGGTCGGGCATGACGATCGCCGGCGCCACGTTCTGCCTGCACTTCACCAATCTGCCGTATTTCCAGACGCTCGGTATCCCGCTGGCGATCGGCATGGTGGTCGTGGTGGCGGCCGCGCTGACGCTTGGGCCGGCAGTGATCTCGGTGGCAGCGCGCTTCCGCAGCACACTCGAGCCCAGGCGAGCCCAGCGCATCCGCGGCTGGCGCAAGGTCGGCGCCGTCGTCGTCCGATGGCCCGGCCCCATCCTGATCGTGACGATCGCGATCGCGCTCGTCGGCCTGCTGACGCTGCCCGGGTACCGCACCAACTACGACGACCGCAGGTACCTTCCCGCCGATCTGCCGGCGAACGAGGGCTACGCGGCCGCCGACCGGCACTTCTCGAAGGCGCGGATGAATCCCGAGCTGATGATGATCGAAAGTGACCACGATTTGCGCAATTCCGCGGACTTCCTGGTCATCGACAAGGTCGCCAAGGCGGTCTTCCGGGTGCCCGGGATTTCCCGCGTGCAGGCCATCACCCGCCCGCAGGGCACGCCGATCGAGCACACCTCGATCCCGTTTCAGATCAGCATGCAAGGCGTCAGCCAGCAGATGAATCAGAAGTACCAAGCCGACCAGATGGCCGACATGCTGCACCAGGCCGACATGATGCAGACGACCATCAACAGCATGGAAAAGATGCAGAGCATCACCGCCCAGATGGCCGACAGCATGCACATCATGGTCAGAAAGATGCACGAAATGACCATCGATATCAACGAATTGCGCCAGCACATGGCCGATTTCGAGGATTTCTTCCGGCCCATCCGCAGCTACTTCTACTGGGAGAAGCACTGCTACGACATCCCGGTGTGCTTTTCGCTTCGCTCGGTCTTTGACGCCCTCGACGGCATCGACACGATGACCGATGACATCCAGAGCCTGCTGCCCGTCATGGACCACCTCGACACGCTGATGCCCCAGATGGTGGCGCTGATGCCCTCGATGATCGAAAACATGAGGGCCATGAAGACGACGATGCTGACGATGTATTCGACCCAAAAAGGTCTGCAGGATCAGCAGAATGAGGCGCAGAAGAATTCCAGCGCCATGGGCAAGGCGTTCGACGCGTCCAAGAACGACGATTCGTTCTACCTTCCCCCGGAAACCTTCAACAACGCCGAGTTCAAAAAGGGCATGAAGAACTTCCTGCCGCCCGACGGTCATGCGGTGCGGTTCATCATCAGCCACGACGGCGATCCGATGACGCCGGAAGGCATTTCGCACATCGATGCGATCAAGAAGGCCGCCTATGAGGCACTGAAGGGCACGCCGTTGGAGGGCTCCAAAATCTACCTCGGCGGCACCGCGGCGACCTTCAAGGACATGCAGGACGGCAGCAACTACGACCTGCTGATCGCCGGAATAGCCTCGCTTTGCCTGATTTTCATCATCATGCTGATCATCACGCGAAGCGTCGTGGCGTCGGCGGTCATCGTGGGCACCGTCTTGCTTTCCCTGGGAGCGTCCTTCGGGCTGTCCGTGCTCATCTGGCAGCACATCATCGGCATCGAGCTGCACTGGATGGTCCTGGCGATGTCGGTCATCATCCTGCTCGCGGTGGGCGCCGACTACAACCTGCTGCTGGTGTCCCGGTTCAAGGAGGAGATCCACGCGGGCCTCAACACCGGCATCATCCGGGCGATGGGCGGCACCGGGTCCGTGGTCACCTCGGCGGGGTTGGTCTTCGCCTTCACGATGATGACGATGGCGGTCAGCGAGCTGACGGTCATCGGTCAGGTCGGCACCACCATCGGCCTCGGCCTGCTCTTCGACACGCTGATCGTGCGATCGCTGATGACGCCGTCGATTGCCGCGCTGCTGGGCAAGTGGTTCTGGTGGCCACAACGGGTGCGGCAACGGCCGGTGCCGTCGCCCTGGCCCGCGCCGATCAAGAAACCCGAATTCGCGCCTGCCGTCAGGTAACCCACTCGGGCTGCTGGCTGGCGTCGACAGCGGAGAAGTCCTTGTGCCCCAGGCCGGCGGTGGTGCCGCCGTCGACGACGAACTCGGAGCCGGTCGAATAACTCGACTCGTCGCTGGCCAGGTAGACCACGAGGTTGGAGACTTCCCTCGGGTCGGCGGCGCGGCCCAACGCGGTCTGGAAGATGTCCTCGGGCACCCATTGCGTCATCGGCGTTTTGATGAGCCCGGGATGGATCGAGTTCACCCGGATACCGCTCGGCCCCAGTTCCAGTGCCACCGATTTCGTCAAACCCCGGACAGCGAATTTGCTTGCGGTGTAACCGTGGCAGGCGATGGTGCCGGCCATGCCTTCGATCGAGGAGATGTTGATGATCGACCCGCGTCCCGCTTCTTTCATCGGTTTCACCACGGCGCGTATTCCGAGAAAGACACCGGTCAGGTTGACGTCGAGGATCTTGTGCCACTCGGAAAGGTCGTAGTCCTCGATGGTGCCGATGTTCAGGATGCCCGCGTTGTTCACCAGCACGTCGATCCCGCCGAACTCGCTTATCGCGGTGGCCACCGCGGCTTCCCATTGCTCGGGTTTCGTGACGTCGAGGTGGACGTAGCGCACCGCGTCACCGAGCTCGGCCGCGACGGCCTTGCCCTCGTCGTCGAGGATGTCGCCGAATACCACCCTGGCCCCTTCGGCAACCAGCATCCGCACGTGCGATGCGCCCATCCCCCGCGCACCGCCGCTGATGAGCGCGACCTTCCCCGCCAACCGTTCTGCCACTGCGCTTCTCCCATCATGTCGGTGCGTCGTTTGCACCATACAGATGCGCGCTGTCGTATGGCCAGACCTGCGTCGGGGCGGGCTCGCTGCGGCCGCCGTTACTTTTTAGCCGGTTTGCTGGCGGGGTGGTGCTGGGGGCAGTAGTCCGCGGTGGCCGCACCGACGAACATCTGGGCTTGGTCCTGGTTCAGCCGGTGCGCGCCCGTGAACTGGTCCACCTCGTCCTTCTCGGTATAGCCCGCGTCGAGATCTTTGCACATCACGTGTGCCATGTTCACTGTCTGGGCCGGGGAGCCCACGTCGATCCCGTGCGACTGCAGGAAGCTGTTGAAGTCCTGGTCCGTCTGGTCGGCATGCGCGACGGCTGCCGGCATGAGCCCGACGGCCAGCAGCGCACCGAACGCGCTCGCGCACATTGTGATTGTCATTCCGCGTTGTCTCATAATTCCCAATAACCTCCAAAGGCCTGCCTCGCCCGATCGGATCGACATCCGGGCGCGGACTCAAACATCAAACAGTTCCGACGTCGATGGTTTCAGACGACGATGGTTTCTCATGTCAATGATCCTTTGACGCAGGCTGGGCGGTCAACAGCCCACGGCCGGGACGGCCGTCGAAAGCGCGAAGTTTAACCAGCCGTTCGCTTTTAATTCCGGCTTAATTCAATTGAGCGCGTGGGCGGTCGACTGCCCTTGGCGCCGGCGAGAATTCAACCGTCGGCTAGCTCACGACATCGAAGATCGCCGCGGCGGAGGTGATGGCCTTGTCCGCGTTTCCCTCGTCGTGCAGGAGCATGCGCACGCCGACACGCCCCGGCACTCCGGCATGCGCCGTGCCCTGTACGCGGAAGGGCCCCACCTTGCCGCGGGACATGAACATGACGTGCCAGCTGATTACCTGCACCTTCCGGGTTCCCGCGACCTCGGCGGCCAGGTCGGTCGCCGCGGTCTCGAGGAGGACGTGTTGGGGCCCGATGTGCAGCGCGGCGTCCGGGGAGGCGAGCTCGGCGCTCAGCGCCGGCAGCACCCAATGGCCATCGCCGCGCTTCCCGGCGCCGAAGGCTTGCCACAGCGGCGGCAGGTCGGGCGAGTCCTCTATGACCAGCTCGGTGCCCGAAACATCCATCTTGCCAAGGCCTTCCGGGGGGACGCCGATGACGGCCCCCTGCCCCTCGTTGAAGGCGATCACCCGGTCGGGGTTGTCGGCGTCCACGATCGTGCACCGCCCGTAGCCCATCGTTCGGCCCTGGTGCACGATGCCGGACCCGACGATCTCGATCCTCGCGACGTCGTAGCCGGGGTCGATGATCTGCACCGACGCGATGACCGGGTTGGGAACGGCGACCATGTCGGTCTGGCATCCCTCCGGCGACGCGATGGCCAGCGGCGCCACCATGAGTCCGCCGGCCTCGTTGCGCATGTCGCGGCGGATGGTGACGGTGTCGTCGGTCTCGCCCTCGTTCATGGACGAGTGGTTGCGGCCGATGTAGCGGTAGCTGAGCAGGCCGGTCCAGCGCCGGAACAACTCGTCGCGATAGGCGTCGGTGTCGCCGGCCAGCTCGCGGATGTCACGCAGTTGGTCGTTCACTTCCGGCCTCCCGCTGCGGCTTTGCCCCGGCGCACCTGGTTGAACGGCACACCGCGGTCGGCGGCGTACTCGCGCGGAAAGTTGAGGACCCGCTCGCCGATCACGTTGCGCGCCATCTCCGTCGTGCCGCCCCCGATGCTGGCGATCTGACGGCCCAGGTAGCGCGTGCCGATCCCGAGCAACCCCACGTCGTCCTCGACCACGGCCGCCGAGCCGGCGATGGCGTGGGCGGTGTCGTTCTCGACGTCGTGGGCCGCGGCCATGCCCAGCCTGATGATCGACCCCGCGGCAGGCGGCAGGGACCCGGCGACGACGGCGTGGAAGACGTGCTCGCTGAGTTGTTTCTGCACCGCCCGGTGGACCAGGGCCCGGCCGGCCATCTCCCGGGCGCGTGCGCTCTCCCCCAGCTTTGCTCGGTCGACCAGCGCCATCAGGTCGATCGAAATGTCCTCGGCCTCAGCGATTCCGGGGCCGCTTGTGTACTCCGAACCGTCGCCCATCGTGCGCCGCTCGTGGTAGAGCTGCCGGGAGGCAACGTCCCAGCCCTTGCCCGGTTCCCCGACGACGGCGTCGTCGCCCACGTCGACGTCGTCGAAGAACTCCTCGCAGAACTCGACCGAGCCGTTGACCTGACGGATGCGGTTGATAGTCACCCCGGGGTGCCGTAGCGGGACCAGGAACATCGTCAGGCCGTCGTGTTTGGGTGCGTCCCAGTCGGTTCGGGCCAGGCACAGGCCGTAGTCGGCGGCGAACGCCCAGGTGCTCCACGTCTTGGCGCCGTTGATGATCCACCGCCCGTCCCGGCGGTCGGCGCGGGTGATGACGCCCGCGAGGTCCGAGCCGCCGCTGGGTTCGGAGAGCAGCTGGACGAGCACTTCGTCGCCGCGCAGCGCCGCCGGGATGTGGGTGCGTTTTTGCTCCTCGCTGCCCATGTCCAGGATCGTCGCGCAGCAGATGGCGAACGACGGGATGTTGAGCAGCAGCGGCGTCTCATAGGCCAGCGCCTCGGCGTCGAACGCCTTCTTGTATTCGTAGCCCAACCCGAGCCCGCCGTACTCGCGGGGAAAGCAGATGCCGGCGAATCCCCCGTCGTACAACTTCCGTTGCAGTTCGCGGGCGCGCCGCCAGGAGGACAGCTCGTCGCGCTCGAGGACCATCGCGTCGTTCGAGTCCAGCCTCGGCAGGTTCGCGGACAACCAGGCTTTGGCCCGGCTGCGGAACTCGGCCACACTCTCAGCCGACTCGGCGCTCACCGAATTCGCCTGCGCGTCATCGCCGATGGCCTCCCAGAGCTTGTGCTGGGCGACTGTACAGCACCGCTTCGCGACTGTACAGGCCGCCTTGAGCGCCTTCTCGTCGATCTCGTCGCCCTCATAAAAGTGGACTTGCGCACCCCGCGCTTCGTCACACTGGTCACATCGGTTTCTTCGCAACACCACGCTTTGCGCACCGCACGCGCCGACCGCCGCCTCTCGGGTTACAGTTTCGCGTGACGTGTCACGCTTGGCGGAAACGCCGGTCGACCGGAATCGAGCCGCAATGACGGAGCAGACCACCGAGGACAACGCCACGACGCTGCTGGCCATCGAGTCCATCAAGCAGCTCAAGGCCCGCTATTGCCGCTACCTCGACGCCAAGGACTGGGCGGCGTGGCGGTCCCTCTTCGCCGACGATTTCCTCAGCGACACGTCCGACGCCGGCGGCAAGCTGATTCTCGGCGCCGACAATTTCGTTGCGTTCACCCGCAGAGGCATCGGACGCCCCACGCAGGCGACCGCCCATCAGGTGCACGCGCCCGAGATCGAATTGACGTCGGCGACGACGGCGCGCGGGGTGTGGGCGCTGCAAGATGTGGTCCGCTTCGGGCCGGGGGTGACCCTGGTCGGCTACGGCCACTACCACGAGACCTACGAGAACGTCGCCGGGCAATGGGTTATCAAGAGCTCCAAGCTGACCCGGCTGCGCGAGGACATCGTCACCCCGGTGTTCTCGGTGTACATCTCCGACCGGATCCGGCGCGCGGCTGCCAAGCTCGCCGGCCGGATGATCGAGCGGTAGGCGTCGATGACTGTTGGCACCATCCTGATCACCGGCGCGTTCGGCCAGGTCGGCAAGCGATGCACGCAGCTCCTGCTCGATCGGGGACGAACCGTCGTGGCGATGGACCTCTGCAACGCCAAAACCGTTGCGGCCCAGCATGAATTGGGTGCGGGCGGGCAGGCCGAGGCGCTGATTCCGGCCTACGTCGACCTGTTGGACGCCGAGGCGTTGCGCGATCTGGTCGCGACCCATCGGCCCGAAGCGATCATCCACCTCGCCGCGATCGTCTCGCCGCCGTCCTACCGCAATCCCGGGCTGGCGCGACGCGTCAATGTGGGCGGTACGGAGAACCTGCTGGCGGCGGCCGCGACGCTGCCCCGTCCCCCGCTGTTCCTGATGGCCTCCAGCGCCGCGGTGTACGGCTCGCGCAACCCCTACCGCCACCCGGAGCGGATCACCCCGGACACGCCGGTGCAGCCCATCGATCAGTATGGCGAGGACAAGGTGCTGGCCGAGGCGGCGATCCGGGCCAGCGGTCTGCCGTATGCGCTCTACCGATTGGGTGGGATCATCTCGCCGGATACCCAGGCCGACATCAACGGTGACTACCTGACCCTGATGCGCTCGATTCCGGGAGACAACCGCATGCACGTAGTGGACGCGCGTGACGTGGCGCTGGCGTTCGCCAACGGCGTCGATCGCGAAGCGACGATCGCGGGCAAGGTGCTGCTCATCGGGGGCAACGAATCGTATGTGATGTTGCAGCGCGACCTCGAGGACGACCTGATGACCGCCGCCGGCCTGGGCCGGCTGGGGCCGTCGGCGAGTCTGCCCGGCGACCCCGGCGACGACCGCGGCTGGAGCTTCACCGGCTGGTACGACACCACCGAATCGCAGGCGCTGCTCGACTTCCAAGAGCACGACTGGCACCAGACCCTGGCCTGGATCGCCGAATCGCAGGGCCGGCGGCGCATCGTCTTGCGGGCACTTGGGCCGCTGTTGCGGCCGCTCGTGCGCGCCGCTCTCGAGCTGCAGCGGCGGGCCGAGCGACGCGGCCCGTACGCCGACCCGTGGGCGCTGATCGAGAAGAAGTACGGCTCGGAGGCGCTGGCCGGGGCGGACTAACCCCGCGAAGCGAAGAAGACCGCGGCCTCGCGGATCGAGTCTTCGTCGATGCCCTTGGTGGAACTGCTGCGGCGCAACATGACTCGCACGTCGGCGCCCGTCGCGACGAGCTGACGCGTGACATGGGATCCCAGGAAACCGCTGGCGCCGATTACCAGCTTCTTGCGGGCCGCCACTAGCGGTCGATCCATCCCATTTGCGCCTCGGCGTGGTGGCCGCCGACGGGCGGGGTGAGCTTGTCGAGTCTTGCCTGCTGGTCGGGGGTGAGCTCGACGGTGTCGGCGGCGACGTTTTCCTCGAGCCTTGCTACCCGCTTGGTTCCCGGAATTGGCACGACGTCAGGCCCTTTCGCCAGCAGCCAGGCCAGCGCGACCTGAGCCGGGGTGGCGCCGGCGTCGGCGGCGACGTCGCGCACCTCGTCCGCGCAGTTGAGGTTGTGCTGGAAGTTCTCGTCGAAGAACCGGGGGTTGGTCTTGCGGTAATCGGTGTCGGGAAGCTCCGCGGTGGAGCGGATCGCGCCGGTGAGGAAGCCGCGGCCCAGCGGCGAGTAGGCGACGAACCCGATCCCCAGCTCGCGCAAGACGTCGAGCACCCCGTCCTCGGGGTCCCGGGTCCACAATGAGTATTCGGACTGCACGGCGGTGATGGGGTGCACGGCGTGGGCGCGGCGAATCGTGTTGACGCCGACTTCCGAAAGACCTATGTGCCGAACCTTTCCGGCGGCGACCAGCTCGGCCAGCGCCCCGATCGTGTCTTCGATCGGGGTGTTTCGGTCCAGGCGGTGTTGGTAGCAGAGGTCGATGTGGTCGGTCGCCAGCCTCTGCAGGGACCCGTCCACGGCGACGCGGATGTTGGCGGGGCTGCTGTCGAGGCCGTTGCGGCCGGTGTGGGAGAGCAGGCCGAACTTGGTCGCCAGCACCACCTGATCACGTCGGCCCCGTAGGGCGCGGGCAACGAGTTCTTCGTTGAAGTAGGGGCCATAGACCTCTGCGGTGTCGATCAGCGTGACGCCGAGGTCGATGGCGCGGTGGATGGTGCGGATCGCTTCGGCGTTGTCGCTGCCGGCGCCGGCATACGCGACGGACATGCCCATCGCGCCCAGGCCGAGGCGTCCAACTTCGAGTTCTGCGAGATGAGCCCGTTTCATGGGCCCATTGTGCGCCGAGCCGCTTCGAGTCACGGGGCGGGTACCGTTGCGCTCGTGCAGGACACCGCGCCACCGGCCCGCAATCTGGCCGTCGACTTCTATCGCGCATCGGGCGTGGTCCTCATCGTGCTGGGGCATTGGCTGGCCGGGTCGGTGACCTATCACGACGGGTCTTTCGGCCGGGAAAACCCACTCGTCGACCTCCCCTGGACCCAATGGCTGACCTGGATCTTCCAGGCGGTGCCGGTGTTTTTCCTGGCGGCCGGCTACGCGGGTGCGGTGTCGTGGACCCATCGGTGTGGCGCCGAGGGTTTCTCGCGCGAGGTCTGGCTTCGACATCGACTGGCCCGGGTGCTCGGGCCGACCGCGGTCTACGTCACGCTGGTGTCGGTGATCGTGTTGGTTCTGATGGGTTTTGGCGTGCCCGGCTCGGTGCTCGAATACGCGGGTTGGGCGGTGGCGATGCACCTGTGGTTTCTCGCCGTTTACCTGGTGGTGGTGTCGCTGACACCGATTGCCATTGCCGCACAACGGCGTTGGGGGCTCCTGGTGCCGGCTGTGCTGGCGCTGGGGGTCGCGGTGGTCGACGTCGCGACCATCGCGGGCCACGTGCCATACGTCGGCTGGCTGAATTACTTCCTGTGCTGGGGCGCGCTCTACCAGCTCGGAATCGCTTGGCACGGCGGGCTGTTGTCCGGGCCCAGGCCGGCGCTGCTCGCGGTCGGCTCGGCGGTCGTGCTGGCGCTGTTGATCTGGCTGGGACGCTACCCGGTCAGCATGATCGGCGTTCCCGGCCAGGCGGTGCAGAACACCACGCCGCCGACGGTGGCGATGCTGGCCTTCGCGTGCGCACAGGCCGGACTGGTGGTGACGCTGGCGCCCGCGCTCAACCGCGTCCTGCGCGGGGGCTTCGTCAAGCGAGTGCTGTCCGTGGCGAATAACAATGTGATGGCCCTTTACCTCTGGCACATGATTCCGGTCGTCATCGTCGCTGTCGTCGCTTACCCGGCGGGCCTGCTGCCGCAACCGCCGGAGGGAAGCGGCGCGTGGTGGCTGGCTCGACTGGAGTGGGTGGTCGTCCTCAGCGTGGTGACTGCGTTCGAGCTGCTGCTGTTGTGGTGGCAACGGCGCTTCTTCGCGGCTCCGCTGCCCATGCTCGGCATACCCGTCACCGCCCGCTGGGGCGAGGCGTCCATGCTGGCCGGCGCCGCGCTGGCCGCCTTTGGTCTGCACCTGTTCGCCTACACAGGCTTCGCGCCGGACGGGCGTTATCCGTGGGCGACCGCGGCAGTCTTCGCCGTCGGGGTGCTGCTGGTGGCGCTTCGCCCCACCAAGGTCGGCCGGCGTGCGGTCGATCCGGCACCTGCCGCCGGGTGAACTCCCGCGGATCGGCGCCCTCGGCTCAAGCGACTAACGACCTCTTGACTGGGGTCGTATTGCCCTGGTCAACGGGCGTATCCCGGGGCGAAACTGTAGTAGGTTCGGGGTGTCTCAGCGCTCGGACCGGACGAAGAAAACGTCGCCAAGGGAGTACACAGATGCTAAACAGCCTAACGCTCGAAGACAGCCCGGTCCCCCAGCAGCGCGAGCGGGATGCCGAGCTATTGAAGGATTCCGGCGCGCACAAGCTTGTCGTCACGGACCGCGACGGCAACTGCTTGGCGTTCCTATTGGCTTGGGACAGCTTCGCCTATGACGCTGAGACCGACACCTATGTGTGTGTTGTCGACACCGACGGCAGGGAACTCATGACCGTGTACACCGCCGGCGAAATCAAGGCAGCACCTGGCGCGAACATGTATGTCGTCACCGCGCCGGACGGTTCGGTGGCTGCCTAGCGGTACAGACACCGTCGGCCCACCGTGCGCCGGGAGGGCCGTAACGGACGCACGTCATGGGCCCGTATCCGCATCCCGCTCCCTGAAGCCGGACCGTGGATCGAGTTTGCGTTCCCGAAGCCACGTCTGCCCGGCCGCAACTGCTTTGGTGGGCGCGCAATTCCGGACCTCGGACCCTCGCTCGTGGCCGTTCCCCGACGGGCCATCCCTGTGCCATCTGACCGATCCGGGGACTCGCGCAATCGGTAGCGCGGGTTCCGGCGCGGGGCAAGTTATGGTAGACCGTTCGTACGGTTAGTCTGCGCCGAAGGGTTGAAGATGCCCAGATCGCCTGGAAGACGTGGCGAGATCCTCGACGCGTTCGTCCGCTACGTCGCCGAACGTGGCTACGACAGAACGAATATCGGCGACATCGCCGACGAGCTCGGGATGTCCAAGGGCACCATAGTTCATCACTTCGGAACCAAAGCGCAGATGTTGCGCGAGCTTGAAGAAACCCACCTCGCCCGCCAGCTCGACGTGCTGGGGATGGTGTGGGATCGCGTGGCCGCGCCGCACGAACGCATCGCCGCCATCATCTACGCCTCCGTACTGCTGCAGGTGACCGAACGCGACGCGACGGTGGCAAGCCGGCGCGAGGTGGTTCAGTTGTCCGAAGACCCGGCGATGCAGCAAGTGCGCGAACTGCGCAACCGGTTGCAAATGCTCGCGATTGAGGAGATCCGCAACGGGATAGAGAGCGGCGTGTTCCGATCCGTGGACGCCGAACTGGCGGCCCTGCAGCTGTGGGGATCGCTGGAGTGGATGTGGGTGTGGTTCCACCCCGCCGATTCCCGCACACCCGAACAGGTCGGGGCCGCTTTCGTCGACGTGTTCCTCGGCGGCCTGCTGCTCGACCGCTTTGGGCTCAGCAGATGGGCGGACCCTGCCACGG
>Ga0335069_10005731_pt1 | contig 18203 bp, 10 predicted proteins | sample Lox_Sample_11_FD_206714 | JGI IMG/M metagenome (GOLD analysis project Ga0335069, IMG submission 206714) | Soil microbial communities from Loxahatchee National Wildlife Refuge, Florida, United States - Lox_Sample_1.1 | ecosystem: Environmental > Terrestrial > Soil > Wetlands | place: USA... | reverse complement strand
CCCTGCCGTCGCGCAGGCCTTGTTTGATCTGCACAACGCCGCTGTGCCGGGCGGAACGCTCGATCCACACACGCGCGAGCTTGCGATTCTGGTGGCTTGCCGCGAAACCAACTATAACCTCGAGTGGAACGCGCATGAGGCGATCGGTCTCAAAGCTGGAATCGATGCCAAGCTGATCGACGTGGTTCGACAGAACCGCCCGCTGGCGGGTTTGGATGAGAAAGACGCGACCGTCATCCGTCTCGGCCGGCAGATGTTTCACGACAAAAAGGTCGATTCCGCCACCTTCGCCAAGGCTGTCGATCTGTGGGGCAAGCGCGGCGCCATGGACATGGTGGCGGTCATGAACACCTATGCGGTGAGCGGCTATTTTGCCATCGCCGTCGATGAACGCTCCCCCGAAGGCAAGCCCGAACTGCCGGCCGTCAAATAACGCCACCCATTGAGCCGGTGGCTCCCGGCGACGTGGGCGTCCATCGATTTGGCGCCGGCGTGCACTCGAGTCAGCGTGTCAAAGAACTTCAGTCCACGCCGGGGAGGCAGCAAAGGCGGCGTGAATCAGGCCCACGTGGGAATAGGTTTGCGGAAAATTACCCCACATCCGCGGGATCGCAGGATCATAGTCCTCCGCCAGAAGCCCCAGCGGCGAAAGAGCGCTCTGAATTCTTTCGAAAAGGGACCGCGCTTCGTCGCGCCGACCCACCGCTGCCAGGGCTTCGATCAGCCAGAATGTACAAATGATAAAAGCGACCGTGGGCTTGCCAAAGCCGTCATTCAAGCTGTAACGATGAAGCCAGCCACCCAACGCCAGGTCCTTATGAATCACGTCAATCGTGCTGTTGAGTCTGGGATCGCCCGGGGATAGAAAGCGCAGGCGGGCCATTTGAAGCAGAGAGGCGTCCAGATCCTCACCGCGGTAATGGCCCACAAAGGCAGCTTTGGCCACGTTCCACGATTGGTCAATGATCTCGCCTTGGATCCGGCCAGCCGCGGCGCGGAACTCGGCCGCGACATCCGGCGCGTGCCTTTCCGCGATATTGGCCATACGGTACGCGGCGGCCCAGCACATCAAGCTGGAAAACGTCTGCGGCTTCCATTCGGTGCGGTACTCCCAAATTCCGGCGTCGGGAACACCCGCGAGCGAGACCGCCTTTCGAGCCAGCTTCTCGATGAGCTGCAATGCCGCCGGAGAGCGCTCCTCGCTCATCCGTTCATCCAGGAAGATCGGCGTCAGCGCCAACACCATTTCGCCGTAGACATCGTTCTGCGAATGCAAGGCGGCGGCGTTCCCGATCCTGACCGGCCTTTCGTTGTTGTAGCCAGGCCAGCCGTCGAGGATCAACTCTTCCAGATCCGAGGATGATCCGTCCACCCGGTAGACAGGGGCGAGATTGAGTCCCGGCGCGCCGCCCGCGACGTTGAGGAGGTACTGAACGAACTGCTCGCGCTCTTGGGATTGCCCCAGGAAACCAAAGGCGCTGAGCACATAATACGAGTCGCGCAACCAGCAATAGCGGTAATCCCAGGTGCGCCCGCTTCCGGCAGACTCGGGGATGGAAGTCGTCATGGCGGCGATGATCGCGCCGGTATCCTCAAAACAATGCAGTTTGAGCGTCAGCGCGGACCGGATCACTTTGTCTTGAAACAAAGGCGGGATGTCGCATTGCTTCACCCATCCCTGCCAATAGCGGGAGGTCTCGTTCCAGAAGCGCTCGCACAAAGGCGCGAGCGGCTCTTCCACTGGCGCGCCCCATGTGAGCACCAGGTGCTGCCGACCCGTCAGAGTGAACGGCTGGCCGGAGAGATAGGAGAGCGGGATGTCCGTAGTGAGGCGGAGCTGGCTGGCGAACCCTTCGAATCGTACGTGATGGGAGCCCTGCAGGACCTGCGGTTGCTTTTTCGACCAGCCGCGCCGGGGCTCGCAGGCGACGGCGATGCGCGGTGTGCCCTGGATCGGTTCCACGATCCGGATCAACTGTGTGGGCCGGAATATGCGGCCAAACTGCAGAAACCGCGGCGCGAAATCGATGATTCGGAACGAGCCGCTTTCGGTTTGGAAGATCGTTTCCAGAATATTGGTGTTGCGGACATAGCGCTGAATTCCCAGCTCTCCGTTAGCCGGGCTTATGTGAAATCTCCCGCCGTTCTCGTCATCCAGCAACGTCGAAAATAGCGGCTCGGAATCGAATCGCGGGAGGCAACACCACACGACTTCTCCGCTCCTGTGCACGAGTGCCGAGTACTGACAGTTCCCAATCACGCCCAGATCTTCGAGTTGCACAACCGCACCTTAGCATAGATGAACATGCTTTAATGAAGATAAGCTCCGCATGGCGCAGCTTATTCTCGCCGTGCTGGGGTCCGGGGTCTGAAGTTGCGTTACTTCTTCTCGGCGGCCAGTCGTTCGGTTGCGGCTCGGTTGGCGGGGCAAAATACTCTGTGCGCCTTCGACTACGACGGGACGCTGGCGCCCATTGTCGCGGATCCCGCACGAGCCCGGATGCGCCTCCGAACGCGGCGGTTACTGGCGGCCCTGGCGGCTGTTTATCCTTGTATCGTCATCTCCGGACGCGCAAGGCGGGAAGTGGCCGAAAGGCTCAGTGGCCTGGGACTGGCGCGAATTATCGGCAACCACGGCGCCGAGACCGAGACCCCAGCCGCGGCGCGGCCTGAGGTGGGAAAGTGGTTGTCTGCTCTGAGACCCCTGGTTGCAGCACTGGAGGGAGTGTGGGTCGAAAACAAAGGTTGCTCGCTGGCCGTACATTACCGGCAATCAATTCACAAGCGTGAAGCCCGCCGAAGGATCCTGGCCGCGGCACAAGAGTTGAAGAGCGCACGAGTCGTAGGCGGTAAACAAGTGATTAATCTCCTGCCGGCGGGTGCACCTGACAAGGGCACTGCTCTCCTGAGCGAACGAGAGCGCCTCGGCTCCGATTGGGTGTTGTATGTTGGCGACGACGAGAACGACGAAGATGCCTTCGCCCTGGATACCAACGTCGTCGCGGTGCGGATCGGCCGCAAACCGAATTCGCGGGCGAGTTACTATCTGCGCAAACAGCTGGAAATCGACAGGTTGCTCGATCTCATGGTCGTATTGCGCCGAACCAGTCCCCCGGCTTGAGGGACGTTGGCAATAGCGAACCCGGGGGAGGGGCCCGAGGGGGGGCTTGCACTTGACGTTTCAACGATATATCTTATGTTGCATGCAAGTGCAGACGGAGGCTTAGCGATGCGATTGGCGAGAAACCCGAATGCCGGACCCTTGCGGCGCGTATGGTTGTGCATGCCGCTTTTGCTTGGGCTTGTGCCCTATTCGCTGCTGGATGCCGCTTCCGCCGTCAGCGCGGTTGCTGACGCCGCCAGGGCCGACGATCTCTCTGAGGTCGGTAAGCTGATCAAGGAACACGTGGACGTGAACACGCCCGCGAATGACGGCTCTTCCGCGCTGCTGTGGGCTGCTTATCATTCGGATGTGGAAATGACCAAGGCGCTGCTGGTGGCAGGAGCCTGGGTGGACACCCCAAACCACTACGGTGTGACGCCCCTTCTCCAGGCAAGCCGCAACGGAGACGTCGAGGTGATGCGGGCGTTGCTGGATGGGGGAGCAGACCCGACGCGGTGGCACCCGGAAGGCGAAACGCCTTTGATGGCGGCATCCCGTACGGGCCGCGTGGACGCGGTGAAATTGCTGCTGGCGCGTGGCTCATTCGTCAATGCCGCCGATCCGTTCCAGGAAGAAACCGCGCTGATGTGGGCTTCCGCGGAAGGTCATTTAGAAGTAGTGAAGGCGCTGCTGGCCGCGGGCGCGGATCCAAATCTTAAGGCGCATGTCTCCGCGATCACGGAACGCAAGAACGCGGACCATCCTTCCGGCGGCTTTACCGCGCTGATGTTCGCCACTCGCAACGGACACGCCGATGTGGTTGAGGCCCTGATCAAGGGCGGTGCCGATCCGAAACTCGCCAATGCCGACGGCGCGACGGCGACCATTGTGGCGATCGTCAACGACCGCTTCGATCTGGCAAAACAGCTGCTTGACCTGGGCGCCGATCCCAACGACGGCTCGCTATTTTGGGCCGTCGACATGCACGACGGCACCACCGACATGCGCGCGCACGACGGCTCGCGCATGCAACCCAACCATCCGAATAATCTGACATCTTTGGGCCTGGTGAAGGTGCTGCTCGACCTCGGCGCGGACGTCAATAAGCCGTTCATGGGCGCGTTGCATTCAACGACGCTGTGCTGCGGCGCAAAGGTCAACAGCACGCCGTTTTACCGGGCCGCGACCGCGGCTGATGTCGAGGTCCTGAAGCTGCTGCTGGCCAAGAACCCGCAACTGGAGTGGAGCCCAAGCGAGGTTAAGCCAAAGGACGGCAAACCTGCCGCCGGCGGCGGTCCCCCGAACCCCTACATCGGCAAGACGCCTCTGATGGCTTCCATAAAAGGTGGCCAGGGAGCACCCATCGCCGGAGGACCCGGTTTCACCCGCACCGTTGCGCCGGAGTGGCGCGAGCCCGGCAGCCGCGATCCCTTAGAGGCGCTCAACGTGCTCCTGAAAGCGGGCGCCGATCCGAACGCCAAGGCGCCGGATGGCAACACCCCGCTCCACATAGCGGTGCAAGAGTCGCACGTGGGCATGATTCGTGCGCTTGTGGCGGACGGCGCGAAGATGGATGCGGTGAACAAGGACAATCTGACGCCGCTGCTGCTGGCCGAAAAGCCCAAGAAACCAGACCCGCTCGACATGGGCGATCAGGACATTTATAAACCGAAGCGCGATTCCAAAGAGGAAGTCATCGCGGCGTTGCGCGAACTGATGCATCTTGGCCCCAACGATCCGGCGCCTCAGCCTCCGCCGCTGCCGGCCGACAAGGACAAGAAGGCAGATGAGAAGGACAAGAAAGACGCTCCCAAAGCGACCGCGGTGGCAAGCGCGCAATGAGTAGCCTCAAGACCATACTGTTTGTGTCGGCGCTGGTCTGTGTACCGCTTTCGGCGCAGACCGCCGGCGCACCATCGAAGGGCGGCGCCAGCGCCGATGACGGCAAATACCGCGCGTTCGTGAATCAATATTGCATCGCTTGTCATAGCAAACGCGCGGCAAATCCCGCCGAGGCCCCGGTCAATCTGGAGGCTGCGAGCTTCGACGACCTTTTGGGCCACGCGGACACTTGGGAAAGAGTGCTGCGCAAGTTGAGTGTGCGAGCGATGCCGCCCCAAGGCCTGCCCCGCCCGCCCGAGGCTGAGTACGCGGCCTTTACGGGCTGGCTCGCTTCTTCACTCGATCGCGCCTGGGAAGGCCACAAGACTCCGGGCCGCTACGTCGTGCACCGTCTGAATCGCGCCGAATATGCGAATGCAGTCCGCGACCTGCTGGACGTTGACATCGACGTATCCGACCTGTTGCCCACCGACGGCGCGGAATTCGGGTTCGACAACATTGCGACGGCTCTGAAGACCTCGCCGCTGCTGCTGGAAGGCTACGTCAACGCGGCCGAGCGCGTCAGCGCCATGGCCGTGGGCGATCCGCAGGTCAAGCCGGGAACCACGGAGCATTCCATCAGTTTCGAATTCAGCCAGAGCGGATACATCGCCGGACTGCCGCTGGGAACCATTGGCGGCACGGTAATCCATCACGTCTTTCCTGCCGATGCCGAGTACAAACTGTCCGGCCGGCTGACCCGTGGTGTTCAGGAAGGCTACTCCGGCGTGGAAGGAAATGACACGCCCTTCACTTTCGTCATCACCATCGATGGCGCTGAAGTGTATTCGGCTCCGATCGGTGGTCCGTCTGACGACGAGATGCAGGCCAAGGACTTGGCCGCCGCGCAACCGGTCATCGACAAAAGGATGACGGGCCGTGTCCGGGTCACCGCCGGTCCGCACGATGTCGGTTACACATGGAGAGAGCGGCCCACTCAATTGCAGGACGTCTGGGAGCCGTCCCGGCGCGACAGCCAGGAAATCCACATGGTGGGCGGCCTGCCGAGGCTGAGGACCGTGTCCATCGACGGCCCGTACAATGTGCGCGGGCTCAGCGAAGGCCCCAGCCGGCAACGTCTCTTTGTATGCCATCCCGGCGCAGGCGTCAAAGGTGGAACGAACCTCGACGAGTCAGCCTGCGCCACGAAGATCCTGACCACCTTCGCCCGCCGCGCCTATCGGCATCCTGTAACGCCGGCCGAAGTCGAGGCGCCGATCTCGTTTTATAAGCGGACCCGGCAGGGTGGCGGCAGTTTCGACGATGGAATTCGCGCCGGCGTCGCGCGCGTTCTGTCCAGCCCTTATTTCCTGTACCGCATCGAAAGCGACCCGCCGGGCGCCCGTCCGGGTGTCGCGCATCCGGTCAGCGACGTGGATCTGGCCTCGCGCTTGTCCTTCTTCCTGTGGAGCAGCGTCCCGGATGAAAAGCTGCTGGACCTCGCCTCGGCGGGGCGGCTGCGCGAGCCGGACGTGCTCGCCGCGCAGGTGCATCGTATGCTCGCCGATGACCGCTCCGACGCGCTGGTGAACAATTTCACCGGACAGTGGCTGCAGCTCCGCAACCTGGAAGCCAAGGTGGTTCCGGACATCCTGATGTTCCCCGATTTCGACGACAACATGCGCAAAGGATTCCGGACCGAAACCCAGTTATTCTTCGGCTACGTCTTACGCGAAAACCGCAGCGCCCTGGATCTCTTGAACGCGGATTATACCTTCGTTGACGAGCGGCTCGCGAGCCATTACGGCATCCCGGGCGTTTACGGACCGCAATTCCGTAAGGTGAAGCTTACCGATCCTAATCGCCGTGGTCTGCTCGGGGAAGGGAGCATCCTCGCGATGACTTCCGTGGCGACGAGAACTTCGCCGGTTTACCGGGGGAAGTATGTGCTGAGCACCTTCCTGAACACGCCGCCGCCTCCCCCGCCGCCAAACGTCCCGACGCTGGCCGAAAGCAACAAGGACTCGAAGGTTCCGAAGACGGTGCGTGCGCAACTGGAGTTGCACCGGAAGAACCAGCCCTGCGCGGGCTGCCACCGGGTTATCGACCCTGTGGGTTTCGCGCTAGAAAACTTTAATTCCGTGGGGCAATGGCGCGATAAGGGTCTTGACGGCGCGCCGCTGGACGTCACGGGTACACTGGCGGACGGATCGCAGGTCAGCGGTCCGATCGCGCTGCGGGAAGCGATTGCGAGCCGGCCGGACGCCTTTGTGACCGTTCTCACAGAGAAAATGTTGACCTACGCCCTGGGCCGCGGGCTGGAACCCGCGGACATGCCCGTGGTGCGCCGCATCGTCAGGAAGGCGGCCCAGAACGACTACCAGCTTTCCTCAGTTATCATGGGAATAGCGGAAAGTGCGCCTTTTCAAATGCGCACAAAGTTGGAACCGGTGGAAACGGGCAGTACGCTGCCCGATGCTGTTAAAGTTGCACGATCAAGCAAAACTGCAGGATCAAAGAGGGAGCAGCCATGATCATTACGAAAAAGCATCTTTCGCGACGCACTTTCGTGCGGGGCGCATTGGGCGCAACCATCGCTCTGCCATTTATGGACGCGATGGTGCCGGCGCTATCGGCGGCGCCGAAATCGCCGTTCCGCTTCGGCGCGGTCTATTTCCCTTGTGGCGTGTTTCCCACCACCTGGCATCCCGATGCGGAGGGCAGCGATTTTGTCTTCAAACCGGTGATGCAGCCGTTGGAGCAGTTCCGCAATCAGCTCGTCACGGTTAGCAAGATGAAGGCGCCGTGGGGCGAATCGGTCCACCTAGGGGCCAGTTCCGCGTTTCTGAACGGCGTGGGACCGGCCATCCGCCGCGACGGCAGAGGCGACTCTTTCGGAAAGATCGAATCGAAGAAGACTGTCGATCAGTTCATCGGTGATCAGGTGGCCGAAGATACGCCCCTACGGTCCATCGAAGTCGGCACCGAGGATATGGGAACCGCTGTCGGAGCCTGCGACGGTTTCGCCTGCACGTTTTTCAATACGCTCTCCTGGCGCGACGATTCCAGCCCTCTGCCGGTCGGCATCAATCCGCGTGTCACCTTCGAGCGGATGTTCGGCGAGACGGATTCCACCGAGCGGCGCTTTGCCCGCCTGAAGGAAAAGCAGAGCCTGCTCGACTCGGTAAGTGAGGAGACCGCGAAACTGAAGCATTCGCTCGGAGCGCCCGATCGCGCCATCCTGGACGAGTATATGAGCAACATTCGCGACGTGGAGAATCAGCTGCAGCGGATGGAGACTCGTCTCGGCACCCTCACCGGCAATCCGGAAGCGCCCGTCGGCTTGCCGGAGGCCTTCGACGATCACATGACCATCACCTACAACCTGATGCACCTGGCGTATCAGGGCGACATCAGCCGCATCTTCACGTTCATGACCGGTCATGAAGCGAGCGACCGCGCCTACGGGCACATCGGCATCCCCGAGCAGCATCACACCATCTCGCATCACGGCAACGATCCGGAGAAGCTCGCCAAGTACGCCAAGATCGCGACGTACCAGATCGTGAAGTTCTCGGAGTTCCTCGAAAAGCTGAAGGCCACCAAAGAGGGTGACGGAAGCCTGCTCGATCACTCGCTTCTCTACTGGGGTAGCGGCATGAGCAACGGCAATCAGCACGATCGCAATAATCCGCCGGCGGTGCTGGTGGGAGGCGCTTGCGGTCGAATGAAGGGCAACCGGCACATCGTCGCGCAGGATACGCCAACCGCGAACCTCCTGCTGGCGATGGCGCACCTGGGTGGCGCGGAGATCGACAAGCTGGGAGCGAGCACCGGCAGAATCGATCTCTAAGTCAGCCTAATTTCCGGATACAAGAGAGGGCGCGTTTCGAAGGAAGCGCGCCCTTTTCCCATCGAAGGGGAGTCACTGCACGGTGAGGTAAACCGGCACCGTGAGCGCCTCATTTCTGGAGGCGAACTGAATAATCGTAATCTCTCCCGTATACGTTCCCGCAGCCAGGCCGGCAGGTGCGGTCACACTCACTGTAAGAGTCTGGCCCGTACTGCAGCAATTGGATCCCTGCGGAGAGACTTTCAGCCAATTGCCACCCGTCGCAGAGTAAGCAGTCGCTGAGAAATTGATGGAGGCGCCGCTGCTTGTGATGGTGAGCGACTGCGGCAGGGGATTGCTCCCCCCCACCGGCATCGAGAAGCTGAGCGCCGCCGGCGAGGCGATGAATCCTGGATCGCCGACGGCGATGCTGACGGGAATCGTGGCGTTGCCGCCGCCGGACGCGAACAGAATCTGTCCGACGTAAGTCCCGGCCACGAGTCCGCCGCCAGGGAGATTGGCGGGATTGATCGACACCCCCACCGATGACGGTGCTGTCCCTTGTGTGGGAGCCATGCTCAGCCAGGCGCCGCTATCGGCTGTGCTCTTTACGGAGCCCCACGGCAATGCGCCTGCTCCTGCATTTCGAATGGAAACTCCTTGGCCGGCCGGGGCGCTCCCACCGGTGCTCATAAAGAAGCTGAGTTGGCTGGGAAGATTATCGAAGAACGCCATGGTCGACGGCGCTACGGTCAGCGTGACCGCCACCGTCATCGGCAGAGTCCTGCTGGGAAACTCGGTGATGAGAATCTCGCCGGTGTAAGTTCCCGCCGCCAACCCGGCAGGGGCTGTGATGCTGACGGTAAGCGCCTCCGGCGTCGAACAACAATTGCTGCCCGCCGGAGAGACCGACAGCCAGGCGCCGCCGGTCGCCGTCGAAGCAGAAACGGTGAAGTTCAGGATCGAACCCGTGCTGGCGACGGTCAGGAGTTGCGGCAAGGGGTTGGCTCCGCCCGCCGGCATGGTGAAACTAAGCGGGTTCACCTGGCGGAAGACCGGATCGCCGATCACCATGTTCACGGGTATGGTAACGTTGCCCCCTGCGGTCGCAATGAGCACTTGACCCACGTAGGTTCCTGCCACCAGCCCGGCTCCGGGCAGATTGGCGGGGTTGATTGCGACTGCCAGAGTCGAGGGTGCGGCCCCTTGGTTTGCTGAGACCGTCAGCCAGTTGCCCCCGTCACTGGTATCTTTCGAAAGAGCCCACGGCAACGAACCTGTACCTCCGTTGCGGATCTGCACCAGTTGATAGGGAGGCGGCAAACCGCCCGTCTTCATGGAGAAGCTAAGCTGGCCAGGAAGATTGTCGAGGAATGCCGAGGCCGTCGGCGCTACGGTGAGCGTCACCGGCACGGTCATGGAGAAAGTCCTGCTGGGAAACTCGGTGATAAGAATCTCTCCTGTATAAGTCCCCGCTGCCAACCCGGCCGGGGCCGTGATGTTGACGGTGAGCGCCTCCGGCGTCGAACAGCAATTGCTGCCCGCCGGAGAGACCGACAGCCAGGCGCCACCGGTGGCCGTCGCGGCGGAGACGGTGAAGTTCGAAGCCGAACCCGTGCTGGCGACGGTCAGGATCTGCGGCAATGGGTTCGCTCCTCCGAACGGCATGGCGAAGCTCAATGGATTCACTTGGCTGAAGACGGAGTCGCCCACCAACACGGATACCGGTATGGTGGTGCTCCCGACTGCTGTCAGGATATCGATCTGGCCGATGAACGTGCCTGATACAAGCCCCGCGCTGGGCAAATTGGCCGGTGCAATTGCGATTGCCACCGTGGATGGTGCGTTGCCTTGTCCGGCGGATGCGCTGAGCCAGTTGCCGCCATCCGCGGTGCTGAGCAACAGCTTCCAGCCCAACGTGCCCGCGCCCCCGTTGCGAATCTGCAGCAGTTGATAAGGCGGCGCCGAGCCGCCGGTCTTCATCGAGAAGCTGATCTGCCCGGGAAGATTATCGAAGAACGCCGTGGTGGGAGGCGCTACGGTGAGCGTGACCGGCACTGTCATGGAGAATGTCCTGCTGGGAAACTCGGTGATCACAATTTCGCCGGTATATGCTCCAGCCGCCAACCCAGCCGGGGCTGTGATGCTGACCGAAATCGCCTCCGGAGTCGAACAGCAGTTGCTGCCCGTGGGAGAGACCGACAGCCAGGCGCCACCGGTCGCCGTCGAAGCGGAGACGGTGAAGTTTAAATTCGAATCCGTGCTGCCGACCGTGATCGTTTGCGGCAACGGGTTCTTTCCGCCCAACGGCATTGTAAAGTTGAGGGGATTCACTTGGCTGAACACCGAGCTTCCCACTACGACAGAGACAGGTATCGTGGCCGTGCCGGTTGCCGTCAGTATTTGGATCTGGCCTGTAAAGGTGCCAGCCACCAACCCGGCGTTCGGCAAGTTCGCTGGGACGATCGCAACTACTACGATCGATGGCGCGTTGCCCTGTGTAGCCGAAACGCCCAGCCAGTTGCCCCGGTCCGCGGTGCTTGCGGATATCTGCCAACCTAGTGCGGCGGTTCCGACCTTTCGAATCTGGAGCAGTTGATAAGGCGGAGCTGCGCCGCCGGTGCTCATGGAAAAGCTGATTTGGCCAGGGAGATTATCCAAGTAGGAGACCGTGGGGGCTTCCACTGTCAGGGTGACGGGCACCGTCATCACCAAATTCCTGGTGGGGAAACTGGTAAGCACGATCTCTCCGGTGTAGGTTCCAGCAACCAAGCCGGCCGGGGCCGTGATACTGACCGTAAGGGCTTCGGGGGTTGCACAGCAATTGCTGCCCGCGGGAGAAACTGACAGCCAGGCGCCGCCGTTTGCCGTCGCAGAGCTAACAGTGAAGTTGAAATTTGAGCCGGCGCTAGCGATCGTCATGATTTGTGGCAAGGGATTTGCCCCCGCCAGAGGCATGGTGAAGCTGAGCGGATTCACCTGGCTGAAGACTTGGTTTCCAACGAATACCACGACTGGAACGGAGACATTGCCGGTCGCCGTTGCTATCAGGATCTGACCGACAAATGTTCCTGCCACCAGCCCGCCATTCGGCAGATTCGCCGGTGTCACCGATATAGCCACTGAGGAAGGCGCGTTGCCCTGGGCGGCGGAGATATGGAGCCACGATCCGCCGTCTCCTGTGCCTGTGATTGATGCCCAACCGAGGGTTCCTGTGCCCTTATTGCGGATCGAGAATATCTGGGACGACGGCGCCGGCGCTCCCGGAATCAGTGAGAAACTGAGGTGCCCCGGTAGGTTGTCCAAGAAGGGTACCGTCGTAGGAGACACCGTCAGCGTTACGGGCACCGTCATCACCAAATTCCTGGTGGGGAAACTGGTGAGCACGATCTCTCCGGTGTAGGTTCCGGCCGGCAAACCGGCGGGAGCTGTAATGTTGACCGTGATCGCTTCGGGTGTGGTGCAGCAATTGGCCCCCGAAGGGGAAACCGACAGCCATGCGCCGCCGTTTGCTGTCGCAGCGCTGACACTGAAGTTGAAATCAGATCCCGTGCTGGCGACGGTTAGTATTTGCGGCAGAGGGTTCGCCCCCGCCAAAGGCATGGTGAAACTGAGCGGATTTGCTTGCGTGAAGACGGAGTCCCCGACCGAGACTACGATCGGGATTGTAACGCTGCTGCCGGTGGCCGTAAAGACCAGATCGCCGACGAAAGTGCCCCCTGTCAGTCCGCCACCCGGCAAGTTGCCCGGTACGATCGAGACCGTCAGGTTACTCGGCGCCGTGCCAGTTCCTGGAGCGACGCTTAACCAGCCGCCGCCGTCCGCCGTGCTTCCTGTTACCGTCCAATTCAACGAGCCTGTACCTTTATTCCGAACCTGGACGAGCTGAAATGGCGGAGCGGCGCCGCCCGTCTTGAGGGAGAAGCTTAGCTGGCCGGGGAGATTATCGAAGAAAGGTCCACTGGAGACGACGGTCAGGGTGACGGGAATGGCCATGGAAACCGAACCGCCAGGAAACGACGACACGTCGATCTCGCCGGTATAGGTTCCCGCCGCCAGGGACGCTGTCGTGGAAACGGTCACAGTGATCGCTTCGGGCGTAGTGCAACAGTTGCTTCCGCCGGGAGAAACGCTGAGCCAGCTGCCGCCGCTGGACGTAGTCGCGGTCGCCGTGAAGTTGAAATTCGCGCCAGTGCTGGCGATCGTAAGAACCTGCGGCAGCGGATCGGCTTGTGCAAACTGTTTGGTGAATGCCAGTTGCGGCACGGAATCAAACGTCTGGCCCGCCGCGGTGCTCGACGAAAGACCAAACATCAGGGCACTCGCCGCAAAGAGAATCAGGTTACGATTTGCTTTCGACGCCGGAATGATCATGATTACTCCCCGAATAAACTGCCCGGTCTTCCCGGGGTACCGCAGGTACTAGGCAGGCTCGAAGTCCGCCATGCACACGAAACCTTGCTCGCCCGAAGTGCACGGTGGTATGATGTTACCCTCGAATCCGGAGAGTGCACCGGGCGGTTTCAGTTCACTATGCGGATTTCCGGCAAAAATCCGGCCGACTCAGCAAGAAAAAGTGACCGCTCCCCCGAACGAGTTTCCGAACCGCCGATTCCCGGCGACTTCGATGATGGTTTTCGGGCGCTCTATCCCGAACTTCGGAAGCTGGCTTACCGTTTGAAGCAACAGGACGGCAGTTGGACGATTAGTCCCACTGCACTCCTACACGAAGCCTATCTGCAACTGAGATCCTACGAAGGAAAAGGATTCGAGTCGCGCGAGCATTTGCGCAATGCAATTGTTCTGGTGATGCGCCGTCTCTTGGTGGATGCCGCCCGCCGCCGTGTAGCGGACCGCCGGGGAGGCGGTACGCCGCTGATGAGCCTGGACGCGGCGATGGGTGCGCCGGCGCATTCGACTTCGATCAGTCCCGAACAACTGCTCGATGTACATCGCGCTCTCGAACATCTGGATCAGGACAAGGCTAAGCAGCTTCAAGCGCGAGTCTTCGAGTATCATTTCTTCGCAGGCTTGACGCAAGAGGAAATTGCCGCCTTCCTGCATATCTCCCCCAAGGTGGTGCGCAGCAATCTTCGTCTGGCGAAGGCGCGGCTGGCCGTGTTGCTGGCCCAAGACACGCGCGGAGCATGTGCGATTGAGTCCTGAACAGAGCAGGCGCGTTGACGAAATATTTGAGGAACTGGCCGACCTTCCGCAGGCCGAACAAGCGTATATCCTCGAACGGAACTGCGGATCCGATGTGGAACTGAAGCAGGCCGTGCTGGAACTGTTGCGTGCCGACGCGGCAGGGCATCCGCTGCTCGACCTCAACGTGTCCTCGATCGCAGACCGGCTGCTTGAGCTGCCGGCGCAAGACGTTTCCATTCCTGGTCGCGTGGACAATTACCTGATTCGCAAACTCCTAGGTCAGGGCGGCATGGGCGCGGTTTATCTGGCGGAGAGAAAAGGCTTAGGCGACGCCGTGGCGATCAAGGTGCTACGCCACGCCTGGAATTCCCTTGAAGAGCGCCGGCGGTTCGCGAGCGAACAGCGCGTTCTGGCCAGCCTGAACCACCGCTCCATCGCCCGCTTGTACGATGCAGGCGTTTTTGACGACCGCCAATGGTTCGCGATGGAACTGGTCGAGGGCGAACACATCACCGAGTACTGTAAGAAAAACCGGAGCACGTTGTCCCAACGCTTGCACCTCCTCCGCGCCGCTGCTGAGGCCGTCAGCTACGCGCACAGGATGTTGGTAGTTCATCGGGACCTCAAGCCATCGAACATTCTGGTCAATACCGATGGCCAGGCAAAACTCGTGGACTTCGGAATAGCCAAGCACTTGAGTGGAGATCGGGAGAAGTCTGGGCAGACCACCATGGGTTCAGCCTGGCTGTCCCTGAATTACTCCTCTCCCGAGCAGATCCGCGGAGAGGCCGACAGCGTGCTCTTTGACGTGTATGGCCTCGGTGTGATCCTCTACGAGTTGCTAACCGGAGATCCTCCGGCCGACCTGACCAAGGCGAGCGCGATAGAGTTGGCGCGTTGGCTGGAGCAGGATGTGGAACCGCCGTCCAAGGCGGTGCGCCGTAAACAGAAGGCGGGCGCGCCGGTTCCGTCCTTTACGGCTACACCTTCGGAATGGAGGGAGCTGGATCTTCTGTGCCTCACTGCTTGCGCGAAGCAGACGGCAAGCCGGTATCGCTCCGCGGAAGATCTGATCCGGGACCTGGACCACTTCCTCAATAAGAAGCCTCTCGACGTCCACCCGAAGAGCCTGCAATACCGATGCTTGAAGTTTTGCAGCCGTAGCCGGCGCGCCGTGCTCGCGGCAGGGATCACGGTTCTGACTTTCGCCGCGATCATCTCTACTTTCAGCTGGCGTCTGCTGCTGGAACGCGACCGGGCCCTCACATCGCAGGCGCGCACCGAGCGAATTCATCAACTAATGCTCAACCTCTTCGAGGGCGACGACGAGGCAGCCGGACCCTCCGAGAGCCTGCGCGTAGTTACGCTGCTGGATCGAGGGGCGCTGGCCGCCGACCACCTTCGCGGAGAGTCCTCCCTCCAGGCCGACCTGCAGTCCACGCTAGGCGATCTCTACCACAAGCTGGGGCGATTGAATCAATCCGAGCCGCTATTGCGCAGAGTGTACCAGCAGCGCCTCGCCCAACTCGGCCCGCTGCATCCGGATTCGATTCGGAGCGAGATCGCCCTGTCCCTGCTTCTGTTGGACCGAAGCGAAAAGGACGAGGCTGCGCAACTTGCAAACGATGCGCTTAGCAGGGTGAAGCGGCAGCCATCGCGGGATACGGCGTTATTGGCCGACGCGCTTGTTGCCCAAGGCAAGGTGGCGTCAGGGAAAGGCGAGTACGAGGCGGCAATTCCTCTTTTCGAACAGGCCGTGAAGATCTATTCCGCTGGGCCCCCGAACGCGGATCTTTCAGAAGCTCTGACTGCTCTCGCCAACACAGAGTACTATCTGGGCCGCCTGGAAGTGGCCGATGCGCTCAATCAGCGGCTCCTTGATATGGACCGGAAAATGTTCGGTGAAGCTCACCCCAACGTCGGTATCGATCTATACAATCTCGGTAACATTGCACTGGACCGCGCCCAGTACGCACGTGCGGAGCATTTGTTTGGAGAGGGTCTGCAGATCAACCGGGCCTGGTATGGCCTCCAGCATCCGCGAACCGCCAGCACCTTGCTCATGCTCGGTCAGGCCGTTGACCACCTCGGACGTCCGATGGAAGCCGCCGATCTCTACCGGCAGGCGCTCGAAATCTATACCAAGGTCTATGGCCAGGAGCACGAGCGCGTGGGCCAGGTGCTGAACTATCAGGGCGCCCTCGCAATGAGGCTAGGACAACTCAGCGAAGCACAGGCCTATTTCAGCCGCGCCGCCGAAGTCTTCAAAAAGTCAAACAACGGGCGCGACTTTTATGCGCATCAGTTGTCGAATCTGGCTGAGGTGTATCGCAGGAAGGGAAACTCAGGGCGGGCGGAGGGGCTCTTGCAGGAGGCGCTCGGGCGGCTGGAGTCAACCGTGCCGGATAGTCGCTACACGGGGATCGCTCAAACTCGAATGGCAGATGTGCTCATAGGCGAGAAGCGGTATAGCGAGGCGGAACAGCACGCCCTGGCCGGCTATCGAATATTAGAGAAGCTCGGCCCTGGGGCCTCCGAGTTGGAGGACGCCCGGCAGGCATTGGCCGCTGTCTACACCGCTCTTCAACAACCCGAGAAATTGAAGGCGTTCGCAGCACGTTAGCGGCGGGGCGGTGGAGCTCCTCAAGGTGCTAGGGGCACTTCTGAGCGACGCGGTTGACCGTGGTTACGTTGATGCCGTCCGCGCCACCGGCGCCGATCAACAGGCCGCTCACTGAGACACGCGAGCCGGCCCACGCATCCAGGCGAGTCAGGACGAACTTGAGCGCGATCGTGCGATTGCCGAGGGGCCTGGTGGCGTCGTCGCCACCCGCAGCAGCGCCTTCGGCCCGCTCCGGAGTGGTGGCGTTTGTGACCACCCAGTCCGCTCCGCTTCGGGCCAAACAGCCGACCACCCGAGCCAGAGCATCGGCCGGGAGCTCGGCGTTTCCTCCCTTCTGCACAATCTGCACGTTGGCGGTCGCAGCGCGCTGAAGCTCCGTGGTTCCTGCGGGAAAGCCGTTGGATTTCAAAAGGACCGCGACGATGTCCGTGTAAGTGGATTCATTCAGGGAGCCGGGGGCGCCGTTCGGCATGTTTTTGCTGATGTAGTCAAGCAGATCGGCGACCGTCTTCTGCGCGAAACTCTTCCAGAACGGTTCGCCCACCAGTGGCGACCTACCTTCCGTCGCGAGCGCGTGGCAGCCCGAGCAGCTCTGGCCATAGGCCATCGCGCCACGGCTAGCCTGAGCCTCAGTGTACACTCCCTCCCAAGCGGTCCGTCGTGGCGTGCTGGTCTGAGCGGTAGCGAGACCGGCGGCGGCCGCTGCAAGAAGCGAGAATACGGCCAACCGTGAGATCGTGGACCCCCACTCGGGTCGAACAGACATGTTCTGCATCTCGTGATCGTGTCAATTTGGCCGGAGCCTTGTCAAGGGCCGCGGGGGCTTCAAAAAGCTAATGGCTGAACTGCGCCACGACTGCATCGAATGGCAAGACCTGTCCGCCATGTTCGTGTGCGAACCGCGCCGCCTGGCCCTCGCTGCCAAAGGCGAGGAGTCCCGGTAAGCATCGGTCGAAGTGAAGCTGGGCCGCGTGCTTGTCGGCATCCAGCAGGCAGTGGGAACGGACGCACAGATTCACGTCGCTTTCTTTCACGAGGAAGGCGCCCTTGGGTGAAAGCTTGGCGCCAGTCACATAATCGGTCAACTCGACGATCCGAATCGGCTTCCCTTCTTGCGCCTGTTCAGAGAGGGCGCACGCCGGGCAACAGAACGTCCGCGGCTTTCCATCAACCATTGCGATTGTCCGCGAATGCCCGTGGATTGGTCGCGCACAGGCATAACACTGCTCGGGTTGCAAACGATCGTACGTGCGGAATGCGGCATATCCGAGGCCGACTACAACGGCCAGAAATGCGATTACCGCCAGCCAGCGTTTCACCGTGCCACCTCTCTCAATTCTACTCCCGCTTCAAAACAAGCCGTTCATTTCGTCTTTGGTTCGCTGCTGGAAGCCTGGAGCACTGTGAGCCCTTTGGACTGATTCAGGCGCAGCCATAAATCGTTGTAGCGGGCTTCGTCGAGGCGCTGCTTCAGTTCGAAATTGAACTGCTTGCGGCCGGCGTAGTCGCGCCGGGCGCGTTCGAAGGTCGTAATAGTCAGATCGAAGGGGCCGGAGCTGGCGATGTTGTCGATGTCCTCGTAGCGCCACGTGCGCGACTCGCCCTTCTTTTCCGATTCATAGGCGATCTCGCCCGCGCCCACCTTGAGCACGCCCTCGTCGCCGCCAAGGCGGACG
>Ga0335069_10005729_pt1 | contig 18203 bp, 18 predicted proteins | sample Lox_Sample_11_FD_206714 | JGI IMG/M metagenome (GOLD analysis project Ga0335069, IMG submission 206714) | Soil microbial communities from Loxahatchee National Wildlife Refuge, Florida, United States - Lox_Sample_1.1 | ecosystem: Environmental > Terrestrial > Soil > Wetlands | place: USA... | reverse complement strand
GCTCTGCGCGCCGTGGACGGCGTGTCGCTCGCCATTGGCGCGGGGGAAACCGTTTGTCTGGTCGGCGAGAGCGGCTGCGGCAAGACCGTCACCGCCCTGTCCATCGCCCGGCTCGTCCCCGCGCCGCCGGCGAATTATGTCGGCGGCGAAATTCGGCTGTACGGGACCGATGTGTTAAAAATGTCGGGTGAAGCCTTGCGGAACATTCGCGGCGGCGTGGTCAGTTACATTTTTCAGGAACCCGGCGCGGCGCTGAATCCGGTCTTCCGCGTGGGCAGCCAGATCAAGGAATCGCTCAAGTTGCACCTCCCGGAAAAGGCGAACGACGCCGAGGTCATCCGCCTGCTGAAGCTCGTCGGCATTCCGGCGCCGGAGTCGCGCCTCCGGAACTATCCGTTCGAGCTGTCCGGCGGCATGCAGCAGCGGGTGATGATTGCCATGGCGCTGGCCAGCGAACCCAAACTGCTCGTGGCCGACGAGCCGACCACCGCGCTCGACGTGACCATCCAGGCGCAGATTCTGGAGCTGCTCCACGAGCTCAAGCAGCGGCTGGGCATGGCGATTCTGCTCATCACGCACAACCTGGGCATTGTGGGTGACATGGCCGATCGTGTGGCGGTGATGTATGCCGGGCAGATTGTCGAGCTGTCGCCGGCGAAGGAACTGTTACGCCGGCCGCTGCATCCCTACACGAAGGCGCTGATGGCGAGTGTGCCGAAACTGCGCGGCGACGCCGCCCGGTTGTCGGCCATTCCCGGCAACGTGCCGCGGATCGGCAATTTCCCGCCCGGCTGCCGGTTCGCTCCGCGTTGTCCCATTGCCAAGCCCGAGTGTTCAAAAGCAGTGCCCGAACTGGTCGAGGTCGAGGCCGGGCGTTGGGTACGATGCCCGTTTTGGAAATCACCATGAGCCTGCTCGAAGTCAAAAACCTGAAGGTGCATTTCCCGGTCAAACCCGGGATGTTCGGCCGCGTCCATGAATTCGTGAAGGCGGTGGACGACGTGAGCTTCAGCCTCGAGCCGGGCGAGACGCTCGGGTTGGTCGGCGAAAGCGGCTGCGGCAAAACGACGCTGGGCCGCGCCATCGTCCGGCTGGTCGAGCCGACCGCGGGCAGCGTCCTGCTCGATGGCGAGGACATCACGCGAATGAGCGGTTCGCTGCTGCGCGCGCGCCGGCGCACGTTCCAGATGATTTTCCAGGACCCCTACGGCTCACTCAACCCGCGCATGACCGTCGAGCAGATCGTCGGCGAGGCGCTGGACATTCACAAACTGACCGACAGCTCCTCCGCCCGCCGGAAACGCATCGCGGAATTGCTCCAGGCCGTCGGGCTCGACCCGATTTACGCGCAGCGTTACCCGCACGAATTTTCCGGCGGCCAACGCCAGCGCATCGGCATCGCCCGCGCGCTCGCCGTCGAGCCCCGGCTGATTATCTGTGACGAGCCGGTGAGCGCGCTGGATGTTTCCGTGCAGGCGCAAATCATCAACCTGCTCCGCGATTTGCAGCAGCAGCGAGGCATTGCCTACCTGTTCATCGCCCACGATCTCGCCGTGGTCGAGCACATCAGCCGGCGCGTGATGGTGATGTACCTGGGCAAAATCGTGGAAACGGCGGACGCCAAAACCATCATCCGCGAACCGCAACATCCTTACACGCAGGCCCTGATTTCCGCGGTGCCGGAAGTGGATCCGGAAACGAAGCGGCAGCGCATTGTGCTGCCGGGCGACGTGCCTTCGCCGATTCACCCGCCGCCGGGCTGTCCGTTCCATCCGCGTTGTCCGATTGCCGAAGACCGGTGCCGGACGGAATTCCCGTCGTTGCGCGACACGGCGCTCGAGCATCGGGCGGCGTGTCATCTGGCGGGAACAAAAATCACGGCGGTCGCGCCGGCGGCTTGAAACGTGGAGCGGGCGAAGGGAATCGAACCCTCGTGTGAAGCTTGGAAGGCTTCCGTTCTACCATTGAACTACGCCCGCCTCGGTCCCGGACTGCGGGACCTCGGCGCGGCGAGCCCGCCCTAAACCAATTGGCCAGCTCAGCCCGCGCCGGGCAGGATCAAATCTTAATGGACCGGCTTGCGTTGTCAATTCCGCGTGTGTAGACTCGCTGTCCGCATGGCAGCATTGCTTCTCACCGGCGGACGTGTCGTGGACCCGGCGAACCGCCTCGACGACCCAGCCGACGTTTTGATATCCGAAGGCAAAATCGTCGCGGTCGGCCCGGGAGTGGCGTCGCAGTTGCCCCGGGATGCTGAACGCATGGACGTGAGCGGCCGGATCGTTTGTCCCGGGCTGATTGATTTGCACGTTCATCTCCGCGAACCCGGTCAGACCGCCAAGGAAAACATCGCCACCGGCACGGCCGCCGCCGCGCGCGGCGGGTTCACGTCGGTCGTTTGCATGCCCAACACGGTTCCCACCGTGGACACGGCCGGCACGGTCGCGCTCATCCGCGAACGCGCGGCGAGCGAGGGCCGCGTGAATGTCTTCGTGGCCGGTGCCATCACCAAGAACATCGCCGGCGAGGAACTCGCGCCCATCGGTTCGCTCAAGCGGGCGGGGGTGGTGGCCATCACCGACGACGGCCACTGCGTGCAGAACAACGAACTGATGCGCCGCGCGCTCGAATACGCGAAGATGTTCGACCTGCCGGTGATGGACCATTGCCAGGATTATTCGCTGGTGACCGAGGGCGTGATGCACGAAGGCTACTGGAATGTCGCGCTCGGTTTGCACGGCTGGCCGGCGGCGGGCGAGGAAATGATCGTGGCGCGCAACATCCGGCTGGCCGAACTCACCGGCGCGCGGGTCCATTGCCAGCACCTCAGCGCGGCCGGCAGCGTGCAGCTTATTCGCGAGGCGAAGAAGCGCGGCGTGCCGGTTTCCGGCGAGGCCTGCCCGCACCATTTCACGCTCACTGACGCCGCCGTGGCCGGGGGCGTGCGTTTCTGGGCCAACGACGGCAGGGACCTGGCGCGGTTCCAGGACGATCCGCTTCCCGACTGGCCGGCCTACGACACGAATTTCAAAATGAACCCGCCCCTGCGTTCGGCTGCCGACCGCGAGGCGATTCTGGCCGGCCTGGCTGACGGCACGATTGACATCCTGTGCAGCGACCACGCGCCGCATTGCGATTACGAAAAGGAGGTCGAGTTCGATTATGCCCCGTTCGGCATCACGGGATTGGAGACCGGCCTGGCGTTGTCGCTGATGCAACTGTACCACTCGGAACGGCTGGGGTTGTCCGATCTAATCGCCAAATACACGATCAACCCCGCGCGGCTGCTGAAATTAAACAAGGGCACGCTGACGGTTGGCGCCGATGCAGACGTGACGGTGTTTGATCCCGACGCGGAATGGGTATTTAAGCCGGCGACAACGGCAAGCAAATCGGTCAACAGCCCGTTCTTTGGGTGGAAACTCAGGGGGCGGGCGGTGGCGACGGTCGTGGGCGGCCGGATCGCGTGGCATGAACGAACCGAGCCAGCCGCGGTCAAATAACCAATCATTGATCATGAAAAAAATCGCAATTCTCCTCTTGGCGGCCGCGGCGTTCTGGCGGGCAAATGCCTCGGAACCGGTGTGGTTGACCGACTTGCCAAAGGCCCAGGCCCAGGCCCAGGCAGAGAAAAAGATGGTGTTGCTGGATTTCACCGGCTCGGACTGGTGCGGCTGGTGCATGAAATTCAAACAGGACGTGCTCGACACGCCGGAGTTTCAGGCGTACGCCGCCAAAAACCTCGTATTGGTGGAACTGGATTATCCCCGGAAAAAGGTCCAGCCCGCTGACCTGAAAAAGGCCAACGCCGCCTTGAAAGGCCGGTATGATGTCAAGGGCTTTCCCACGTTTGTGGTGCTGAACTCGGATGGCAAGGAAATCGGCCGCCAAGTCGGCTACGCCAAAGGGGGGCCGAAGGCGTTCATCGCCAAACTGGAAAAATTCAAGGCGGGCGCGTGAGACAAAGCAACCTGCCGGCGGGCGCAGCTGGAAACGGCGGCGCCCGTTTTGTTTTTTGGTAAAAACTTGAACCGGTGCCACCGCAACTTTAGGATAGGAAAATTTTAATGCAGGCGATATTGGCACTCGAGGACGGTTCTGTGTTTCACGGACGAGGCTTCGGCGCGCGCGCGTCCGCGGGCGGTGAAGTGTGCTTCAATACCTCCATGACCGGTTACCAGGAAATCCTCACCGACCCGTCCTACAAAGGCCAGATTGTTACGATGACCTACCCGCTCATCGGCAATTACGGCGTGAACGAGGTGGATGTGGAATCGTGGCGCCCGCACGTGGCGGGATTTGCCATTCGGGAACTCTCCCCCGTCGTCAGTAACTGGCGCGCGGATTTCTCGCTGGACGAGTATCTTAAGAAAAACGGGATTCCCGGCATCCAGGGCGTCGATACCCGGGCGCTGACCAAAAAGCTGCGGGTGCGCGGCGCGATGAACGGGTTCATTTCCACGGAGGACGTATCCGCAGCCGATGCGGTCAGACGCGCGAAGGAATTCGTTTTTCTCGGCGTGGACTACGTCAGGGAAGTCACGCACCGGGAGGCGTTTCGCTGGGACGAAAAGGACGAGCAGAGCGCCAGTTTCAAGCTGGCGGCCGGCAACCAAACGGCCAACGCGCGCCAGGTGCGCCAGCCATTGCCGCCGGCGGACATTCCCATCGTCGCCTTCGATTACGGGATGAAATACAACATCCTCCGCCGGCTGCGGCAGCATGGCTTTCGCACGCAGGTCCTGCCGGCCACCGCCAGCGCCGCCGAGGCGCTCCGACACCAGCCGGCGGGCATCTTTCTGTCGAACGGCCCCGGCGATCCGGCGGCGCTCGATTACCTCGTACGCGAGGTCAAAATCCTGGTGGACAGCGGCGTGCCGGTTTTTGGCATCTGCCTCGGCCATCAGATTCTCGGCATGGCGTTCGGCGGCAAAACCTTCAAGCTCAAGTTCGGTCACCGGGGCGCGAACCAGCCAGTGAAGGACCTGGAATCCGGCCGGGTTGAAATCACTTCGCAGAATCACGGTTTTGCCGTGGACGCGAAATCGCTGCCATCCGACGTGGCCGTCAATCGGATCAATCTGAACGACCAGACGGTCGAGGGAATGCGCCACAAAACCCGGCCGGTGTTCTGTGTGCAATATCATCCGGAGGCGTCCCCCGGGCCCCATGATTCGACCCCGTTGTTCGCGGAATTCCGCGCCCTGATTGAACGGCGCGGATGAAAAGAGAAACCGCCAGCAGATTTCAGTTTGACTTGAAACGGGGCGCGTCCATAATCATTTCATCGTAAGTCCATGGCGAAACTTGTAATCCTGACTCCGGGCCTGCCGGTAACCGGCCGCACACACGAGCTGAACGTGGATCGCACCACCATTGGCCGTGTCGAGGACAACATGTTTCAAATCGCCGAGGCATCCGTCTCCAGCCACCATTGCGAAGTCCACCTGCGCGGCAGCGAAGTCCTCATCCGGGACCTCAACTCGACCAATGGCACCTTCATCAACGGTGAGAAAGTCACCGAAAGCCCTTTGAAACCGGGTCAGACCCTGCGGCTTGGCAATGTGGAATTGAAACTGGAGGTCGAAGGCGCCGCGGCTCCCACTGCCGGCCCCGCCGCGGCTCCCGCCCCACCCAAGCGGCAGGTCGAGGCCACCATGGTCATTCCCCGGGGTGTGAGCCTGAGTGATCTGGAAAGCGGCACCGGCCGGGCCCCGAGCCTGGATACCAGCAAGGAATTTTCCAAGAAACGCAACAAGGCCGGCCTCTATTTCTGGCTGGCCTTTGGCATAGTGATTTTGCTGATCGTGGGCCTGCTGATTTACGCCATCCTCCTCGTCAACGGCGCTTCATCGCACAAGTGAGGCCGGCCCGCTGCCCGGCCTTCGCCGACAGTGCCGTCACCCGCCGCTGGTGGATTCCCTGATCGCACGGGCGTGAAATTCACGCCGGAATGCGTGGAATTCACGCGCAGCCGAATGGACGATCACCCCGTTTATGCTGCAATCGCCGTGGCATGGGCGATGCTAATTTCGTTTTCCGGCATGAACTCCAACCCGTCCACCTGCCGGTCCGGAGCCTTCTCCCTGGTGGAACTGCTTTGCGTCATGGCCATCATCGCCATTCTCGCTGCGCTCATCCTGCCCGTGCTGGAACAGAGCCAGGGGAGAGTCCGGCGCATCGAGTGCGAAAACAACCTGCGGCAACAGGGAATGGCGTTTCAGCTTTTCCTGCACGAGCACGACGACAAGTATCCCATGGCCCTGCCGGTTGCCGCCGGTGGGTCGCAGGAATTCGTCCAGAACGGTTATGTCGTGCTGGGGGAATTCTATTTTTCCTACCGCCAGTTTCAGGTGTTGTCGAACGAGCTGGGTTCGCCGGTCCTCCTGGTTTGCCCGGCTGACCAGCGCCTGCCGGCGACCAATTTTGCCTCGCTGCAGAACAGCAATCTTAGCTACTTCATCGGCGTAAACGCCCGGTATGCCAATCCGAATTCCCTGCTGGCCGGGGACCGGAACTTGACGACCAATTTCTACACCAGCCCCAGCCGGTTGCGCATCGAACCCGGCAGCCGGTTGTCGTGGACCTGGGAGATGCACCGGTTCAAAGGCAACCTGATGTTTGCTGATGGGCGGGTGGAGGAATGGAACAACGCGGCGCTGATAACCGGAACCGGCGGGCAATTGGCCGGGGCTGAACTGTTCCTGCCTTCCGTCCCCTTCGTTCCCGGCCCGGTGGTGGCCTCCCGCCCGGCGTCCCAAAATCCTTCGGGGGCCAATCCCGGTGCGGCCACCCCGCGGGCTGGTGCCAACCCGTCCGGTTGGGGCATGCAGCCCGAGAGTTCTCCCCCCGCTCAGCCGGAGCAATTCACCCGAGCGCCCAACCCGCCGATCACCGGCCGGTATGCATCCATCCTCGCCAAAACCAATAAACTGACTTCACCAACCACGAATGCACCGGCAGACACGACCGTGGCCGCGACGGACACCGGACCGGGGGCGCCGCCCGTTGATGAACGCCTCGTCAGGATTTTGCGCCGGATTTTAATCGGACTTTATCTGTTCTTCCTTCTCGCGATCGCGCTGTGGTTCCTGCTGGCAAGCTTGCGAAGGTCGCAGCGCCGGAAAGTGCAAAGCCCGGGAGGGTTTTAGTTTTCCGTTAGTTTTCCGTTCTGGCCTCCGGCGTGCCGCTTCGTTATCCTCCGCGGCATGTTCGAAACGGTCAAAGCCGACATCGCCACTGCCGCCGGGAAACTGACACACCTGCGGAGGTTTCTTTGACGTGCCCGGTGCCCAAAAGCGCCTAGGCGAGCTCAACACGCTCATGGCCGCCGAGACCTTCTGGAACAACCGCGAAAAGGCCCAGGGCCTGATTGACGAGGCCAATTCCCTCCGCAACAAGATCGAGCCGCTTGCCAAGGCGGAAAAACAGCTCGAGGACTTCCGCGTGATGCTCGAACTGGGCGAAGCTGAGCCGCCCGCAGCCCAGGCCCAGGTGGAACAGGAACTCACCCGCGACCTGGCGAAATTTTTCAAGGAGCTCGACGCGCTTGAGCTCAAGGTCTTTCTCAGCGGTCCGCACGACCGCAAAAATTGCATCCTGAGCATCAACGCCGGCGCGGGCGGCACGGAGGCCCAGGACTGGGCGGAGATGCTGTCGCGCATGTACCAGCGCTGGGCCGAGGCGCGCGGCTGGGAGGTCGAGGTGACCGACGCCTTGCCCGGCGAAGGCGCCGGCCTCAAGAGCGTTACGATGCTCATCCAGGGCGAAAACGCCTACGGCTTCGCCAAGGCCGAACGCGGCGTGCACCGGCTGGTGCGCATCTCGCCGTTTGATGCCAACAAACGCCGACACACCAGCTTTGCCAGTGTGGACGTGATTGCGGAAATCGAGGAGAACACCGATCTCGTCATTCCGCCGAACGAGTTCCAAATCGACACGTTCCGCTCCGGCGGCAAGGGCGGCCAGAACGTGAACAAGGTCGAAACCGCCGTGCGTATCACGCATATTCCGACCGGGCTGGTCGTAGCGTCGCAAACCCAGCGGTCGCAGCATCAGAACCGCGCCACCGCCATGCGGCTGCTGCTCTCGCGGATCTTCGCCCAGCGGCTCGACGCGCAAAAGGCCGAGATGGAGCGGTTCTACGGCGAGAAGGGCAGCATCTCCTGGGGCAACCAGATCCGCAGCTACGTCTTCCAGCCCTACCGCATGGTCAAGGATTTGCGTACCGGCGTGGAGACGAGCAACGTGCAGGCGGTGATGGACGGCGATCTGGATCCGTTCGTCAACGGCTGGCTTCGCGCCGGCTGCCCGACGAAAAGGATGCAGGGCGTGAAGGATGAGGAGGAATAAATTGAGAAAACATTCAACATCGAACATTCAACGCTCAACGCTCAACCATCGTCATGAGCGGTTCAGTGGATGCTAGAAGTCCAATGTTGAATGTTAAATGTTCCCAATGCCAGTCATGTCCATTCTCGACACCATCGTTGAGCAAAAGAAGCTGGAAGTCGCCAGACTCCCGGAGCGCGTGCTCGCCGCCGGCGATTTGCGCGATGCGCTGCTGGAGCGCGGCGAGCGGCGCGATTTTATCGCTGCCTTGCGCCGGCTGCGCCGGCGCGACATCGCCCTGATTGCTGAAGTAAAAAAGGCGTCGCCGTCGGCCGGCGTGATTTGTGAGAACTTCGACCCCATCCGCATCGCCAAAGAATACGAGGCGGCCGGCGCCAGTTGCCTGTCGGTGCTGACCGACGAGAAATTTTTCCAAGGCTCGCTGGATTATCTCCGGCAGATCCGCGCCGCGGTCAAATTGCCGCTGCTGCGCAAGGACTTCATCATCGACGAGCGGCAGATCCTGGAGGCCATCGAATGGGGCGCCGACGCCATCCTGCTGATCGTCGCCATCTTGAGCGATGAACAACTCCGGAAATTCCACGCGCTGGCGACGGAAGCCGGACTGGCCGCGCTGGTGGAGGTGCACGACGAAGCTGAACTGGAGCGCGCGCTGAAAATCGGTCCGCCGCTCATCGGCATCAACAACCGCAACCTGAAAAATTTCCAGGTGGATTTGGCAACAACGGAGCGCCTGGCGGTCCGGATTTTCTCAACCCTCAACCCTCAACCCTCAACCATTCTCGTCGCCGAGAGCGGCATCCACGCGCGCGCCGACGTGGACCGGCTGAAGCAATGCGGCGCGAGCGCGATTCTGGTGGGTGAATCCTTGATGCGCGGCGGGGATATTCAGAAGAAAGTCCGGGAGCTGATTGGGTAGGGACGCCGCGCTGCGGCGTCCGGACAGCAACCGCGCTGTCCCTACTTTTTATTTTTCGCCAGTTGCTTGGCCAGCCGGATGGCAGAAATGATACTGGACGGATTGGCAATTCCTTTTCCGGCGATGTCGTAGGCCGTGCCGTGATCGGGCGAGGTGCGGATGAACGGCAGGCCGAGCGTCCAGTTCACGCCGGTGTCAAACGCCACCGCTTTCAGCGGCGCCAATCCCTGGTCGTGGTACGTGGCCACCACCGCATCGAAGTCGCCGCGCAAGGCGTAATGAAATACCGTGTCGCCGCTCAACGGCCCGACGACGTCGAATCCCCGCTGCCGGGCGGCGTGAACAGTCGGGGTGATGACCTTGATTTCCTCGTCGCCGAATTCGCCGCCCTCGCCGGCGTGCGGGTTCAAACCGCAAACAGCCACCCGCGCGCGGGGCAACTGCAAATCGCGGCAAGCCTCGGCCGCCAACTCGATGGCGAGCGTTATTTTTTCGGCTGTGAGCAGCTGAGGGACGGTTTTGATGGAAATGTGGATCGTGGCCAGCGCCACGCGCAGCCATCGCCCGCGCTCGTCGTGTCCCAGCAGCATCATGGCGGTGCGTTTCGCGCCGGCGATTTCCGACAGAAATTCCGTCTGGCCGACGAAATTTTTATGGCCGGCGTTCACGATGGATTTCTTGTTGACGGGGGCGGTGACCAGGGCGTCCAACTCCCGCCGGAGACAGCGTTGGGCCCCGTCGCGCAGCGCCGCCATAGCGGCGCGGGCGGCCTCGGGTGAGCCGGCGGGCAGATTTTCCGCCAACGGTTTGGCTGAGGGATTGGTGACGAAGAATCGCCCGGAATGGCTGTAATCGGCGAATGGTTCCAGCGGCAGGTTCAGGCCGAAGGTCCGATTGACGCGATGAAGCGAGTCGGCGTCGCCAAGCAAAAGGTAGCGCGCATCATCCTTGGCCGCCTCGGCGGCAAGCGCCCGGAGGGCGACCTCGGGGCCGATGCCGGTGATGTCACCCAGGGAGATGCCGATCCAGCCAGTCATGGGTCCAAAACTTCAGTGCGGCCGCTAGAACAAACGGAGGAAGGTTTTTGACTTCAACTTGGCGATCCATTGTTGTTCCAACTGCTTCTGCGCCTGCGTGCGGAGGGTGACTTCGATTTCCAGGCGCACTTCATTGAGGGGCTTGACGTGGGCGGGACGCGTTTGTTCCACCTGCATGATATAGCAGGACTCGGGCGTTTCGATCACTTCGCTGATTTGGCCGGGCTTGAGCGCGAACGCGACATCGGCCAGTTCCTTGCGCAACACGGAGCGCTCCACCCAGCCCCAGTCGCCGCCCTGGCTGCGCTGGGACCCTTCCGAATTCACGGCCGCCATCTCCTGAAAGGTCGCCCCGCCCTTGATCTCGTCCAGAATTTCCCGGGCCCGCAGCACCGTATTGGTGTCGTCATCGGATTTTTTGTTGAGGACGATCATGCGGAGCTTGATCTGCTCCTCCACTTTGAAATCGTTCGTGTGGGCCAGGTAATAGGTCTCGACCTTGTAAGGCGAGATGATGGTTTTGGTCGAGGACATGTTTTTAAGGCGCAACTGCTCGACTACCCACTGATCGCGCACGTCCTGCCGGAATTTCTCAAAGGTCATCCCTTGCGCCTGCAGGGTTTTCATCAGGGTGATGCGGTCGCCAAACCGTTCGCGGATGCGTTCCTGGACCAGTTCGTCCACCACGGAATCCGGCAGCCGGTAACCTTCCACGTCAAAATCGTGCAGGATCAACTGCCGCTCGATTAATTGCTCCAGTCCGTCGTTCAGGGTGGCGTCCAGTTTTTGCTGATACCGGGCCGGGTCGCCGGCGTATTCCCGCCGCAATGCCGCTTCCGCCAGGCTGGTGAAATCAAACACCTCGGCGATCGTGACAATGCTGTCATTGACAACGGCCTTGATGCCGTCGGCCAGTTTGGCATCGGTCGGTTCCGCGCGCAGCGGCAGGGCGGCGCCGGCGAGGGCCGCCAGCGTTGGAATGAGCCAGAAACCTTTCATCAAAAACCGCACGGATGGTAACAGCAAACGCCGGCGGGTCAAGCGCGCCACTCAGAGGCTGAGCCGGTTCAGCAAATACATCACCAGCGCCAGGATGGCCGACATTCCGAGCGCCGCGATGGCGGACCATTTCAGGAAATAGAGATGCTTTTGCCGGGCGGCCCGCCCGCCCATCCCCGGCAGCAAATAAAACCGCTCGCGCTCTTTGTCAGCCTTTGAACGAAACATGAGGTTCTGAATCCCGGGGCACTTCTAGCACAGAACCGGCGCCCCGGCAAGCGCCCTCACGCGCCCTGCACACGATGGCTTGCGATGTCCGCCGCGGGCCGCTACCGTTGCGGGCGTGAATCTGGAAGATCATATCGGCGACATCATCCGTAAAGCACGGGCCATGAACGATGTATCCGCCGACGCAGCGGCGGCAGCCGCGGCCATTTCGGAGACTGAACTGGCCGTACTCGAAGAAACCGGGCGGTCCGGCGCCCGACCCAATTACGCGGCACTGGCCGGGCGGCTCGGGTTGAATCCGGCCAAGTTGGAGGCCATCGCCGACGGGTGGTTGCCCGTCCCCAAGGATTTAAGCCGCTGGCGCGAACTGCGCGTATTCACGACGGCCGGCGAGGGTCTGACAGTGAATTGTTATCTCGTCTGGGATGAGGTGACGCGCGAGGCGGCGCTGTTCGACACCGGGCTGGACGCGAAGCCGATTTTGGACTGCTTGGCCGCCGAGCAGCTCCAGCTGCGCCATGTTTTCATCACCCACTCGCATTGGGATCATGTCGAAGCGCTGCCCGCGATCCGCGCGGCCTGGCCGAAGGTGCGCGTTCACTCCGGCTCCAAAAGCGCGCCGGTGGACCAGCGCAACAAACCCAGCGAGATCCTTCCGCTCGGCGGTTTGCGGGTGACCCACCGCGAAACACCCGGCCACGCGGAGGACGGCGTGACCTATCTGGTGGGCAATTGGCAGGAGGACGCGCCGCATGTGGCCATCGTGGGCGACGCAATTTTCGCCGGGTCCATCGGCCGCGGCAACCAGTCTTGGGACCTAGCCCGTCAGAAAGTGCGCGAACAGATTTTGACGCTGCCGCCGGAAACGCTGCTCTGTCCCGGCCACGGCCCGTTGACGACCGTGGTGGAGGAAAAGGCGCACAATCCCTTTTTTTAATTTTGTGAAATCGGGCCGGTAAGGCAAATCGGGACATGCCTTGCGCTAATTGGGACACCACCCTGAAACTTCAGTGAGGACCACCCTTGCTTCTCGCCGGCCCGACCAACCGGCCAGCGCGGCGGTAACTGGCACGGGGATTGCATGTTGGCTGGGCCGGTAGCACATACGTTTTATGAGATTCACCTTGGCAGTTGGTCACACCGAGAGACACCTCGTCGAATTCAACTTCAATCAACTCCGCGGCACCCTGAACATTCAGGTGGATAGTCGGACGATTTTCCAATCCCGACGGCTGTTCAACGAACCGGTCAATGAGGTCTACCAGTTCGTGATCGACGGCGCCGAACAATCGCAGGTGCGGATTGAAAAACACCGCAAGCCGTTGTTCGGCCATCGGAACACCGTCTATGTGAACGGGCGCATCAACCGGGTAATTGACCGGTATTTTTAATCGACCGCCCGACAAATAGTCCGCTGCGACCGGGAGGGGGAGCCTGGCTTTGCCGGTACCCCCGCCGTTAGCGAATTTGCCCCGGTCGCTGCCCGCGAATAATTCGGTGTACTTGGGGGCAGGCCTGCTTTGCGCCTTGCCATTCCGGCGGTCCTGCTCTTAATTAACGCCGCATCGCCCAAGAACCAGATGAAAACCGTACTCCGATTCCTAGCCGGTCTCTGCCTGGTGACTTTCTGGCTGCAAAACGCCGCCGCCCAATCAACCGCTCAAACGAACGATTATCGTCGCTGGTGGCAGGAGCGGCCGTATGGGCGGCCCTTCAGCAGTGCTGCAACGAACCCGCTTCCCCGCATCCGCGTGCAGGGAAACCAGTTTATGGGTCCGGCCGGCAACCCCATCCTGTTTCGCGGCGTGTCCGTGGCCGACCCCGACCGGCTGGAGCACCAGGGACATTGGCACCGGCAGCTGTTTGAAGAGGTGAAGGCCATGGGCGCCACGCTCGTCCGCCTGCCGGTCCATCCGGCGGCCTGGCGCGAACGCACGCCGCACGAATACCTCAAGCTGCTCGACCAGGCCGTTGAGTGGTGCACCGACCTGGGCCTTTACGTGGACATTGACTGGCATTCCATCGGCAATCTGAAAATGGAGATGTTCCAGGACCCGATGTACGACACCACGCAAAAGGAGACGTTCGCGTTCTGGCGGACCATCGCCCAGCATTATCACGGGAACAGCACGGTCGCGTTTTATGAGCTGTTCAACGAACCGACCCTGTATCGCGGACAATTGGGCCGCATGTCGTGGGACGAATGGAAAAAGTTGAACGAGCAAATGATCGGCGTGATTCGCGCGTTTGACACGAATACCATCCCGCTCGTCGCCGGACTCGATTGGGCCTACGACCTGACGCCGCTCAACATCGAACCCATCTCGGCCGAGGGTATCGGCTACGTGACGCATCCTTACGCGAACAAGCGTTCGAAACCCTGGCCGCCCAAGTGGGAGGAGGACTTTGGCTTCGCCGCCGGCCGTTACCCGATCATCGCCACGGAGATCGGCTTCTCCGCGCGCCCGGGGACCGTGCTCGCGGACGACGACTACGGACCGCAAATCATCAAATATCTGGAAGACCGGGGCATCAGTTGGGCGGCGTGGTGTTTCGATCCCGAGTGGGGGCCGACGCTGATGCAATCCTGGGATTACAAGTTGACCGTCTCGGGCGAATTTTTCAAACACGCCATGTTGAAAACCGCGGGCAACGAACCGCCGGCCACCAGCCGTTGATGTGGGTGTTCGTGTTGACTCACGGATAAATGTTACCCGGGGCTGGGGTTAGTCATGACAACGTTGCCTCAGGTTGGAGGTTACTTTTGGCAGTGAAGAACAAGCGCAATTTTTGTTCAATGCATTTCTTAAGGGCAAAGGGGTTAAGTTGAGCATGTCGGGCTTTCAACTGAGCCTTCACTGTTGGGCTGATATGTGGGCTCTTCAGGAGGCGGGCGTAAGGAGTCTGAGGATTTTCATATCGGCGGATGGTGCGACTGCCGCGTTTGTCGCGACTGTGAAGCTTAAGGGTTGGCCGGAAGTGGTTTTGGAACTGGCTCCACTCCTGGGTGTAGAGATCGTTCATGAGTCCGACGAGTTGGGGATGCTCAAAACGATCATGGCCCAAGAGTTGGCGCACATGGGTCCAGTTCTTCTGCTCGACATGGGCATTGTCATTTTTGCGATAAGCCCGGCTGCGGGTGAAGGGTACGCGGCGCCACTGGCGACCGGTGAGGTACTCATAGAGCGGCCAGTTGAGGAACTCGCTGCCGTTGTCGGCATGGAAGCTCTTCAAGGTAAAGGGGGCCGTTTTTTCGATGCTCTTTAAATGATCCAAGATAGCGCTGGAGCTTTTGTTCCAGACCGCCCGCAGTTCGGTCCAACCGCTGTAAAGGTCAGTAAAAGTGAGGGAATAAGCGAAATTGCCGGCAACGGAGTCACCACAATGAGCAACAGTATCGGCTTCGATATGGCCTGGAGTGGTGGTGTCGGGTGGGCCGCCGCGAGTGGGAATGCGATGGCGCAGAAGGGTGCCGGGTTTGGTGGTTGAAAGACCTCGCCGGGGATAGCGTACCCGCAGGGGGCGCAGCAGGCGGTCGATCTGGGCCGGACTGATGGCTAAGAGTTGTTGCCGCAGTTGGGTCGATAAGCGCCCATGGGTCTGTTCATAGCAGTCCAGCCACTCGGGCAGCGCCGCCTTTAATAGCTTTGAGCAAAGTTGATCGGTGGCCAGCCAGATGGTTTTGAGTATGGGCAAGATCACCTGGGGTTGATAGGTCGGCACAGGCCCAGGCCGCCGCCGCGGTGACCCAAACAGGGGCCGGCTTAACAAGCGCAAGGCCGCTTTGCGATGATAACCGCAGATGGCGCAGAACTCATCGAGGATCCGGCTCTTATGCTCCCGACCGGCCCGCTGATAACGACCGTGGATTTTGGTTAAATATTCGCGTTTTGAGGGCAAACTCATGTTCGTTGTCTTGGTAACCACGAACTTGAGTCAACGAATAGCCAAACCCCTCGTCCAGCTCCCAGCCCCGGTAACATTTATCCTGAGTCAACACGTGTTGCCAGCGGCTCGATTTTGCAAATTGACCGTGCCCGGTGCGGTTGTTAGCCTTCCATCCCGTCCCGACGGGATTTTATGCGACATACCATTTCAGTGCTGGTGGAAAACAAGTTCGGCGTGCTCACCCGCGTCGCCGGCCTGTTCAGCGGCCGCGGCTACAACATCGACACGCTCAATGTCGGCCCGACCCAGGACCCCAAGACCTCGCGCATGACCATCGTCACCCACGGCGACGAGGCCACGCTCGAGCAAATCGTCAAGCAACTCAACAAGCTGCCGGACGTCATCAAGGTGCAGGATTTCCACGAAGGCGAATACGTGGACCGCGAACTGGTGCTGGTGAAGGTGGCGGTGGACTCAAAGTCGCGCGCCGAGGTGATGCAAATCACCGACATCTTCCGCGCCAAAATCGTGGACGTGCAGCCCAAGACGCTCACCATCGAAATCACCGGCGCCGAGAGCAAGGTGGAGAAGTTCATCGGTCTGATGGATTCGTTCGGCGTGCAGGAGATCACCCGCACCGGCAAGATCGCCCTGCCGCGGAAGTGATTGAACCACGGATAAACGCAGATTCACACGGATAAATCCGGCAACACACAGCGCCGGAGGTGCGAAAGATAGAAGCTCGCGGCTCCGGCCGTGGGTTTGATCGTTCAAAGGGATGCAGGCCCCGGAGCGGCAGAAAAACCACGCTGGACAATAAATTCCGCCCGGCCTAGCGTTACCGCATGAAATCGGATGGGGTGCAAAATGGCCGTCCTTCAATTACTCGGCGATAACAAGCGTGTGAAACCACGAGACGCCATTCTGTTGACAGTTGGTATTTGGCTGATTGAGTCACTTTTCGCGATCAGATTTGGCAACGCGATTGTACCCGTTGCTGTTTTCTTGAATGCGGGCATGGCGCTGTGGGCAGCGGTGGATTCGACGAAGATTCAGCTCAAGCGATACAAGTCTGGCATTTCGTATGGGCCAATTGTGTTATTCATCGCTATCGCGCTGCTTTGGATAATTGGTTTTCCATGGTATTTGGTCATGCGCTACAAGATTAAGACAGGTACGGCAGTTTTGAAGGATGAGCTTCCGAAAGCTGCCGCCTAATTAGATTTTGGCCCAAGCCGACCGTGTTGCAAATTCCATCCGTGTCAATTCGTGTTCATCCGTGGTTTCAGTCATTCCTTTCCATTTGACGGATGTGTTTTGATGTTTAAAATTAAAAGTTCATTTGAACGAACTGAAAGACATTGAACCAATACCTGGAGAGAAAGAATTGATTTATGGCAATTATTAACTTTGGCGGCACGAAGGAAAAAGTCATCACGCGCAAGGAATTTCCCATGGCGCGCGCCCGCAAGGTGCTCAAAAACGAGGTCATCGCCATCATCGGCTACGGCGTCCAGGGCCCCGCCCAGGGGCTCAACCTGCGCGATAACGGCTTCAATGTCATCGTCGGCCAGGCCAAGTCGTTCAAGCGCGACTGGGACCGCGCCGTCGCCGACGGCTGGAAACCCGGCAAGACGCTCTTCGACATCGAGGAAGCGGTGCAACGCGGCACCATCATCCAGATGCTCGTCTCCGACGCCGCCCAACGCGTCATCTGGCCGGTCGTGAAGAAAAATCTCAAGGCCGGCGACGCGCTCTATTTTTCGCACGGCTTTTCCATCGCCTACAAGAAACAAACCGGCGTCATTCCGCCGAAGAACGTGGACGTGATCATGGTGGCCCCGAAGGGTTCCGGCCTGAATGTGCGCCGCAATTTCCTGACCGGCGCGGGTATCAATTCCAGTTTTGCCGTCGAGCAGGACGCCACCGGCCGCGCCGAAGAGCGGTGCCTGGCCGTCGGCATCGGCATCGGGTCGGGTTACCTGTTCCCGACGACGTTCCAGCACGAGGTGTTCAGCGACCTGACCGGTGAACGCGGCGTGCTGATGGGCGCCCTGGCCGGCATCATGGAAGCGCAATACGACGTGCTCCGCTCGCACGGCCACACGCCGAGCGAAGCGTTCAACGAAACCGTCGAGGAACTCACCCAGAGTCTCATCCGGCTCGTGGACGAAAACGGCATGGACTGGATGTATTCCAACTGCTCGGCCACCGCCCAGCGCGGCGCGCTCGACTGGAAGCCCAAGTTCAAGGCGGCCACGCTGCCGGTGTTCAAGGACCTGTACAAACGGGTCAAAACCGGCAAGGAATGCGCCCGCGTGCTCTCGGCCTGCGGCGCCAAGAATTATCAGGCACAACTGGCGAAGGAACTGGGCCAAATCCACAATTCGGAAATGTGGACAGCCGGTGCCGCCGCACGCGCGCTGCGTCCCAAGGAACCCGCCCGCGCCATTACCAAGGGCACCAAGGGCGTCGGCGGCCGCGCCGCGAATTAACGCTCATTTAAAAAATCAAACGCCGCTGGAGCCTTCCAGCGGCGTTTTTGTTTGTGATATTTAGAAAACTTTGGGATGAATTTCAGAATGAAGCGACCGACAAGATCTGAAACGCTTTTCAGGCAATATTGTGAGACGTTGCTTTATACTGTGGAGAAAATTCCAGAAGCAGAGAAAAGAACCCCTGACTTTCGGGTCATCACTCCTCATGGCACGATAATTACGGAAATCAAGGAAGCTTGTCCAAATGATGAAGACGTCCGCATGGCCACAGAAATGAAGCTA
>Ga0335069_10005728_pt1 | contig 18204 bp, 9 predicted proteins | sample Lox_Sample_11_FD_206714 | JGI IMG/M metagenome (GOLD analysis project Ga0335069, IMG submission 206714) | Soil microbial communities from Loxahatchee National Wildlife Refuge, Florida, United States - Lox_Sample_1.1 | ecosystem: Environmental > Terrestrial > Soil > Wetlands | place: USA: Florida... | reverse complement strand
CGATGGTCGAAGCACCTTCGCTGCCCAAGTGAACACAGACAGGGAATGGTTTAGGCGGCGAAATGAATGTATTCGAACTTCGCGAGCGGTTGATCAGCGACTATTCATCATACATCCGAAGTTTCATCAGAATTCGAGACGAGCGTGTCGGGGCCCTCGTCACTTCGTGTCTTGATCAAGGCCGCCTCTGGCCTGATCCGCTGATCCAGCTAAACCCGTCTTTTCAGTACGCCGGCACAATCGATGATTTAGTAGCCGAGGGAGTCCTGCATTCCGAGTGCGCCAGGATTTTTCGAGCGGGCAAGGACATGGGCGAAGGCAAGCCGCTGCGGCTATATCAGCACCAGGCCGATGCGATTCGCAGGGCGCGGGCTGGCCGGAATTACGTCCTCACAACTGGCACCGGCTCGGGCAAGAGCCTGGCGTACATCGTTCCCATCGTTGATCACGTATTGCGCCACGGAAGCGGACGCGGGATACAGGCAATCGTAGTTTACCCGATGAACGCTCTGGCGAACAGTCAGTTTGGTGAACTACAGAAGTTCCTGCAGCTTGGGTATCCCGATGGCAAAGGCCCGGTCACGTTTGCTCGATACACCGGCCAAGAGCGTGACGAAGAGCGCAACGCTATCGTAGCCAAGCCGCCCGACATCCTGCTAACGAACTACGTGATGTTGGAACTCATTCTGACCAGGGTTTACGAAAAGCAACTGGTCAAAGCGGCGCAGGGATTGCGGTTCTTGGTGTTGGACGAACTCCACACCTACCGTGGCCGCCAGGGCGCAGACGTCGCTTTGCTCGTTCGACGCTCACGGGAGTTCTTCGGCGCGAAACAGCTTCAGGTCGTTGGTACGTCGGCAACGCTTGCTGGACCTGGAACATACGAACCGCAGCAAACCGAGGTGGCCGAGGTTGCCAGTGTCTTATTCGGGGCTGAGGTAACCCCATCCGACGTGATCGGAGAAACACTGCAACGCGCCACGCCGGAGGAAAGCCGCGACGACCCTAAATTCCTCGCGGCCCTCAAGGCAAGAGTGGAAGATCCTGACGCCACGTCGCCCACCAGCTACTCTGCTTTCGTCGCGGACCCGCTGTCCTCTTGGATCGAAGGAACTTTCGGAGTCTTTCGTGACAGCGTATCCCAACGAATCCGCCGACGCAGGCCACGATGCCTCACCGGTGCGGACGGCGCCGCCTTGGAACTGAGCCGCACCACGGGCACATCGGAGCATCGCGCCAAGAAGTCCATCGAGGAAGCATTGCTGGCTGGCTATACCTGCGAACGCAATCCGGCAACCGGATTTCCGGCCTTCGCTTTTCGACTCCACCAATTCATCAGCCGTGGCGACACCATCTATGCCTCCCTGGAATCTGAGGACCAGCGATACCTGACGCTGAATCGGCAGCAGTTCGTGCCCGGTGATCGGAAGAAAGTCCTCTTGCCTCTGGTTTTTTGCCGCGAGTGCGGGCAAGAGTACTACTGTGTCCGGCGGATGGAAGATTCAGATTCCGGCGCGGTCACCTACGTTCCGCGCGAACTCTCCGACCGGAGCAACGATGGCGACTCGAGGGCTGGCTTTCTCTACTACAGTTCAGAGAATCCGTGGCCATCGGGCACGGAGCAAGAGCTGTCAAAACTGCCAGAGGACTGGATCGAGGACACGAATCAAGGTCCGCGCGTCAAGTCTGGTAGGAAGAAGAACCTGCCTCGTCCCATCACGGCAGGCACCGACGGCAAAGAAAACCTAGGCGGCCAGCCCGGCCATTTCGTGGAGAGTCCATTCCGGTTCTGCCTTCATTGCCGGGTAGCCTATGACTTCCGGACGACCTCCGATTTCGGGAAGCTGACGTCCCTCGGAACCGAGGGACGGAGCACCGCGACCACTATTCTCAGCCTCGCGACCATTCGTCATCTCCGGAAGGAGTCGACGCTCGATCCGCGTGCGCGCAAGTTGCTCAGCTTTACGGACAACCGCCAGGACGCATCTTTGCAGGCTGGCCACTTCAACGATTTTGTTGAGATCGGTCTCCTCCGCTCGGCTTTGCTAAAAGCGTGCTCAGCGAATTCCGGCGGCCTCAGCCATGAGGTCTTTACCCAGAAAGTCTTTGAAGCGCTCGCTCTCCCGTTCGCCAGCTATTCGAAGGACCCCGATCTGAAGTTCCAGGCGAAGCTTCAGACCGAAAGGGCATTCCGCGATGTGATTGGCTACCGGCTCTATCACGACCTTCGCCGCGGCTGGCGCGTGACCTCCCCGAACCTGGAGCAGTGCGGCCTTCTGGAGATTAACTATCTGTCGCTGGACGAGCTTTCGAGTGACAGTTCATCCTGGCAAAGCCTCCACCCGGCGCTTGCGGGCGCTACGGCAGAGACCCGGCTCGCCGTCGCGAAGACGCTTCTCGATTTCATGCGCCGCGAGCTGGCTGTACAGGTGGACTATCTCGACGCGACCAAACAGGAGACCATTCAGCAGCAGAGTAGTCAGCGGCTGATCACGCCATGGGCCTTGGACGAGAACGAACTTCTTGAACACGCCGCGACCCTTTACCCCCGATCTACTCGCCAAGGCGATTTCGGCGGTGATGTGTTTGTCACCGCTCGAAGTGGCTTCGGCCTCTACCTTCGGCGCACCGGCACTTTCCCGCAGTATCACGACCGGCTCACAACCGCAGAAGTGAACGAGATCATTCGGCAACTGCTCGACACTCTTCGCCTGGCCGGCCTGGTGGAGATCGTCGATGAAGCGAAGAGCCCCGACGAGGTTAACGGTTACCGCCTCCCTGCATCGGCCATTCTTTGGATGGAAGGAAAAGGAACGAAACCCTTCCGCGACCCCATTCGAGTGCCCGGCGAATCGGAAGCCGGTGGACGGACGAATCCTTTCTTCGTGAACTTCTACCGGTCGTTGGCGTCCGAGTTGGCGGGTTTTGAGGCCAGAGAGCACACCGCGCAGGTTCCATACGAGGATCGCCTCGTCCGCGAAGACAGGTTCCGGAAAGCGGAACTGCCTGTTCTCTATTGCTCCCCGACTATGGAGCTTGGCGTCGACATCGCAGAGTTGAACGTCGTGAACATGCGGAACGTTCCACCTACTCCTGCAAACTATGCCCAACGCAGCGGCAGAGCGGGTCGCAGCGGTCAGCCAGCGCTGGTCTTCTCGTACTGCACTACCGGCAGTCCGCACGACCAGTATTTCTTCAAGCGCCCGGATCGTATGGTTTCCGGAGAGGTCACCCCACCGCGACTCGACCTTGCCAACGAAGATCTGGTGCGCGCGCATCTCCACGCCATCTGGCTCGCGGAAGCGAGTCTGAGCCTGGGCAGTTCGCTTCGCGATCTTCTTGATGTTGCGGGGAATGACCCGACTCTGGCCACGATTGCTCCGGTACTCGATACGCTACGCCGTCCCCAGCCACGCCTCGCAGCACATGTTCGAGCCAAACGCATTCTCGCCACTTTCGAAAACGATCTCAAAGACGCCGACTGGTATACGCCGCAGTGGGCGGAAGAAGTGTTCAAGCAAATCGAACTCAACTTTGAGGCGGCGTGCGAGCGTTGGCGCAATCTCTGTAAGGCCGCGCTGGCCCAACAGAAGATTCAGAACGCCATCATTATGGATATGTCTCGCACGGCGGACGAACGCCGTCAGGCCGAACGGCTTCGTCGTGAAGCCGAATCGCAATACAAACTACTGACCGAGACGAAGAACGTCGTCCAATCCGATTTCTACAGCTATCGCTACTTTGCCAGTGAAGGTTTCCTGCCAGGATACAACTTCCCACGCTTGCCGCTCTCGGCGTATATCCCAGGCCGGCGCACTCAGCAGAAAGACGAATTCCTGTCGCGGCCCCGATTCCTTGCCATCACCGAATTCGGCCCGCGCGCCGTGGTCTACCACGAAGGCTCCCGCTACCTGATCAACAAAGCGATTCTTCCGCTCGGCCAGGACGGGCCGGTCTTCGGCCAACTTAAGCGGTGCACAGCGTGCGGTTACCTACACCCGATCACGAGTCCTCCCGGACCGGATCTTTGTGAGAACTGTCAAACCAGTCTCGATACGCTGCTCACTCCCATGATGCGCTTGCAGAACGTCTCGACTCGGCGCAAGGACAAGATCAATTCAGACGAGGAAGAGCGCCTCCGTTTGGGCTATGAAACCCAGAGCGGCTTTCGCTATGCGGTTTACCGGGGTGTTAAGTCGCACCAGACGGCCCTGGTTCGCAGCGAGTCCACGATTTCTGGCCAGTTGAACTATGGACACGCAGCGACACTTTGGCGCATCAACCTGGGGTGGACGCGGCGCGCGGACAAAAGCCAGTGCGGCTTCGTTCTCGACATCGAACGAGGCTACTGGCAACGCAACGACCTGATGCCGGATGACGACGACGTGGATCAACTCACCCGCCGTGTCGAGCGAGTGATCCCCTATGTGGAGGACCGGCGCAACAGCCTCATTTTTGAACCCAAAACAACCCAATCGGTGGAAGTGATCACGTCGCTCGCCTACGCGCTGAAGAACGCCATCCTGGTCACCTATCAACTCGAAGACGACGAGGTCGCCTGTGAGTTGCTCCCAAATGGGAAGGAACCACGCCACATCCTGCTCTATGAGGCCGCCGAGGGCGGCGCTGGTGTCCTTCGCCGTCTGTTGAAAGACCCACTGGCCTTCCCTTTGGTGGCTCGTGAAGCACTGCGCATTTGTCACTTCAACCCGGATACGGGCGAAGATGAAGGCCACGCGGCAGGCGTCTCCGAGATCTGCGAGGCGGCTTGCTATGACTGCCTGCTCAGTTACTCGAACCAGCCTGTCCACCGTCTTCTGGATCGCAAGGCAATCCGGGAAATCCTCCTGGACTTTCATCGATCATCGGTCTCAATCGCGCCTGCCGCGACGCCGCGATCCGAACACCTAATCCAGTTGCAACGCCTTTGCGGTTCGAACCTCGAAGAGGTCTGGCTCGCCTTCCTGGAGGACCACGACTACCACCTGCCCTCCGGGGCCCAGCAGTTCCTGCAAGGCTGCCAGACCCGCCCGGATTTCTTCTACGAAGAGCACAATGCTGCCATCTACGTGGACGGCCCACCGCACGACTACCCGGAGAGAAAAATCCGCGATACCACCCAGAATGAATGCATGGAGGATCGCGGCTATGTCGTCATCCGATTCGGCCACAAGGATGACTGGGTGAGCATCCTGAAGAAGTATCCAAACATCTTCGGGAGCGGGAAATGACCTTCGCTGTTGGGTCTTTGGTAAGAGCGCGGGGTCGCGAGTGGGTCGTCCTGCCGCAATCCGATTCGGACCTCCTGATGCTTCGCCCGCTCGGGGGCAGCGAGGAAGAGGTCACCGGTATTTACGTACCGCTTGAGTCGGTTGAGCATGCTCGCTTCGAGCTGCCGGACCCCGCCCGCCTGGGCGATTTTCGATCATGCCGCCTGCTCCGAGACGCGCTCCGGCTTGGCTTTCGATCGAGCGCCGGCCCCTTTCGCTCGTTTGCTCACCTCGCAATCGAGCCGCGACCCTACCAGCTCGTGCCATTGTTAATGGCGCTGAAGCTCGATCCAATCCGCATCTTAATAGCCGACGACGTCGGCATCGGCAAGACGGTCGAAGCGGCGCTCATCGCCCGAGAACTGCTCGACCGCGGCGAAGTAACGCGCCTCGCGGTCCTCTGCCCGCCTCAATTGGCCGAGCAATGGCAACGGGAGCTTCGCGGCAAGTTCAACATCGACGCGGAATTGGTGCTCCCTGGCACGGCAACCAGGCTGGAGCGTGGCCTGCCGCTGGGAGAATCTCTGTTCGAGCACCATCCCTTCGTCATCGTCTCGCTAGACTTCATCAAATCGGACCGCCGCCGCGACGAGTTTCTACGGACGTGTCCCCAACTTGTCATCGTCGATGAGGCCCACACATGTGCGTGGAGCGGAGAGGGGCGTTCCCATCGGCATCAGCGCCACCAGCTTGTTTCCGGCCTCACCGCCGACCCCAACCGTCACATCATTCTGGTCACGGCCACGCCGCACAGCGGTAAAGAAGATGCGTTCCGGTCCTTGCTGACCTTGCTGAATCCTGATTTCTCGGCCCTGCCCGCCGACCTCACTGGACCTGCCAACGAGGTCCATCGCCGCCGCCTCGCTGCCCAGTTCGTTCAGAGGCGGCGCGCCGACATTCGTCATTTTCTCCACGCGGACACGCCCTTTCCGGAACGCGAAGAGAAGGAGCAAACATACCGCCTCACGGATGACTACCGAAAGCTCTTTGATCGTGTTCTGGAATACGCCCGCGAAGTGGTGACCGAGTCCAATGGACACCGGCAGCGCGTCCAGTGGTGGTCTGTGCTGGCCCTGCTCCGGGCGCTTGCCTCAAGCCCTGCTGCAGCGGCAGCAACGCTCCGCACCCGCGCCGCCACGCTTGACACCGAGACGACCGAAGAAGCCGACGCGATTGGCCGGCGCGCCGTGCTCGATTTGACCGACGACGAATCCGCGGAAGGTATTGACCTGGCCTCGGGTAGCGATGCCGAAGCAGAAGGTGATGACAAGGCGCGCCACCGCCGACGTCTTCAGGAAATGGCGCGCACCGCCGACAGCCTCCAGGGCGAGTTGGATGCGAAGCTCGCCGGAGCCATCGGCATCGTTTCCTCTCTTCTGAAGGACGGTCACCAGCCAATCGTTTTTTGCCGCTTCATCCAGACCGCCGAGTACGTCGCCGCCGCCCTCCGTTCCAGCAGCAGAATCCCGCGCGGCACCGAGGTCGCCTGTGTTACCGGTGAACTCGCTCCAGCCGAGCGCGAGGATCGCGTCAGCGCACTGGCCAAATTTCCGGAGCGCATACTGGTGGCGACCGACTGCCTCAGCGAAGGCATCAACCTACAGGATGACTTCAACGCCATCCTCCATTACGATCTGTCGTGGAACCCGACTCGTCATGAACAGCGGGAAGGCCGCGTTGACCGCTATGGGCAGCCCAGCGAAAAAATTCGAGTGGTCACGTATTACGGCGAGGACACCGGCGTCGACCGTATCATCCTTCGGGTCCTGCTCCGAAAGCACAAGACCATCCGCAGTTCGCTTGGAATTTCCGTGCCCGTCCCGGCAAGGGCCGAGGAACTTGTGGAAGCCATCTTCGAAGATGTCCTGCTCCATAAGCGCCCTAAGGACAACCGCCAGATGCTATTGGAATTCGGCAGCGGCGAAACCGAGCCAGCCGACAGCCCTGCCGGGAAGGTCCAGGCAGAGTGGCAGAATGCTGCTGATCGGGAAGCCCGTTCGCGCACGATGTTCGCCCAGGAGACGATCAAGTTCAGCGAAGTGGCGCAGGAGGTGGACGCAGTCCGCACCGCCATTGGCTCTGGAGTTGACGTCGCCTCGTTCTGCCGGGCCGCACTGCGGCATTACAAGGCGTCCATTTCCGATGTCGGGTCGGGCATCCGGGCGCGCATCGAGGTCAGCCTTCAGGATGTTCCTCGTTCCCTACGTGACTCGCTGCCGATTCCCGGCAACGGTACCAACCTGACCGCGCGTTTCGAGCTGCCGGTCCAACCCGGCGAGATCTATCTTCATCGCACGCACTCACTGGTGGAAGCTCTCGCAACCGGACTGCTTGATTCCTCACTGGACAGCACGACTGACCGGGGAGCGGCGCGCTGCGGAGTGGTTCGCACGAAGGCAGTTGATCGGCGCACCACTCTCTTGCTGGTGCGGCTGCGTTATCACATCGAAACCGAGATCAGATCGGGACCACGCGGAAAAGAGGTCGCGGAGCGTCGGCAGCTTCTCGCCGAGGACAGCCAGGTGCTGGCCTTCGCCGGATCTCCTCAAAGTGCCGAATGGCTAAATAGGGAACAGGCAGAAGCGCTGCTTGAAGCCGTACCCGACGCGAACATCGCCCCCGAACTCCAGCGCGATGCTCTGCAGCGCATCCTCGACGGCGTCCCGGCACTCATGCCGCACCTGGAATCGGCCGCGCGGAGTCGGGCGGCTGAGCTGCTTGAGGCCCACCAACGAGTCCGGTCGGCTGCCCGTTTGCGCGGCGTCAGTCAACGAGTGGAACCGCAGTTGCCGCCGGATATTCTCGGCATCTACGTCTTTCTACCTGTCCCGACTTCCGGAGGGCAGGCATGAGCGCCCGTACACTGGCAGCCTTCTCAACCATCCGCACGGAAGGGGCGATGCTCCCGTCCGACATTCTCGTTCGCGTGGCTTCGGGTGACAAGAGCCTCGGCGGACTGGAAGAGTCGTCCTATCATTTGGCACCGGGAGAGAAGATCGGCGAGGCGACCAACCGCGCATGGAATCGGCTACAGGCCGCGTGGGCCAACTTTCAGTCGGGCCGCGAGAAACTGGCTGTCACCGACACCGGCACCAGTCTCACCCGTGAGCGCTGGCTCCTGCCCTTGTTCCAATTACTCGACTACGGGCGCCTTCAAGCAGCCAAGGCCGAGGAAATCGGCGGCAAGTCGTACGCCATCAGCCACGCTTGGCAGCAGACACCCATTCATCTTGTCGGCTGCAACGTGGATCTCGACCGGCGCATTCAAACAGCCGCAGGCGGCATGCGCTCCAGTCCGCACAGCCTCCTCCAGGAACTGTTGAACCGGAGCGACCAGCATCTCTGGGGGATCGTTTCAAACGGCCTCCGCCTGCGGCTGCTGCGCGATAACATCAGTCTGACCCGTCAAGCCTACGTCGAGTTCGACCTCGAAGCGATGATGGCGGGCGAAGCCTACCCTGACTTCGTCCTGCTCTGGCTACTGCTGCACCAGTCGCGCTTTGAAGCCGAGCGCCCCGAGCAATGCCAACTTGAGAAATGGTCTCAGGCCGCCCGCACCGAGGGTGTCCGTGTGCTCGACGGTTTGCGCGATGGCGTCCAGCGAGCCATTGAACATCTCGGGCAGGGCTTCCTTGCCCATCCGGCCAACACGGCCCTGCGGGAAAATCTGCGCTCGGGCGCACTGGATAAACAGGATTACTATCGGCAGATCCTGCGCCTCGTCTACCGGCTACTTTTCCTTTTTGTGGCCGACGACCGTGACCTGCTGCTAACGCCGACCGCCGATCCGGCCGCGCAGAAGCGCTACCGCAACTTCTACGCCACCACTCGTCTGCGTCACCTCGCCACCACGCGCGCCGGCTCGCGGCACCACGACCTCTATTGCGGCTTGAAGCTGGTGATGGAGAAACTCTCGGGCGATGGCTGTCCGGAACTCGCTCTGCCGGCTCTCGGCAGTTTTCTGTTCTCGCCGAGAGCGCTGGCCGACCTGAACGCCTGTGACATTTCGAATCTGCATCTTCTGGAAGCCATCCGCTCTTTGGCCGTGACCCAGACCGGCCAGAGCCGGCGCTCAGTCGATTACAAGAACCTGGGGGCAGAGGAACTCGGCAGCGTCTACGAATCTCTTCTCGAACTGCATCCGGAGTTGAACGCTGAGGCAGCGACGTTCGAACTCAAGGTTTCGCCGGGAAGCGAGCGCAAAACTACTGGGAGTTACTACACTCCGTCGAGCTTAATTTCATGCCTGCTTGATTCAGCCTTAAATCCGGTCTTGGAATCGGCCGTACATCGACCAGATGCCGAAGCGTCAATCCTCCAGCTACGCATCGTGGACCCAGCATGCGGCAGCGGCCACTTTCTCATTGCGGCGGCCCACCGCCTAGCCAAGGCGTTAGCCACAGTTCGAACAGGTGAGGAGGAACCGCCGCCGCAAGCCCAACATCGGGCACTTCGCGATGTCATTGGCCACTGTATCTACGGCGTAGACGTAAACCCGATGGCAGTAGAACTGTGCAAAGTGAGCCTATGGATGGAGGCTCTCGAACCTGGGAAGCCACTCTCATTCCTGGAACACCGAATCCAATGTGGCAATAGCCTCCTCGGAACAACACCGTCACTCTTGGCTGAAGGCATCCCGGACGAGGCTTTCATCGCCATTGAAGGCGACGAGAAGGATATTTGCCGGGAGTTCAAGAGAGTCAACAAAGATGAGCGCACTCGACAGATGCGCCTCTTCGCGGCGACAACGGAGCCGTGGCAGCAACTCGGCAACTTCGCTGCCAGCCTAATGAACCTCGACCAGGTCGGCGATGATTCAATCGACGGCGTCCGTGAGAAGGAACGGCTTTACGAGCAGGCGGTCCGTTCGGGTGACTATTTGGACGGTCGGTTCTGGGCTGACGCTTGGTGCGCTGCATTCGTTTGGAAGAAAACGAAAGAATTCAACTATCCCATAACCGAAGAAGTGTTCCGCCGTATCGAGCGAAACCCCCACGGCTGCGAACCGTGGATGCGCCAAGAGATACAGCGTCTCGCGGGCCAATATCGCTTCTTCCACTGGCATTTGGCTTTTCCGGATGTGTTCCACGTCCCACCGACAGGAGGCAGACCCGAGAACGAACAGACCGGGTGGCAATCCGGTTTTGACCTCGCACTGGGGAATCCACCATGGGAAAAGGTCAAGCTATCTGAGAAGGAGTGGTTCGCGAATCGACATCCAGAGATCACGAGAGCGGTCAATTCTGCAGCCAGAAAACGCCTGGTCGAATCACTGAAGTCCGAAGACCCTCATCTATATCAATCCTTCCTTGAAGCCATCCGACAAGCGTCGGGAGAGGGGTGTCTGATCCGCAACACCAAAAGGTATCCTCTCTGCGGTCAGGGTGACACCAATACGTTTGCCGTTTTCGCCGAATTGATGCGGTCGATCATCTCTCCGCGCGGGTGTGTGGGATGCATCGTTCCGTCCGGGCTTGCCACTGACGACTCAACTAAGGAGTTCTTTCGGAGCCTGGTAGAGTCAGAGGCCCTTCACAGTCTGTACTGTTTTGAAAACGAAGAATTCATATTTCCCGCAGTGCATCATTCCTTTAAATTCGGATTGCTGACAATTGCCGGCTCGGCTCGACACCACGCATCCGCAGATCTCGCTTTTTATGCACGCCAGGTTTCAGAACTTGATGATCAGCAACGACACTTTAAGTTGAGTGCGTCCGATCTTCGGCTACTCAATCCGGCTTCGGGAACTTGCCCAGTTTTTCGAAGCGAGAGAGACGCCGAGATAACCAAGGCCGTCTACCGACGCCTTCCGGTGTTCATTGATCCTGCGTCGGAATCGGGCAACCCCTGGCAAACTCAGTTCTTGTCCATGTTTCACATGTCCAATGATTCCGGGCTGTTTCGAACGCAAAACCAACTTACCGAAGAGGGTTGGCTGCTTGATGGGAATCGCTTTTTCAAACAAGATCGCTGCTACTTGCCACTATTTGAGGGCAAGATGGTCGATGCGTACAACCACCGATACGCCTCAGTCATTGTCAACATGGAGAGCGACCTTCGCAAGACTCTCCCAGCGGAGCACACCGCAGCCGATTGGCAGCGAAGGGATTTCCACAATCTGCCCTTGTACTGGATACCGGAGAGTGAAGCATTGAAGGTCACTGGGGGTCTTAAATTCGAGGGAAGGCTTGCATATAAGCGCGTCACCCAGGCCACGAGTGAACGGACCTTCAAGGCTTGTATAGTTCCATGGTCCGGTGTCGGGGACAAGCTTCCACTCTTTGTTGGTTTAACAGCCCGCCGGAGTCTTTTGCTCCTGACAAACTTCAACAGCTTTGTCCTTGATTTTATCGCCCGGCAGAAAACAGGTTACGTCAATCTAGCTCAGTTTGTTGTCGTACAGTTGCCGGTGCTTACACCGGCACATTTCTCCGAGTGCGCGCCATGGGATCGATCAATGCATCTGGAGGAGTGGGTCTTGAATCGCGCTATCGAGCTCACTTTCACATCCGTAGATCTTTGCGGTTTCGCTCGCGAGTGTGGGTATGAGGGTCCACCATTTGTCTGGAGCGCGGAGCGACGCGCCATCCTCCGGTCTGAACTCGACGCAGCGTATTTTCATCTATACGGCGTTCCGCGCCAGGACATCGAGCACATTATGGATTCCTTCCATATTGTCAAACGGAAGGACGAACACGACTTTGGAGAATACCGCACGAAACGACTGATTCTTGAAGTGTACGACGCGATGGCGGAGGCTGCCAGGAGCGGCGTTGCATATCGCCTTCAGCCAACGCCGGACGAAAGCGCGGTCAGGTCGTGAGGAGGAACGATATGAAACGCGCCGGGCGCGAACAGAATCAGCAGGAGGGCGAGCCCCTGCCCGATGGCTCACGGTGGTGCTCGACACCAACTGGCACGAAGTTTCGAGTATCTGGGTCCATTTCGAGTGGTGCAGAGATCTGGCCCGACAAGGCGTCCCAACCGATCAGGTTCTCCAAGGATTTCATGGATGACCTGTTGAACCGGTTCCGCGGCCAGAAGGTCTCAATCGGCGGCAGATTCGACTTTCCAGGGCGCGGAAGCCTCGGAGAATTCATACAACTGAAGCTCGGGATCAGCACCAACCCGGCCGTCTACTTGGCCGGATTGCTGATCGATGAAGGCTACGCCGAAAGCTCGGGACGAGGATTGGCTCGATTCTTTTCGGAGCGCAAGAAGGATTGAGAGCCGATGAGCCCAGACGCAAAGGACACCGATGCAACACACCCTGGCATGGCTCGACTTTAACAGTGCGGAAAGGGAACGAACCCAGCGGGTCCTCGCGTTGTTCGAGGAACGGGACACTCGGGACGAGTTAGGTCTAGGCGGCATCCGGGATTCCTTCGCCGACCACTTTTTCCCTGGAACCGGCACGATCCAGACCCGCATCGACCCGGCGCCGGCCGACCCGCGCGTGGCTCATCCCATCGAGTGAATTCATGGACCAAGATGACGCCCCCGCATTTCGGATTGCAGGCCGCCAGCAACTGGTTCATCGCTCGCTTGCCGAGAAGAGCGAGCCGTTGGCTGCGCTCTATGAGTGCGCTCTCAGAGTCATGTGGGACCGTTCGAATCCTGGGCGCGTCCTTCTCGCCGCTCACTCCATCCGCGAGATGATGGGCGGTCTACCGAGCGTCCTTGCGTTGCCCGTCCTGGCGGAACAAGGAAGACTCGGCGATCAAATCAACGCCCTTGAGCCTATTTGGAACGGCGCTGCCAACAGCCGATGTCACCGCGAAGGGGAGTGGGCAGGGGACATCGATGGTCCGCTCCAGAAACTTCTGAAAGCACTCCACAAGCTCTTCGAATGGTGGAAGGAGAGCCGTCCGAAGCGGCGGGATGTGGCCGCGGGACTGTTCCGCCAGTCGGACCCGTCAGGTCTGCCTCTTCCGGAGATGCTGGAGAAGAAGCGTGTCGATAGCTGGCTCGGCCTGCACAACTACTTTGTTCGCGTCGCTCATCAGTCGGTGACGACACCCGATGAATTCCGCGAGCGTCTTGACGAGCTTGAGCAGATATTGCTCGACACCCTGTACCGGCGGCCGTCGGAGGATCTCTCCGCGATTGATGCCATCTTGGCCGAGGAGACGCCGGATGCTTAGACAAGAAACCGTGGATCGAGCATTGCAGGAAATCGGAAAGGGCTACGCACAATATCAGTACTTCTTTGATCACCTGAACTCTCCAGCGTGGCTCGACCCGCTTTCTCGCCATGGCTTTTTCCAGAAGCCGCCCGTGCCTGTGCGTGAAGGACAGTACATCAGCTTCTTGCTCTGGCCTGAATCGAGATACCTGGCGCGCATGGTCTCCTTGCCAGTGGCGCAGGATGCGGTTTTGGACATTGCACTACGCATACCAGCCACCGAGAACAGCAGAGTCCACGACGACTTGGCCGATATTGCACTCGGGCTGACGCCGGAGCGGTCGGCGAAACTCGTGCCCCAAGCCTGCACATGGGTTCAGTCCTCCAACAAGCTGTTGTTGCCGGACAAAGTCGGCAAGCTCGTCGTTCATCTGGCTGAAGGCGGCCAAGGGGAGGCAGCGTTGACGCTTGCGCGTGCCGCACTCACACTTGGACCTGATCCTCGGGCGAAGAAGGAAGATGATGAAGAATCCCTGATATGGCCGGAACCGAGGCCTAGATTTCAGAGCTTCTATTACGAGCGCATTGTTGACACCGCGCTCTCGCCTCTCGTTCGGTCCACGGGTCTGGCTACTGTTTGTTTGTTTTGCGACCTGCTGGACGAATTCATCAGGTTATCGCGGAAGGAATCGGAAACCGACGACGAAGACTACCTGTATCACCGCCAATCTGCAATCGAAGCGAGCAAAGACCCACACGACCTTGCAAGCACACTTCTCTGTGCCACGCGCGATGCGGCTGAACAGTTGATTAAAGGAGACCGCAGCCAATTCCCGGCGGTGATTGCGACATTGAGGACCAAGAGGTGGTCATCCTTCCGCCGCGTTGAACTGCATTTGGCCCGCGTATTTCCAGATGAGGGACGTTCGGTTGCGGAGGAGTTCTTCCAGAATCCACAGGGTTTGGACCGAAGAGGATTGCAGCACGAGGCAGTCCTTCTCCTGAAATCATCCTTCTCGGTGCTGACGATGGAGACTCAGGAGCGGATTCTTTCATGGATGGACAAGGGACCGTCCGAGGACTCACTCCGAAGCTGGCTAGAGTTCATCCAGCAGCCAGTCACGGACGAGAATATCCGCGCGCTCGCGGATGAGTGGCGACGCGACCATTTCGCCACCCTTAGTGGGCAATTGCCCGCAGCGCTCCAGGAGAGGTTCGACGGTCTGCGGGCAAAGTTGGGAGAGGGGCGGCGCATTGAGGAGCCCGACAAGATCACCGGAGGAGCGTTTGGTCCCAGGTCTCCCAAGTCCGCTGAAGAGTTCTCCCAGATGACTGTCGAGGAAGTACTTTCGTTCCTTGGATCGTGGACTCCTGGCACCGACATGTTTTCGCCGACTGCGGAAGGAGTCGGGCGGAATCTGGCTGCGGTCGTGACAGAGAAGCCCGAGGAGTATGGCGCGGTCTCGCAACGGTTCCGGGAACTCGACCCGACCTATGTCCGGTGCTTCTTCACTGGACTAACAGAGGCGATCAAACAAGACAAAACCTACGGGTGGCGCCCAGTCCTCGAATTGGCTGAGTGGGTCACGAATCGGCCACGCGAGGTTCCCGGACGGAAGGGCGGTCTGATGGTCGCAGATCCCGACTGGGGTTGGACGCGTGATGCGATCATCGACCTGCTGACGGCGGGATTTGAAGAGAAGCGCGGAAAGCTTACTTACGATCATCGCGAAACCGTGTGGCGTATCATTTTGCCTCTTACGGACGATCCCCATCCTTCACCAGCGGATGAAACTGGTCCACACTTCGATCCGGCCAACCTGTCGATCAATACAACTCGCGGGCGCGCCTTTTATGCGGTGATCCGCTACGGCTGGTGGGTCCGCGAGTGCACTGAGGAGGAGCGCAAGGCCGGGGGCAAGGGACCTGCAACACTCGAAGAAATGCCGGAAGTTCGCGATGTTCTCGTGGCGCACCTAGACCCCGCCCGAGAGGCTACATTGACGATCCACTCCGTGTATGGGCAGTCTCTGCCATCACTGGCCGCCTTCGGCTGGGAGTGGCTTCTGGAAAATCTGAATCGAATTCTCCCTGCCGGAGAGGACGATCCAACTCGCTTTTGTGCAGCCTGGGAGAGCTTCGTGGTGTTCGACCGCCCGAACACCACGCTGCTCCCGGTCCTATTGCCTGCATACCAACGCGCCGTGAGACGAATTGGTCAGCCGGGCCTGCTGCGCCACCCTATTTCGCCGGAGGTCCGCCTCGCGCAGCATCTGATGGTGTACTACTGGCTTGGCAAGCTGGACTTTGGCACAGAGGATGGACTTATGGATGGCTTCTACGCCGTCGCCTCGGATGACCTGCGTGCACACGCTACGTGGTTTGTCGGGACGAGTGTCCCGAACTGGGGGGATGAGGCACCGCCGGAGGCCTATGAACGCCTTCGGAAGCTGATCGCACGGCGTCTTGAAGCGGCACGACTGGCACCATCGCCCGCCGGTTTTGTGAAGGAACTGGCGAACTTCGGGTATTGGTTCGTTTCGGGCAAGTTCGAAGAGCGGTGGGCATTGGACACTCTGCTCAGTGCGTTGCGTCTCACCAAGAAGACGGAATCCGAGATGGCTCTTGTGAAGCTGCTCGCAGAGCGTTGTCCACGCTATCCGGTTGAGTGTGTCGCCTGCCTCCGCCTCATGGTTGAAGGCGACCGTGAGCGATGGCTCCTCGTCGGAGTCGAGGACGACGCGAAACTGGTGCTCAGACTCGGGCTTGACAGTAACAACGTGGAAGCGGCGCTGTCCGCCCGCCGCTTAACCGAGCACCTGATCGCCAAAGGATACTTCGGATTCACGAGTTTGTTGAGGTAGAGGCCATGCCGAACAATAATGCTCTCCTGCCACCAACGATTCACTTGGGCTACCTGCCCGATGAACTGGTCATCAGCCATCTGGCCCGGGCCCGCGAGAGCATACGCTTTGTGGGACCGGGGCTATCGGCAGCAGCCGCGAGTGTCCTCGCGGAACGTTGGCAAGATCTTGGTGCACTTGCCGTGGAAGTGGTTCTTGACGCGGACGCTGACCTTTGCCGGATGGGCTACTGCGATGGACAGGCACTTCGCCTCTTACTGGATACAGCCAAACGCCTGCAAGCACCTATCCATCGTCAAACTGGCGTCAGGCTCTGCGTGCTTGAAATCGACGGGGAAAAGATTATCTTCCCGCCAACACCCCGTCTTGTGGAGGAGTCGGAGGCACAGACTGCGCAAATCATACTTGCTCCAGGCCACGGGGAGAATCTGAATGAACAGATCCTCGCTCCGAAGGAATTGGCCCCTCGTCCTCTCACCGAGGCGGCCGTCCAAAACGTCACGGAGGGCTTGAAACAGAGCCCGGCTCGACCGTTTGATCTGGCGCGCCAAGTGCGAGTGTTGAGCACCAAGTTTCAGTTCGTCGAATTCAGCCTGCAAAAGGCTGCTCTCTCTCGCAAGCGGGTTACCGTTCCGCCAGACCTGCTCGGTCTCGCGTCGGACGCCGGAGCCGAAGAATTGCTGCGTGCCAGCTTCCAATTGGTGGCGAAAGGCGATGAGATTTCGGGTGAAACCCTGATAAAGCGTCGCGATACCATCGACAGCAACTATCTGGTCTCGATTGCCAATTACGGGAAAATTATCCAGCAGAGCAATCGTGCGGACTTCGACGAAGCGGTTGACGAACTACGAGACGAAGTGAAGAAATTCCAGAAGTCGGCAAAAGACAAACTCGACGCGGCGATCAACAAAAACTGCGACGACGTGATTGCCAGGCTGCTCCCTGCGGTGCGGCTCAAAATACCGACGCGCTGGCGAGCAACACTCGGGAGCAACCCTTCCGACGACCTTATCCGGCGCCGCCTGGAACAGGAACTGAAATCGGCGTACCGAAACGCCGACGCATACCTCGACAAGATTGAGATTCGGTTGATCTATAAAGACATCACTATCGAGATGCTCCGCGACCACGAGTTCGCGAAGGCAGCCGAAAAGGCGAGACTTTTCCTTGCCGAGATGTATGAGGAATACCAAGCCGCCAGGGCGCGAGCATAGCCAAGGGCTTCTGCCGGAAGAATCAATTTCAGTCTTGCAAGTTCACCGGCCAGATACGAGTAGCGCTGGTGGGGCATCCCTCATTGGCCAGACTGCTGCTCAGCCCTTCAAGTCCGTTTGGTATCTCCACGCCGGGGCAGCACTCGCACCTGCTCAGCTATCCAGACTTCCATCCGCTTTGCGAGCTGACTCAGCGGGGTCTCCAGCGCGTCGGCAATCTTCCACAACCGGCCCACCGTAGGATTGATAATCCCTCTCTCCACGCGGCTGATATAAGTTCGGTCGAAGCCGCACTCGTCGCTGAGGCGCTCCTGTGAGTGGCCTGCCCGCTCACGGAATTCGCGCACAGCCGCCCCGATCGCTCTCATCTTGAGATCGGTCGGTTGAATCTGCTTCTGGCGCCGTTGCATCCGCAGATCCGATGGTGCTACGTTGAAGCGTATCAGCCAACGGCCTATACGCCTCATTTGCAGGACGCTACGGCTGGTCGGGTTAAGCGTAACCTGGCGCTGCATGCCGCCGGATCCCGATTGGATGTTATATTTTTGAGAACCGAGTGGACAAGCCGCTTCTTCTCCTCGCGACCGCTAAATGTCGCGGAGCTTGAATCAGCATCGCTTGTCCTAGCTCTTGAGAGTCACGATGAACCGCGTAGCCAAGTCTCGGAATGCTGAACTCGACCTCGGGCGGCGATCAAAGCACGTTGCGGAGGATGAACGCGGACTTGTTGC
>Ga0335069_10005727_pt1 | contig 18205 bp, 12 predicted proteins | sample Lox_Sample_11_FD_206714 | JGI IMG/M metagenome (GOLD analysis project Ga0335069, IMG submission 206714) | Soil microbial communities from Loxahatchee National Wildlife Refuge, Florida, United States - Lox_Sample_1.1 | ecosystem: Environmental > Terrestrial > Soil > Wetlands | place: USA... | reverse complement strand
GGTGGTTCTGGAAACCGACTTCACGATTCGTGCCGCCAACAACGCCTTCATGAATCTGACGCATCGGACATGCCGCGAGTTGACCGGCCTGGCGCTCCCCGAACTGGTGACGCAGTTGTGGGGAATAGACAGCTTCAAGAGCAGGCTGAAAGAGCTTGTGAAGGATCCCGGGGCGCAGCTGGAATTCGAGCACCATTCCACCACATCGATTCGCAGGACACTCTGGATCAAGGCGCAGGTCCTTCCCATCGACAGCAATCCGGTGCTGCTGTTGACGTTCGACGATATCACCACCCGCCGCGAAGCCGAGCGCACCTGCACCAAGCAGCAGGAAGCGCTGAAACAGGAGATCGAGATCAAGAGCCGTTCGCTGCTTCGCGCGCAGGAACAACTGCGCGACCTGGCCTCACACCTGCTGATTGTGCAGGAAGAGGAGCGTCAGCGCGTGGCGCGCGAGTTGCACGACGACATCAGCCAGAGGCTGAGCCTGCTCGATATGCGCTGCGCAGAGCTGGATCCCGGAAACGCCGAGCAGATCTCGGCCATTCGCGATGCCGTGCAGTCGCTCAACACCGATGTGCGCGAGATTTCCCACCGCCTGCATCCCACGATCCTGAAAGACCTGGGACTCTCGCGGGCGTTGAGGGCGATGGTGCACGAGTTCCGTCAGCGGGAGCATATGCCCGCAACCTACTCGGAGTCCGAACTGCCGGAGAACCTGCCTCAAACGGTGACTGCCGCGCTCTATCGCATCACGCAGGAGGCACTGCGCAATATCACCAAGCACGCGGGCGAAACGCACGTGAAGGTGTCGCTCCAAGGCGATGACGGGGTGGTGCGCCTGCAGGTGCGCGATTTCGGCGTCGGTTTCGACCAGGATAGCGATTATCCGATCAGGGGACTGGGCCTGGTGAGTATGGAGGAGCGGGCGCGCATCGCGGGGGGTAAATTTTCAGTGAAGTCGGCGCTGGGCGAAGGCACAACCGTCGTGGTGGAGATTCCGCTCGAGGGCCTGGAAGGGAAGTAAACGGCGGAATTCCTGCACAAGCGGAATTGCTGCGAACCATCAGGATCGGCGAGATCGCTTTCCGGCTCGCGGCGCAGTGTTTCCGATGCGACCCAATCCAATCCTCCCATAAGAATGTCCTGGATCCGCGGGACATGAGATAATCCTCGCGTCACCCGAGGCGGTTGTACACGCGAGCATGGGCGCTCCGAGAGACAGTGGGGGTGCCATGGACGCCAACTTCCGCATCGTCTGCCTGTGCGGCTCCGCCGGCGCGCTCTCTGCCTACATCGATATTCTTGGCGCCATGCCTGTCGATTCGGGAATGGCATTTCTTGTGCTGACTCACCGGCGTGTGGGCCAGCCCTGCTGGCTGCCTGAGATTCTCGCCAGGACCACCCGGATGCCCGTCGCCGAGATTGAACACGGAACAGTGCTCGCGCCGGATCGCGTTTACATCATCCCGGCAGGCAGAGACATGACGACGGATGGCACCTCGCTGTCTCTGGCGCCGAGTTCCAGCCCGCGCGGCTGGCCCCGCACCTTCGACATCTTTCTCGGGTCGCTGGCGCATGCAACCCATTGCCGCGCGGTGGCGGTGATTCTGTCGGGAATGGCCGGAGACGGAAGCGCGGCGCTGGATGCGGTCCGCGCCAGTGGGGGCATTACATTCGCACAAAGCGGCGCCGCCTTCAGCAGCATGCCCGATACGGCGATCCATACGGGGAACGTGGACTTCACCGGATCGCCAAGCGAAATCTCGAGTCGGATCGCGAGTCTCCTGGCGTCGGGTTTCACGGATGCGGGCCGGGCTTTGAGGGATCCGGGCGGCAAGCCCCGCCGGCACATGGATGCATGCCCGGTTGCAGGAGATTCTCAGGCCAGTTTCTCAGGCCAGTGGCTCAGACCAGGGGAGTGACGACCAGCACGTCAATGGCTGGAGGCGGCACGACCTGGGGCAGTTCGCCGTGCGCGTAGCGGCCCTCCGCTACGTCCACGAAGACCTTGTTGAGCGTGTCTTCGGTCCTGGTGGAGTTGACGTGCAGCCTGCGGACGGCGCGCATCACGGTGGCGGATAAGAGAAAGCGATTTTCTATTTTGAGCCCAGCCGAATAGACCAGTTCAGATCGCATGTGCGCCTCAATTCCCGGTAGTCGTGCGTTCGCAGCAGAGCCGGGCTCGTCGTTGTGCGGCGCGGAGAGACTCGTTGCCGATGGAGCTTTGCGCCGGACACAAAGATGAGGAGCTCAAAATGCAGAGAGTCTCCGCTTATTTCCTTAGCATTCAGGATACGCTCATTTCGGTTGCCTCGCCTGACGGAGGCCGAAAATCCCCCAATGAATCCATTGTGAATCGCAGCACAGAGCAGATGTCGATGGTGACCGCCGGTTTTACGATCTCGCCCCGCACCGGAGCCGATTTTGCACGGTGCTACACTGAATCCTGTTCGTCCGATCGACGAGGCGCTATTTCCTTTACTGCTCTCCCCGCTCACCTGGTTCCCGGCGCCGCACCAAACCAAGGCGGATCAGCGGTCCCGGTCTGTACGGTGGCAGCGAAGCGATTCTTGCCTGAGGGTGCATTCGCGATCCGGACTCCCGGGATGGGGCCGGAGGAGGAATCATGGATCATCATCCAAAGGCGAATTTCTTCCCCCTGTGCGATGTCCATCAGTCGCCGATGCGGCGCGTGATGCTTGAGGGAGCGGAAGCGGAAGACGCGCAGTCGTTCCACCAGTGCGAACGGCGCGATTGCAGCCGCATCTTTCGCGACGGTCATGGCTACTCAGACTATGTCGACGGCGAGTTCGATGAATCGCGACAGGCGTTCCGCATTTGTACCGCGTGCGGAGCCACCCTCTATCTGGCTGAAGTCGATCACGGGCTGAAGATCGAGACGTGGGAATGCGCAGAGTCCGGCTGCAATTACAGCGAAGACACTCCGCCGCCTTCGTCGCGCTAGGCCGGCTTCACCCTTGTCGAGGATCTTTCGGCCCCGGTCCGCGCCGCTACTGCGCGTCTTTGACGCACCGGAAGCCAAGCCCGCCGGAGCGGTCGTAACTGGGCGCCATCAGCAGGAGCTTGCCGTGTTGCTGATTGCGGTAGGCCTGCGGAAAGTACCAGATGGAACCCTGCGGCTGGTAGTGGTTTCCGCCGCGCAGGATCGCTGCTCGAGTGTGGTCATCCACGTACTCATCGGTCCACTGCCACACGTTTCCCACCATGTCCTCAACGCCGAAGGAACTCGCTCCCCTGGGGTGCGCACCCACATCGCTGGCAGCAGCCATGGTGCGGCCCTTGTCGGGAACCGGTGCGGGAGCATCCGCGGGATCCTTCTGCCCGGGGCAAGCGTACGTGCCGCCGGCAGTGACCGGCGCAAGCCAGTCGCAACTGCCCCAGGGAAAGATGCGATGATCGTTGCCCTCGGCGGCGTACTGCCATTCCCACTCGTGGGGAAGACGCTTCCCTGCCCACTTCGCATACGCGCGTGCATCTTCGATTGAAACCCAGGTGACCGGCTTCTTCGCCGCGCCTTCGGGATACTTGCCGTCCTTCCAGTCCTTGAGGAAGTTCAGGCTGTCGTTGGGATGGTAGTGGGTGGCGTCGAGGAACTTCTTGAAGTCGGCGTTGGTGACCGGGTACTTGTCCATGTAGTAGGGCTTAATCTGCATGCGGTGTTCGTGGAAGCGGCGAGGCGAATCCTCCCACGGATACTGCACGTCGACGCCGATGTCGTCGGAGCCCTCGATCTCGATGCCTTCGACGCGGAAGAGATAATCGCCGCCATCGACGCGAACCATGCCTTCGGGCGCTGAGGACGCGGGGGCGGTGGGCGCGATGTCGACCAGTTGCTGCGGCAACTCCTTCCACTCGTGCGAGAAACTGGCGAGCGGCTGCGCGGTCAGGCCCTTCATCTTCGCCATGAGGGCGCGGATAGCGGCATCGGGCTCGCCCGGCTGGGCAAGAATTGCGCCGTAGCCGTGGGCCTCGGTTTCGAAGGAGAGGACGTCCTGGCCGTCTTCGAGTTCCGGCTTCAGTTCGACGCCATGATAGAGGTCGAAGTAGCGCATGCCCTCCTGGTGCGCGACGGACATCTGGCGGCCGCTCACGTCGTATTCGTCGCGGTTGACGATGGTCCACACGGTGCGGTCGCCGAGCGGCCAGCGGCTGGCGAACACCCCATAGAAGTGGGTGGGATAAAACGGCTCCCAGTCCTGGCTGACAAGGAACGGGGCGATGCCGCGCTCGACGGTGGCGACGCGGCGCGTGGCTTCGCCGTCGCGCGGGGTCACGCCGTTCCAGATGCCCCACACGTTCTCCCAGCTCTCCCAGCCCTCGCCGTTGAAGAAGGCGAACTGCAGGTCGTCGGTCTTGTCGCGCAGCCAGCGGCCCTGGATGTTGACCATGTGGCGCGGCTCAAGCCAGCGATAGCGGTCGACGGTGGGCACGAACTGGAAGGTATATTGTCCCCAGGTCATCACGTTCCACGAGATGCCTTCATCGTGCGGTCCGCCCTCGGGTTCGAAGGCCAGGGGATGGCCGATCTTCTCCGCGGCCAGGGAGAAGGCCAGCGGCACACCGTCCTGGGTGTCGCCGTTGATGCCGTCGGCGCCGATCTCCTTCATCAGGTCGGCGATGGCGTCGGGCCACTCCTTGGTATTCTCGCGCGTGCCCTGGTCCCACATCATCATGGGGAAGAGCACGCGGACGCCGCGGCGATGGAAGTCGGCGACCATCTGGCGAACGCCGTCCACGCCGCCGGGCATCGAGCGCACCATGTCGAGCTGGTTGCGGTCGTCAATGCCCATGTTGGGGTAAGTTGCCCAAATCAGCACGGCGTCGATTCCGCCGTAGCGCTTGTCGAGGTCATCCAGATAGCGGTCGACCGTGTACTTGCCGGCGACGGGATCGTAGAAGTACCGGTCATGCACCATCATCTGCGGCTGCATGAAGCTGGACTGCGTCCACTTGAGCTCGGGCATCTCATAGCGCGCTGGATCGTAGCCGACGCGGATGCGGCGCTCCATGCGCCAGTGCGTGACGTCCTTCAGCCACTCCTGGTGGCTGAAGGGAGTGCAGGGAACGTAGCCGCCCTCCCACGCTCCGCGCATGGTGAAGCAGGTGGGAGGAGGAATCTGCTGCCCGTGAGGCGAGTAACGCGAATCCTGGGCCGCGACGAGCAGGCCAAAAAGGCCGTTGAGAATCGAGACGCTGACTGCCCACTGGACCGTACGAGGCATTGAAATCACTTGTTCTTCTCCGTCACAGGAAATGGCACTGCTTGCTGCGGTTGAAACTGCGTCAGGCCGGCGATTCATCAGTCTCGCACGCATTGTTTCTCGAGGAACTCTTCGACATCGGGCAGGGCGGGCATGGAGGGCTGCGCCCCCGCGCGGGTCACCGAAATGGCGGCAACCGCGGCGGCGAAGATGGCGCTCTCGAACGGCGGCCTGCCCATCATGAGCCCGGTGGCAAAGCCGCCGTTGAATGCGTCGCCGGCGGCAGTGGTGTCAATCGCGTTCACCGGGAAAGCGGGAACCCATTCGCCGGGATGTCCCGCCGCGGCGAGATACGCGCCGCGCGCGCCCATCTTCAACAGCACGCCATGACAGCCCCGGGCAAGCAGCGTACCGGCAATTTCCGCGGGCGGTGCAGTCTCAGAGCCCGCGTAGAATGCAGCCTCGGTCTCATTGGGCGTGAACCAGGTGACGTTGCGGAAGATGGCCGGCGGAAGTTCGCGGGCAGGCGCGGGATCGAGGATCAGGGGCACACTGGCGCGCCTGCAAAGCACCGAGAGGTATTCGACTGTCTCCAGCGGGATCTCAAGCTGCGCCAGCACCAAGCCGGCATTGCGAATCAGGGCCAGATTTGCCTCAAGGTCTTCCGGGCTGACCAGGGCGTTGGCGCCGGGCGCAACCACGATGCAGTTTTCGCCCCGGCTCGAAACCAGGATGACAGCGACGCCGGAGGGCTCCTCGCAGGCGGCGATGCCCGAGCAGTCGACGCCGACCGATCGCATGTGCGTCCTGAGCTGCGCGCCGAAGCTGTCGTTCCCCAACCGCCCGATCATCTGCACGGGGTAACCGAGACGCGCGGCGGCGACCGCCTGATTGGCGCCTTTGCCGCCCGGATGCACCTGGAATCCGGTTCCGATGACGGTCTCGCCGACGGAGGGAATCCGGTCCGCGATGGCAACCAGGTCGGTATTGATGCTGCCGACAACGACGATGGGCTTTTGAGTAGACAATGTGTCCCCCTTCGTTAAGAAAAATATCAATGACTGGAGTTGAATATGGGAGCGAGCGCGATGGACAGGAGGCCGCATAGGAACAACAGAAACATCCATCCCAGCGCCGATTTGGCCCGCCGCGGCGCGGAGGCGAACTCCTTCCAGACGAAGACGCCCCAGCACGCGGAAACCATGGTGGCTCCCTGCCCGATGGAATAGGAGACTGCCGGGCCGACGATGTGCACCTGGGAGGCGACGAAGTTGGCCATCGCGCCGGTTCCCCAGATGGCGCCGCCAAGCAGGCCGCTGATGTGCCATGATGTGTTCGCGCGCCAGTAGTCGCGCATGCGCGCCGGCGCGCTGCCATCGAGCGGCGAGCGCATCAGCACGTAGTTGGCGGGGATGGAGCAGGCCGCGACGCCGAGCGAGAAAAGGATCAAAGCGGAGTAGGGCCCGAGCGCGCCGCTGCCGCTCATGGCCTTGGACACCAGCGGATAGAAGGTGCCCATGAGCAGGCCGGAGATCAGGCTGATGACGATGCCACGGCGGCTCATGGCGCGGCGGGTGGTTTCGCGCAGCCGGTAAGCCACCGCGTCGAGGACAATCGCCGCCGTGACCAGCGCGATTCCGCCGAAGAGCAGGAGCGGGTTGCCGTTGGGAGAGACGAGGTAGTTGCTGACCGCGCCGATGACCAGCGCGAGGCCGATGCCGATGGGAAAGGCGACGGCCAGTCCGGCGATATCGATGGCCGCGACCAGCAGGAGATTTGCGATGTTGAAGACGGCTCCGCCGGCTACGGCGAGCAGCATGGCCGCGCCGCTGGCCTGGGAGAGATCTGCGACTGCCGGCGATCCTGCGCTTCCCATGCTGCCCAGCGTGATGGCCCACAGCAGCGCCCCGCCAATCATGCCGAGAACGTAGTCCCAATAAAAAAGCTGAAAGCGATAGTGCGGGCAGAGCTTGAGCGTGTTTGCCCACGATCCCCAGCAGGCCATGCTGAGCAGCATGAAGAGCAGCGATGGGATGTAGGCTTCAGGCTGGTACATGCGTCCATTCCCTTTTATGACACGTATGCGGGTTTCGTGAGCCGCCTGTTTTGGCCAGCGCCCGGTCCCAACGGATCCAGGTAGCGCCGAACCGGGGCGGAATACGCGGGCGGTCAGAATACCGCCCGCGCACTTCGATCGGTTAGAACACGATGCGCATATTGATCTGCATGCGGCGTCCGGGGCGGGCGCCGGTTACCCAGCCGAACTGGCTCTGGTCGTTGATCTCGCGATCGTCCCAGGTATTGATGGACGACCACTGCGCATGGTTGAAGACATTAAAGGCATCCGCTCTGACAACCAGTTGCTGGCTCTCGCGGAACAGCGGAACCGACTTCTGCAGCCCCATGTCGAAGTTGTTGATTCCAGGGCCGGTGAGGCCGTTGCGGCGCTCGTTGCCGCGGTGCACCGCGAAGTTGGTGATGCCCTGCGCTAGCAGCGCTGGATCAGTGCTGGCGGCCGGCACGGTGAAGCAGTTGGTGTTGAAGTAATGATCGAAGCTCCGCTTGCCGCGCGCCAGATTACCGCTGCAGGTGCGATCGGGAACGTCGCCCATGTAGTCGTAGGAACTGGTGTAACCGTTCCAGACGGTGACCGGAGCGCCCGACTCAAAGGTGGTGATGGTGCTCAGTTGCCAGCCGCCCACGATGCTGCGCACCAGGCGCTTGTCAAAGTGGTTGCCGGGCAGGCCGTAGGTAAGCCCCGCGGTAAAGCGATTGGTGTGGTTCGCATCGGAGGGACCGTAGGACCATTCGGGGTGCCACTGGCCGCCCAGCGCATGCGTGCCGCTTTCGCCACTTGAGCCGAACAGGTCATCCATCTGCTTTGACCAGCTGTAGGATAACTGACCATTGAGCGAGTGCCATTCGCGAATGCGCATTTCGGCATTCATGGCGTTGTAGTTGTTGCTGCGGATCTTGCGCACGCTGTTAATCGCTCCCCAGCGTTCCGGTGCGACGGCGGTGAGCGGGCGCGCCGCGTAGAACGCATCGCTGTTGAGGAAGGTGCCCTGGGCGGGAAGGTTCAGGTCGTACTGGATGGGCAGGTGCGTCCCCTTCGAGCCTACATAGGCGAGCGAGGCGACAATCGACTTGCCGACTTCGCGCTGCACGTCGAGGCTCCAGCGCTGGATGTAGGTGCTGGTCCAGCTTTTCTGGTCGGTGGTTGCCGTGTCGCAGCGGCCGCACAGGGTGCCGCCCTTCTCACCCAGCGGTTGCGGCCAGGTGCCGCGATCGACAACTGTGGCTGCAGGCCAGGTGTCATCGATGGTGTAGTGCGTTTCGGCAGGATCCGCCACCATGTAGGTGGAGTTGTAGTCAGCGCCGCCGTAGCCGGGCGAGTTCCAGAACATCTGGTCGAGGAACTTGAAGCGGCCGGATTCGTAAAACATGCCGTACCCGGTGCGGATGGTGGTCTTGTCCGACATGCGATACGCAATTCCGATGCGTGGCGCAAAATCCGACTTGTCAGCGGAAAAGGGATGAGAACTGGTGCCGGGAGTGAGGCCGGGCATGATCATGCGCCAGCCGGGATACGTGGTGTCGAGCACGCCCCAGTAGCTGTTCTCTGAATATGCGGGAAGCGGCAAGTCGTAACGCAGGCCGGCGCTGAGTGTCATCTTGGGCAGCACCTGCCACGAGTCGTTGGCGTAGGCGGCGTGCTCCGGCATGCCGAACCACAGGCTGGCATCGCCGCTGGACACCGGGGTGCGCTGGCCCATGTCCGTGACGTAGCCGGTCTCAAACTCCGCCAGCGTATTGAAGCCGGAACCGTCTCCGACGTTGGGCCCCTTGCTGGTGTAGTCGCCCGCGAAGGTGACGGACCGAATCACGTCGTTGTCCCGCTCCTGCCGCCGCGCCATGTAATAGCCGAACTTCAGCGAATGGCGGCCGAAGACCTTTTCCACGTTGTCAGTGAGCTGGAAGATGGGCACGTACTGGTACCAGTATTCGGTGGAACCGACGCTCAGGCCGTTGGCGAAGTAGCTGGGGTCCCAGCCGAGATTCACGCTGAAGGTGGCGTCATTTTCAAGGTTGAACAGGCTCTTGTCATACGAGGTGAAGCCCGCCATGTTGGTGGACGAGTTTTGGAACAGGTCGTGGATCCAGCCTGTCTTGGAGAACGTGTTGGCCTGGGCGGCGCTGGCGCTCAGGTTGTAGCCCCTGGTCCAGCTGATATTGAACTCGTTGTTGAAGGTGGGTGTGAACGAGTGCACGTAGTGAGCCTGGTAGGTGTTCACGTGATGCGCGGGGCCGTCGCCCATCGACAGCTCGGGAATCAGGCCGCCCTCGTTGATGACCTCACCGCTGTCGTGCAGCCAGCGGAAATAAACGTTGTCCTTGCTGGACAGGTTGTAGTCGGCGCGGACGGTGTAGTTGTTGTTGTTGAGACCGGAGGTGTGGGTTCCGGACCAGTTGTCAAAGTTGCCCTGCTCCGGCGAGGTGTATCCGTTCGGCTGGGGAAAGTGCGACAGGTAAGACAGCGCCTTGGCGGACGGGTGCGGAATCCTGTTGCTGGGGAACGGCTGGCGGAGCTGCGTGTTGGGGTCGTAAGTGCTCGGATCGTAGATTACGTAACGGCAGTTGGAGGGCGCATCCGGGGAGCCGTCGCACATGCTCGGATCCACGGGGAAGCGCTGCAGCCACGCGCCGAAGTCGCCTTTACGCTCGTCATCCGTGGGCACGTAGGCGGTGAACTGGCTCTGGCCGCGGTTGCGGAGCCGCTCGAAGGAGCCGAAGAAGAACAGCTTGTTGCGGCCGTCAAAGACCTTGGGAATGAAGACCGGACCTCCCGCGGTGAAACCATACTGGTTCTGGTGATAGGCGCTGCGCGGAATACCTTGGTACTTGCTGTAGGGATCGATCGCGTTCAGGCCGGCATTCTGGAACGCGTCGTAGACGGTTCCGTGCAAACTATTGGTGCCCGACTTGGTGGTCACGTCCATCTGGCCTACGTCGCGCCCATACTCGGCGGAATAGTCCGAGACCTCGGCTTTGACCTCCTGAATCGTGTCCTGATTGACGTTCATCACCGGGCCTTCGACCCAGTTGTCGTTGTTGTTGAGGCCGTCGACGTAGTAACCCACGCCATACTCGGTGCCGCCCACGTTCAGTTGCATGGCGCCGGGCATGGTCGCCGACGCAAGACCCCAGGCCATGCGCGAGGTGTCGCCGGTGCCGCTGTTGAACGACGGCAGGATCTGCGCGTAGTTGAGGTAGTTGCGGCCCTCGATAGGCAGGTTCTCGGCAAACTTGTTGTCGATAACACCGGCAATATCGGCGTTCTCGGTGTCGAGCAGCGGGGCCGCGCTGGACACCTGGACGACTTCATCCGTCGCGCCGACCTGGAGGGAGAAGTTGATGCGCTGGGTGGTTCCGTTTTCCAGCGCGACTGCGGTGGAAGTGGCTTTGGCAAAGCCCGGCACACTGATCTCGACCCGGTAATGGCCGGCGATCAGATTCGGGAACTGATAGGCACCCGTGTCGCCGGTCGCGGCCGTCCATTGGACCCCGGTATCGACGTTGTGCAGAGTGACGCTTGCATTGGGAATGACGGCGCCCTGGGGATCAGTAACGGTGCCGAGAATGGTGCTGGTGATCACCACCTGCGCGAATCCTGATGCAATCAGGAAACACAAGGCGACGACAAGTAGAACATGGCCTCGACGCATGGCTATTCCTCCGCTGAAACGAATGTCTTCGCCGGCGGGCTGCCGGCACTGGGGAATCGGAAGTGTCACGAGCCCACCCTCCTTGTGGATCAGGGAATTGGCGGCTAATTGAAACCTTTCAAGATGGACGCGAAAAATCGTACCCTCGCATGTTCCCCCTGTCAACAGCAAAATTCGACATCCCGCTCAGACCGGGGCCGGAGTCGCGGCCAATAGGAACGAACGTCCCGCAACTGTTTGCACAAGAGGAGTTTCACAGCCGATTGAATGCTTGGAGAATCGGTGGGCCGAACGGCGGGATGAAACGGCCGTGCATGACGAAACCGCGGCGCTCACCCAGCGGGGTCGATTGAAAGCTTTTTAGCAGAGCGCAGGCATAGCGCCTCAAAAGCACGCACTTGTCCTGGTTCTGCCGCAGAACAGCGCCCACGGGGGCTGGATACAGGGCGCGTCCTCCTGGCCCGCGAGGTTTCGCCAGTGACGGACTCTTGTTCCGTCCGGCCTTTCGCCCGGCAGCTTAATTCGTCTTCAGCGGAAGACTGGCAGCCGACTGTGTCTTCACCTCTGCCATCATCTGCTCGACCTTGTCGCGCCCCTGATAGTTCGGGTTGGTCGCCAGCAGCTTCTCCCAATCCGCCAGAGCTCCGGCGCCGTCCTTCTTGCCCTGCCACTTCACCAGGCCGCGGTTGTAGAGAGTGTTCGGATTGTCCGGTGCGTAGGTAAGCGCCTGGTTGAACTGCGCCAGCGCCGCGTCGGCGTTTCCCATGTACCAGTAGGCGGTGCCCATGTCGGTGCGCACGTTGGCATCGGTGGGCCGCGCCTGCAGGGCACGCCCGTAGTATTCAATCGCCGTGGGATACTGCTGCGCGTCGTAGTAGAGATTCCCGACGCTGACGAGCAGATCCGGATTCTGGGGATTGCTCCTGAGCTGATCGAGCAGGGGCGCAGCCTGCGTGTCGGCAGCCTGCTTCAGACGGGTTGCATCGGCCGCCGGCGCCGCCGGGCTTCCCGTTGCTGGATTCGCCGCCGCAGGGGCTGTGTTTGCCGACGCCGCGGGATTCTCCCAGCCACGGATGAACCAGCCGGCTACCAGGCCCAGCACCAGAAAGGCGGCCGCAAGGATCATGGCGCGCTTGATCGGCCAGAGCTCGACGGAGGTTTGGTTGGTCTCAGTCATTGTTCCCTGCTCCCGGGTTGCCGCGCTCGGCGCGCAGCGGTTTCTGCGCTTCGGCCATCAGCTTCTCCACCGTGGCCTTGCGATCCGCATCCAGCCGCGGATTGGATTTGAGTAGCTGCCGCCAGGCGGCCAGCGCGCCCCGGTTATCCTGCTTGCCCTGAAGGCGGATCAGGCCGAGATTGAAGAGCGCATTGGCGTCCTTGGGATCGTAGAGCAGAGCCTGGTTCAACTGCGCAATTGCCCCATCGACATCGCCCTCGCGATAGAGGCTCGTAGCCAGCTTGGTGCGAATGGCGACACTCTTGGGATCGGCCTGCTTTGCCTTCTCGAAGTAGCCGGCCGCTTCCTTGAACTGGTGGGTGGAGTGGTAGATCGCTCCCACCTGGGTGAGCAATGTGGCGTTGTTGGGGTCGCTCTTCAGTCTCTCAAGCAGCGGCGCCGCCTGCTTGTCGGCCATCCGCTTCATATCCGCCAGCGTCGGCATGGGTCCGCCCATGGCGCCGGAATGAGGCGAGGGCAACGCGCTGGTGGCACGCGGTTGCGCCGCGGCTGCCGGCAGGCGCGATTCCCGCAGCACGTAGCCGATCACCAGGCCGACGACGAGGCAGATGGCTGCCATCAGGTAGACCTGCGTGGCCGGCAACGATGGACTCGCGGCGGATGCCCCGGTTTGTTCCTTTGTCATGCCCATTTCTCCACTGGCCGGAAGTGCCGATCCATCGGATCGCCTCGACGCTCCTGGGGGGCCAGGCAATGCCTCAGCACGTTTCCCGCCGAATCGATCAGTCCTTGGTTCCCCGAAGTGGTTCCTAACTGACATTAAAGAGGAAAAACGCGGGATGCGAGTAGATTGCGCACCCACAAGTGTGATGACGATCACACCTGGAGGTGGATTCCAGGCGATTTGCGCCTGGCCGGATCACTGAATGCCCTTCGCTCCAGGACCGAAGCGTGACGGCCGTCACGTGCACTTGGGGCATTTCACCAACCCCACTGTGGGAGAACTCCCATCCAGGGTGGAGGAAACGACAGCATACCCATGCGTCCGGGCAAGTGTCGCACTCGAAACCCTTTTGTTACAGAGTCTTAATGACCTGCGAGGGGTGTGACGGCGGACACACGACAACGGCACGCATCGTGCACATGCAAGGTACCGAGACTGAACTGGGGATCCGACCGTCACGGTCCACGTCGCGGTTCAGGCGAGCAACAGAGTGTGCACCAGGAGGCTCTACTCAATGAAGCGGAACTTTGTAATCGCCCTCGTGTTACTGGCGGGCGCCGGCTTTGCGGCCGCCCAGATAACAACGCCGTCGACCGACGTCCTCGGCGCCCACCTCAACTACGGCCGTGGATGCGCGGCCTGTCACGCGCCTCACAGCGGTGCATACGGCAACGGCAACGCCAAAACGGCGGATTCCACCTCTGGCAATTTGGCTCTGTGGGGCGAAGATGTCGGCAGTCTGTATACCAAGCAAATCACCACCGGCCAGAGTGAGCATGGCAACTACGTTGAGACCCTGCCCGCGAGCCTGAACGCCGGAACTCCGGACGTGGCCGGCGTGCTGATGTGCCTGAGCTGCCACGACGGCAACTATGCGACGGGCGCCATGATGAAGAACAAGGTCTATGAGACCCTGCCTCCCACCTATGGAACCCAGAACACCATTCCCACCCTGCTCGGAAACGACTACACCTCGACCGGCAATTATCTCAATGACCACCCTGTGGGCCTGAACGCCGCAATGTCCTGCGGCGGGCAGTACGACTGGGATTGCACCATCGACGCCACGGGCAAGGTCCTGATGACCGGCACCAACTCCAAGGTGTTCGTGCAGAACTACGGCTTCTTCGTCAAGCCGGGCGTCTACAACAACACCCCGGTGGTGATGTGCACCACCTGCCACAACCAGCACCTGATGAACGTGGTGAAGGTCACCAACGGCGCGACCTCCGGCCTGCCCAGCGGAACCTACGCGACCATGTTCTTCATCCGCGCTCCCTATAACCCGGCCAGCACCACCTCGGGCAGCAACCAGACGGCGCAGTTCTGCCGCCAGTGCCATGGTGGCGAGGCCAACGAGATGAACGGCAGCACCGCCACAACAGTCTTCTAAGACTGCGTTGCATGAAGGGGGAGGGGGTGCGGCTTTTCCCTCCCCTTCTTTCCGAGCCCGGAGGTCGACCATGCACAGCAAACTTTCCCTCTTTGGATTCCTTTCTCTGTCATTAGCCGCCGCGGCCCAGGTCGCTTCCCATGCGCCTACGGCTGTGGCCCATGCTCCGGCCAGCGGGCCGGTGTCTCTGTCTTTGGCCGCGGTGGGCAAACCCGTGGCCCGCGTGAACGGCGCGGTGTTGACCGAGACCGATCTTCTGCGGGAGGAGTACGCGATCTTCCCCTACGCCCGCCAGCATGGCGGCGGACTCCCCAAGGAACTGGCGCCGCAAATCCGCGACGGCGCGCTGAAGATGCTCGTCTTCGAAGAGCTCGTCTACCAGGAAGCGAAGCGCCGCAACATGACGGTGTCTCCGGCGAGAATGCAGCGCGCCGAGGCGGACTTCCGCAAGCAGTTTTCCTCCCCGGACGAATTCCATGCGTTTGTGCAAAGCGACTTCGCCGGTTCACAGCAGTTGCTGCGCGAAAAGATCCGCCGCTCGCTGCTGATCGAGGCCATGCTGAAGGGTGAAGTGGACAGCAAGTCCACGGTGACCCCGGCGGAAGTACGGGCGTATTACGACAAGAACCAGGCTCGGTTCCAGCACCCGGAGACGTACACCTTTCAGACCATTTCAGTTCTTCCCCCCGACAAAGCCACTGCCGAGCAGCTCAAGGAAGGCCACAGGCGGGCTGAGGATGCCCTGCGCAAGGCCAGGGCAACCAAGAACTCGGAGGAGTTCGGCCTTCTGGCGGAAAAGGTCTCCGATGACGATTATCGCGTGGTGATGGGCCAGCACAAGCCGGTCCCCGTTGACCAGTTGCCCCCGCAGATCGTGAAGGCGCTGCTGGCCATGAAGCCGGGAAGTGTCAGCGATCTCATCCAGGTAGACCAGGCGTACACGATTGTCCGACTAGAGGTCCACACGCCCGCCGGCAAGACCCCGTTTCTTGACGTGAAGGCGCAGTTGGAGAAAGAGCTGCACGAGAAAAAGACCAACCAGCTTCGCGCCGCACTGGATTCGAAGCTGCGACAGAATGCCACGATCGAACAACCATAACTGCGCCACGAAAGGAGAGTGAATTCGAGGCCCAGGCGTAAGAAGCAATCAACTTCCAGCGAATGCAGGCAGGGCGGAAGTTGTGGCTTGCTCCGGGTACGGAATCATTGGCCTCACGGGCAGCCCAGAGCATTAGGGGACGGCACATCGTGTCAGGTTCGATAAAAATACCGAGGCTGGTGCAAGCGGCGCCCCTGCTGCTGGCGCTGCCCATGGCCGCTCAGGTCCGGCTGGGACAGTTGAGCACCAGCTTGAGCGGCACCATCGCGCCGGGGTATACCGCCACCTACGGCAACCAGACAGGGTCAACCCACAGTTGGGCCCTGGGAGGCGCCGCCACCCTTTCGGGTTCCTACTATAATCCAAACTTCCTGACGTTTAACGCCTCCTTCTATCTGAACCAATCCCGCGCCAATTCCAATTTTCAATCCATCTCCACTGCCAGCGGGATCGACCTGAGCGCCAATATCTTCTCCGGCAGCCATTTTCCCGGATCGGTCACGTATGCCAAGGCATACAACAGCGAAGGCAATTACTCCGTTCCCGGCATTGCCAATTATGTAACCCATGGCAACAGCGATTCAGTCGCGGTGAACTGGAGCGAGAACATTCCCGACAAGCCCAGCTTCTCGGCCGGATTTCAGAAGGGCGGCAGCCGGTATTCGGTGTACGGGACCAACGACAACGGCACAAACTCGTTCTACTCCGTGAACCTGCATTCGTCCTATACTCTGGCGGGCTACGGCATGGGCGCCTATTACACCATTGGAGGAAGTCACTCGCTGATTCCCGAGGTAGTGGTCGGAACGAACGGAGCGATCGTCCATACCAACGAACATTCCTATGGGTACAACGTTGCGCATCGCCTGCCATTGCAGGGTTCGATCTCGGCTGCGCTCAACCGGTCCGTCTGGGACAGCGATTATCTGGGCACGAATTCGCACGGAACGATTGACACCATCAACACTCTGGCCGCGGTGCACCCGACCTACAAGCTGTCGTTTACCGGATCGGCAGATTACTCGGATAACCTGGCCGGACAGCTCTACGAGTCGGTCGTCACCGCCGGAGCCCAGGTGGAGGGAAGCAATTCGAGCGAGGCGACCAATTCACTGGAACTGCTGGGCGTGGTCGGCTACACTCCGGCCAAGAGCCTGCAGACAGAGGCTTCGGTCGAGCGCCGCATGCAGCACTACCAGGGCCAGACATACGGAGTGAATTCCTACAGCGGCGACGCATCCTATTCCCGCGAAATGCTCGACGGTAACTTCAACGTGGCATTCTCGATCACCGACAACGTGACGGACCGCAGCGGCGAGAACACCATGGGCTTTTCGGCCACAGCGAACTACACCACCGTGCTGGATGGATGGCACATGAACGGCTCGTTCGGCTATGCGCAGAACGTGCAGACCCAGCTGGTCACGTATACCAGTTCGTACTATCACTTTTCAGGGAATGCAAGGCGGAACTGGGGTCGTCTCAACACCAGCATGGGCGCCGGCATTGCGCGGACGGGGTTGACCCAGCAGGCGGGCGCCGACAGCGACAGCCAGTATTACAACGCCAGCCTGGGCTTCGGCAGTTGGATCTCGGGGACGGGCAGCTATTCGAAATCGAGTGGTCAGGCCGTGGCCACGGGGACCGGGCTGGTGCCGGTGCCCATCCCTTCGCCGGTAGTGCCCTCAAGCCTGGTGAGCGTGTACGGGGGCACCAGCTATGCATTCGGGCTGTCCAGCGCACCCGTGAAGGGGCTCATCATGTCCGGCTCCTATGCCAAGTCGGACAGCAACACGCTCAGTGACTCGATCGATTCAACGAATCACAACAACCAGGCCAATGTTCTTCTCCAGTACCAATTCCGGAAGCTGTACTTCACCAGCGGATGGGCAAGGCTGGAACAGGGCTTCAGCACGTCGCCGACGCCTCCGGAGGTTGTATCCTCGTTTTACGCCGGGATATCACGTTGGTTCAACTTCTTCTAAAAGCAACACAGCGGCGAATGCTGAGCGCGGCCCTGGTCATGGCCGGCGTGACGCTGCAGTGCGCGCCCGCGTGCGCATCTCCCAGGCCGAAACATCCCGCCTCCCCGCCGGAGGCATGGGAGATGACCCTGGACGGCGGGCGCAAACTCACCTGGGAGCGCAGTTTCACCTCGGAATCTGAAGTCAAGCCCAACCGCGGGTTCTGGAACAAGGTGCTGGACGTGGTGGCCGGCGCGCCCGAATTCCGCTCCCTGGTGCGCCCTTACAGCATTGCCACCGATTCGCATCAACGCATCATTGTCAGCGATCCCGGCGCGCAGGGAGTCCACATCTTCGACTTCGTGCAGCGCAGGTACAAATTCATCCAGCACACGGGAAAGGCGCGCGACGCGATGCTCACCCCGCAGTGTGTCGCGGTGGATGCGCAGGACAACATCTATGTGACCGATTCGAACGCGGGAAAGATCTTTGTGTTTGACGCCGGAGGTAAGTATCAGCGCACCCTGGGCAGCCTGAAAGGCGGCGAGGGATACTTCTACCGTCCGACGGGAATCGCCGTGGATTCCGCGGCACAGCGGATCTATGTGAGTGACACGCTGCGCAACAAGGTGCTGATGCTCGATATGCAGGGACAGGTCGTGCAGGCCCTCGGCCAGAAGGGTGCGGCCGAGGGTGAATTCTACTTCCCGACCGAGCTGCGGCTCGACGGACCCGACCTGCTGGTGGTCGATGCCATGAACTTCCGGGTGCAGGTGTTTGACCGCTCCGGAAAGTTCCAGTACGCGATCGGCAGGATCGGCGACAGCACCGGTGCCGTGTTCCGGCCGAAGGCCATCGGTGTCGATTCGGAAGGGGATCTGTACGTGGTGGATGCCA
>Ga0335069_10005726_pt1 | contig 18207 bp, 17 predicted proteins | sample Lox_Sample_11_FD_206714 | JGI IMG/M metagenome (GOLD analysis project Ga0335069, IMG submission 206714) | Soil microbial communities from Loxahatchee National Wildlife Refuge, Florida, United States - Lox_Sample_1.1 | ecosystem: Environmental > Terrestrial > Soil > Wetlands | place: USA... | reverse complement strand
TTGCCTCCGCCGGGCTGGTTGTTGCGATAGCTGTGGTCCATGGGACCGACGAAAGCAGCGCCGCGCCCGCGGCCTCGACCGGAGCGGCCGCCGGGCTGCGCCTGCCCGGGGTGACCTCCGCCGCCATGCTTGCGCCGGCGCCGGCGTCCTCCCCCTCGGGGAAAGTTTGGTTTGTTCATGTTCCTCGCGTGGCCGCGGTGCGCGGCCTCTGTGCCTTCCTGGTTAGTCCATGCTGAAGTTTGCACTCGGCTGGAGGGCGCAACTGCAGCGTCTTGGGGGAACCCGATGCGAATCACGCTCCCTCACGCTCGCGGCGTGACGGGAAGCCCCGCTTGTCAGGGCAATCGAAACTACTCTCGCTCGTTCAGCGCTCTGGAACTTCTGCGCGGATTGCCAGCACGGGAAGGTGCGGCCGCTTGGAAGACAACTCTCATGCTACCACGGCGCCGCGCCAGTGCAAGTGGAAAACGAACGCTGCCGGCGTGGCTGTCCCAATTCAGTGACAGATGAACTAAGTAACCGAAAGGATGTCAAAATTCTGCCAAAAGAAAAGGGGCGTCGCAGGACGCCCACAAGGGAACTTTCACCTTGATTCCGCGAGCCAAAACAGGCTCGGTGCGGACCTGCTTCGGAACCCTCCCCCCTATTTCAAAGGTGCTCCGCTACAGGGCCCGCACCCCCCTACTAAGCAACTCATAAACCACATTGCCGCGCTTGATAACATTCAGGTTACGGCCAGCCGAGGCCAGCCATCTACAAGTTTCTATAAGTCACCCGCGCCGGCCTATGGGTTTTCGTAGCCACTCGGTCGCCGCATGTTGGCATCCCGCCTGCATTTCTGGTATAGGAGCCAGATGAGCGACTCCGCGCACAAAGCCGTAGTCCGGGAATCGTTCACACGGCAAGCCGATGTATATGCGGTCACGCCGACAGTAACCGACCCGGCACGCATCGAACGGCTGGTGGAGGCTGTCCATCCCGCGCCGCTATGGCGCGTGCTCGAGGTCGCCTGCGGTCCCGGCTTCCTTGCACTGGCCTTCGCGAAGCGCTGCCGCGAGGTCGTCGGCCTTGATCTGACAGATGCTCCGCTGGCAATTGCTGAGAAGAATCGACGTGAGCGCGGTTTGCCCAACGTGCGCTTTCAGCGCGGCGATGCCGATCACCTGCCCTTTGCCGACGCCGAATTCGACGCAGTGGTCTGCCGCTTCGCCTTCCACCACTTCCAGGAGCCCGGAGGCGTGCTGCGAGAAATAGCGCGCGTCTGCCGGCCACTGGGCAAGGTTGCCATCGAAGACCTGGTGTCGAGTGAGCATCGTGCGCGCGGCGATTATCAGAACCGATTCGAGCGCCTGCGCGACCCTTCGCACACCCGCGCGCTTGCGCCTTCCGAGCTGCTCGGATTATTCACCGGCGCCGGGCTCGAGCTCGAACATCTCTACTCCGGCGAGCTGGTGCAGGACCTGGAGCGCTGGCTTGCGAACAGCCAGACCCCGCCCGACCGCGCTGTCGAGGTCCGCGCCATGATCGAGCGTGACGGCCATGAAGATTTGAGCGGCACGCGTCCTTATCTCCAGGAGGGCCGGTGGTTCTTCCGCCAGCCGACGCTCGCGGTGGTGGCGCGCAAACTGGCTGGGTAGCCTGCGGTTTCAGAGCCAGATTTTCGCGACGAAAGCGATTGCCAATACGACCAGTGTGACGATCATGATTTTCCTGGCGATTCTGATACGCGGCATCTTCTCCGGCGGCGCCGAGCGGGCGAAGAGGTCGAGGAGGACGAGTCCTATATAGAGGTCAACGGCGGTGAACACGATCCACCACACGGAGTCAGCTCTGCGCGGGCTGGGAGGGCGGCGGATAAGCGCCGGGTTCCTCCACGCTGCCGCCGAGGTAGGCCTGCTGGACGTGTGGGTTGCTGAGCAGCATGTCGCTGGGGCCCTGAAGGACGATGTGTCCGGTTTCCATGACGTATCCGTAATCGGAAACCTCCAGCGCGTAGTCAATGTTCTGGGCCACCAGCAGGATGGTCACGCCGTGCTTGACGATTTCCACGACGAACTTGAAGATCTCGTCCACGAGGATCGGAGCGAGGCCCAGCGAGGGTTCGTCGAGCAGCAGCAGATGAGGCTCGGCCATGAGGCCGCGGCCGATGGCGCACATCTGCTGTTCACCGCCGGAGAGGGTGCCGGCGAGCTGATGGCGGCGCTCCTTCAACCTGGGGAGAAGGCCGTACACGCCCTCGAGATTCGGGGTCACGCGGGGGCGGAGCGCGGGCGGGAAGGCGCCCATCTTGAGGTTGTCTTCCACGCTCATGCCCGGCCACAGGTGGCGGCCTTCGGGGATAAGCGCGATGTGGCGCTGGACGCGCTGGTGCGGCGGCAGGCCGACAATGTCCTGACCTTCAAACAGGATGCGACCCCGTGTAGGCTTGAGCACCCCGATGATGGTGTTGAGCGTGGTGGTCTTGCCGGCGCCGTTGGGCCCGATAATGCACACTACCTGACCCTTCGTCACCGCGAGCGAGATGCCCCACAGCACCTGCACGGCGCCATAGCTCACCGCGAGGTTCTGGATGTCGAGGATGGGCGCCGGGCTGGCCTCAGGCAACAGTGCGTCCTTTCTTCCGGCTGCCGGCTTTGCCCAAATAAGCTTCGATGACCGCCGGGTCGTTCTGGATTTCCTCCGGCTTGCCCTCGGCCAGCTTCTGGCCGTAGTTGAGGACCATCACGCGGTCGCAAACGGCCATGATGGCCTTGACGTCGTGCTCCACGTACATGATGGTGGTGCCCTGCTGGCGGGTACGCTCCAGCAGATCGAGCATGGCGCAAGTCTCCTTGCGCGTGAGGCCGCCGCAGATCTCATCGCAGAGAAGCAGTTCGGGATCGGTGGCGAGGGCACGCGCCAGCTCCAGGCGTTTCTGGTCGCCGAGCGATATATTGGCTGCGAGTGTGTCCGCGAGGTGGCCGAGGCCGACCCAGGCCAGCACCTGCATGGCGTGCTCTCGCGCCGCCTTGACGCCCGCGATATTGCGGCGGCCGAAATGCGCCGCCAATTGCACGTTCTCCAGCACCGTCATGGCGCGGAACGGGCGCACCACCTGATGGGTGCGCGCGATGCCGGACTTCACTAGGTTGAAGGGCCGGCTGCCGGTGACGTCTTTGCCGCGCGAGCGGACGCGTCCGGCCGAGGGCTGGAGCGCACCCGCGATCATGCTGAACAGCGTGGTCTTGCCGGCGCCGTTGGGCCCGATGAAACCGTAGATGTGCTGCTCCGGGACGGCGAAACTGACGTCCTTGACCGCCGCCAGCCCGCCGAAGTACTTGGTCAGCTTTTCGACTTCCAGAATTGGCATTCCCATTGTTTCCCCTAAGGCTTCCGCAATCTGCGGACAAGCTTTCCCAGCAGGCCCCCCAGGCCGTCGGGCTCCAGCAAGATTATCAGGATCAGCAGGGAGCCATAAAGCAAGAGGTGAATCTGGGGGAAGTTGGCCACCAGTTGCTCCTCTACCATCCCGAAGATCACTCCCCCGAGAACCGCGCCCCAAACCGTACCGATGCCGCCGATCACCGGCATGAGCAGGATGTAAACGCTGGTCTGGAAGGAAAATACCCCCTGGGGATGGATGAAAGCGGCATACCGGGCGAACACGCCGCCGGCAACGCCGGTGAATGCGGCCGCCACCGCGTGAATCGCCAGCTTGTGGGCGTAGGGGTTGACGCCGAGGTCGGCGGCAGCTTCTTCGTCCTGCTTGATGGCCCGTAATCCCATGCCGAACTTGCTGTGGGCGATCAGGAACGACGCGGCCACGGCCAGCGCCGCCATGCCCAGGGCCGTGTAGTAGTGCTCCACCTGGCGGAACGGGCGGTGTTCCATGATGCGGTAGCCGCTGGCCCCGCCGGTGATGGCCAGGTTGTTCATGATGACGCGCGTCGCCTCGCTGACACCAATGGTGGCGATGGCGAAGTAGGGTCCGCGCAGGCGGAAGGTCGGCAACCCGATCAAGACGGATGCCAGCGCCGGGACCAACCCCGCGGCCACGAACGAAAGATAGGGATTGACGCCGCGATCGATCATCAGCGCGGCGGTGTAAGCGCCCAGTCCGTAGAAGACGGCAAAGCCGAACGAGACCTGTCCTGTGAAGCCGCCCAGCAGGTTCCAGCCCAAGCTGGTAGTCACCCAGACAAAGGTGATGAAAAACAGACGAATCAGGTTGGGAGTAAGTCCCGCAGAGGGCAGGATGGCCAGCACAGCCAGCAACAGCCAGGGCGCCAGCATCCGGATGCGCGCTTCCGAGCGGGAAACAGCGTAGACGGCGGTGCTCATGCCAGCCGGCGCCTCTTCGCCCACAGGCTGGCGATGCCGCCGGGCAGCACGACCAGAACGACCACCAGCAGAGCGAAGGAGATCGCGGGCTGGTACGCGGCGGGAACGAAGAGAATGCTGAAGGTCTCAACCAGGGCAAGCACCAGGGCGCCCAGGGCGACGCCGGAGACGGATTCCAGGCCTCCCAGCACGATGATGACGAAGGCGCGCAGCAGGAAGGGACGGCCGAAGTCAGGGTCGAAGGAGTACAGCGTGGCGAGCAAGGCACCGGCCACGCCGGCAAACGCGATGCCCATGCCGAAGGTCAGACGCGCGGTCTTCTCGTCATCCACACCGACGATGCGTCCGGCGTAGCGGTTCTGGATGAGCGCGCGCACGGAGCGGCCGAACCAGGTGCGGCTGAGGGCGATCTCCAGCACCGCCATGCAGCCCACCGCCGCCACAAAAACAACCAGCCGCAGGGTCGAGATCGTGATCGGTCCCAGTTCGATGATGGACAGCGTACGTGGCGTGAGAATGGAGCGGTCGGTATTCCCCCAGATGAGATAGCCGAAGTTCTGCAGCACCAGCCACAACCCGAACATGAGCAGCAGCGATTGCAGTGTCGGGCGGTCAGACTGCGGAAGCCAGCGCACCAGCAGCCAGTGCACGGCGATCCCCACCAGAAAGAAGAATGGAAATGCCAGCAGGGCCGCCAGGATGGGATCAAAGTGCAGGCGATCATACAACTCGAGCGCAAAATAGGCGCCCATCATCAGGAAGCCGGCGTGGGCCAGGTTGACGATCTTCATGACGCCGTAGATGACGGTCATGCCGACCGACATCACGGCATAGATGCCCGCCAGCAGGAGCGCGGCGATGAGCAGGTTAAGGAAGTCGACGAAGGTCATGAAAAACCAGGGAGCAGGAGGCAGGGAGCAGGAAGCAGGAAAAGCGCACGCGCCTCCTGCCACCTGCTTCCTGCCACCTGCTTTCTCCTATCTGTGTCTCCGTGTCTCTGTGGTGATCTTTTCCGCCGGGCCTACCTCTTACCCGGCGTAGGTGCGATGGTCTCCCCGGTGGCCGCGTCTTTCGGATAAACGATATCCACCGCGCCCTCAGGCTTGTTCTGCACGATCACGAAAGGATAGGCCACCTGCCCATTGTCGCCGAACTTGAGCACCTGGCCGGGGACGAGCGACTCCTTCATCTGCAGCTTGCGCAGTTGATCGCGGATGGCGGTTTTGTCCAGCTTGCCCGCGGCCGTGATGGCGGCCGCCATCGCGCGCATGGCTTCGTAAGCAGTGGCGGCGTACCAGGAGTCCACCTTGCGGCCGGTGAAGGCCTGATAGGCGTCGGCGAATTTCTTCACCTGCGGGTAGGGCAGCTTGTCGGACCACCAGATGCCGGCGAAGATGTAGTCCACACCGGCTCCCAGAGCCTTGCGGGCGTCGGCCTCGGGGCCGCGCGCGCCGTAGCTGATCATCTGGTGGTGCATGCCGCTTTGGATGTACTGCCGCTGCATGGTGATGTAGTCCTGCAGGTGGGCGTCGGAAAGAAAAATGTCGGCGTGGGACTGCTTGACTTTCTGCAGCAGGCCGGAGAAATCGGTCCCACCGAGCTCGAATTTTTCATTGAAAGCAACCGTGAAGTACCCGGGATGCTGCTTGATCCACTCCTCAATGCCGTTGACGTAGTCGACGCCATGGTCCGTGTTCTCCACCACCAGCGCCACTTTCAAGCCTTTCTTCAGCTTGCCCTGATCGACCAGCCAGCCCAGGAATTCGGCAGTGGTGGAGCCCAGCACTTTGATCGGCGTGAGAGTGCCAAAGGCGTACTGGTAGCCATGCGCAAAAATACTGGAGGCGGCGGCGCCGGGGGTGATCCACGGCGTCTGGTAGCGATCGGGCATGACGGACTCGGCCTCGCCCAGCGCGGTAGAGTAACCACCGATGACCGCCGCCACCCCGTCGGAAGTAATGGCGCGCTCGACCAGTTGCGCCGACTTGGCGGAGTCGGAGCCATCGTCATAGAAAACTTCTTTGAGGGGTAGCTTCCTGTTTCCGACCTGCACGCCGCCGGCGTCATTGATCTGCTTCATCGCCAACTGGATGCCTTCCCGCTGATAGGTCCCGGGCTTGCCTTCGCGCCCGGTGATGGGAAGCACCACGCCTATCTTGATCTCGCTCTGCGCGTTTGCCTGGCTAGATCCCGCCACCGCCAACCCAATCACTGCCACGAAAAGCGCCACCGCCACGGCCTGCCGGCCTCGACACATGAACGCACCTGAAGACGTCCGCATGGCCTTCCTCCCGAAGATGAATGTGCGCAGCCGCCGGAGATCGTTTCCCTGGGGAAGACTGGGCTGCACCAGAACTGCGGCGCGCATCATAGCTTCCCGAAGGGAGATGCGCAAGGCTTCAGGCGTGCGGGGACATGGGCCGGTACGACCTGGCCACATCCGGCACCGGCGTGCCCAGAATCCGCAGATAAGTAGAAAGCTGCGCGCGGTGATGGATCTCGTGCTCGTTGATGCCCAGCAGGATGACCCAGACCTTGCGACGGATGCCGAGATCCGGACGCACGCGTTCCTCCTCAAAGACTTCAGCGGGACAGGCTGCGACCGCCGCCATGGTCTCACCGTGTACGCGGGCGATGTTCGCCAGGTTCTCCTCGAGCGTGCCGCGAGCTCCAAGCGTGGGGCGCAGGCCCTTGGGGATACGGGTCTCGTAGTAGGCGAAGTCACCCTGGAGGGCGGCCCGGCGAACCCCCTCCTCGGAGACCCATAGGTGCTGCAGCATCTCGCCGACCGAGAGCGCGTCCTTCTCCGGCCGCCAGTCCATGTGCTCAGGGCGGACCATGCCGAGGATCTCGACCATCCGCTTGTGGATGGCCTCCTTCTGCTTGAGGAAGATGTCGCGGAATTCCATGGCGCAAGATTATAGGCCAGACACAGCGGAGTGTTATCTGTCACAGCGAAGAGCTTGCTTCTGGTCGTAGTATGGAAGCGGAACAATGAGGAACCATGCCTGGATTCAAGCCGCAGCATATTGTTTGCCTGGTAGACCTGAGCCCGGCCTCCAGGCTGGTGCTTTGCTGGGCGCGAGTGATAGCGCAGGCGTTCGCCTCGCGTGTCGAGATCCTGCACGTGGCCGAGCCGCCGCAATACCTAATCGAAGGCCAGGAGCAGGCCCAGCTCGAACTGACCAGGACCGAGCTGCACGGCGCGGTCGGCAGCCTGGCGCAGGAGGTCCTTGGAACGCGCGTGCTCCATCACATCGTGGTGGAGGAAGGGCATCCGGTGCAGGTGGTTATGGGCCGGCTGGAGCGGCACACGCCCGACCTGATCGTGATGGGCAGCCACGGGCATGACGGCATGGCGAGGGTGCTGCTGGGCTCGGTGGCAGAGAACGTGACCCGCGTGGCGCGATGCCCCACGCTGATCGTCAAGGGAGCGGAACCGGCCGAGGGCAGCCTGAAACCGATTCTGTGCCCGGTAAACCTCAGTGACTCCGCCAGCGAATGCGCGCAGCTCGCCGGTATCCTGGCGGCGGTACTGAAAGCCAAGCTGGAATTGGTGCTTGCGGTGGAAGAGGCCAGTATGAGTCGCGGCCAGGCTGAGGAACAGCTTCATGCCTGGATCCCCGGCGGGCTGCGACGGATGTGCGACATCTCCGAGATCGTGCTGGAGGGCGACGCCGCAGAGCGGATCGTGGAGAGGGCGCGGACAGGGGGAGCCGACCTGGTCGTGCTGGGCGCCGAGCACCGCCGCTTTCTGGAATTCACCACCCTGGGCAGGACCACGGAGCGCGTCATGCGCTACAGCCCATGCTCGGTGCTGCTGGTCCCGCGCAACGGGCCGCGCGGTGAGGCAGGCGCGGCGAAGCCGCTTAGCTGACGGCGGAGCCAGCGCGGGACCGAAGCCACTTTTCCAATGCCGCCCGCGCCTGGCCGGAGAGGCTGACGAAGCGGATGCCGACGCCACCCCGGGGATCCACCCAGACTATCTCGCCCTGCGCCTGGACCACCGTGGTGGTCCCGGGCAATTGAAAGCGCACGCGCAGGATCTCGTCGTCCACGATGCGATCGTTCAAGCGCAGCCCCATGCCGCCCATAGCGATATTGATGACGTCGGCGCGACGATCGACCGTCCGTCCGAAGCTGAGGTAGGCAGTGCCTTGGGCGTCGTGGCGCTGGAAGCGGCGCTCATCCACGCCTACCAGGGTGCGGAGACGGTGGAGTTCCTGGCGGGCAAGCTCGCGGGAAACGGGCTTGTTGAGCACCAGGTTAGCGCCCATATCAAAAGCATCAGCACCGTGGGTATCACCATTGAGGATGGCAAGCACTACCGTCGTGCGGTTGGCGCGCGCCTGGCGTACGCTCTTGAGTACGCTGCGGCCGGCATGGGTGTCGTCGCAGTCGATCACCACCGCGTCGTAGCGATGTTCCCGGAGTGCGCTGCGCGCCTCCCGTGCCTCGTCGCAAAGATACAGGTGGATACCCATCTCGCCGCTGCTGCTACGGAAAGCAGCAACGGTCTCCAGGTCGTGCGAGAGCAGCAGCAGATGCATAGGCTGGGATGCGCAACACATTGTGCCTAAAGAGGCGCCGAAAAGCGCCGAGAATCCGCAGCCAGTAGCTGCAGAGTACATTACAGAGGTACAGGGGCAGGGGACCGAGTTCAGGCCAGGCGACAGGGCAAGCCGCCAGACCGGCTGCGCACCGCAATCAGTTTTCCGCCGGGGCCGTCACAGGCAGACGCATTTCCACCACCAGTCCGCCGCCGGGAGCGTTGGAGGCCTGGATTGTCCCCCCGTGCAGGCGGACGGCGCGTTCGGTGATGGCCAAGCCCAGGCCGGTGCCGCCGGTCTCGCGCTCGCGGGCGTTGGCCACGCGGTAGAAGGGCCGGAAGACGTTGCTCAGCTCGGATTCCGGCAGGCCAGGGCCGTGGTCGCGCACGCGGATGGCGGCCCACCTGCTGCCGTCCGATCCCGCACAGGTAAGGTCGATCTGCACCTCCGTCCCTTCGGCGGTGTAGCGCACGGCGTTGCGGACCACGTTTTCGACCGCGCTGCGCAGCAGGTCGGGGCTGCCGAGGGTCGTACAGTCGTCTGCAGCGTTGACCTGCACGCGGCAACGGCGGCTCTCGGCTTCGAACCCGGCGTCTTCGGCCACCTCGCGCACCAGGTCGGGAAGCGACACGGGCTCCTGCTCGGGCGGAGCTACAGCGCCTTCCAGGCGAGCCAGGGTCAGCAGGCGCCCGATCAGCTCGTTGAGCCGTTCCGCCTCGCGCTCGATGCGGTCGAGCTGAGGAGCAGCGTCGGCGCCGGCGCGCTGCCGCGCCAGACCCAGCGCCACGTTCAGCCGCGCCAGGGGGGAACGCAGCTCATGGGAGATGTCGCGGATGAGCTGCCGCTCGGAGTCCAGCAGGACCTCGATGCGGTCGGCCATCTGGTTGAAGTCGCGGACAAGCTGGCCGAGCTCGTCGCGGCGCTTTTCCATGTCACCGCCGGCGCGCGCCCCCAGATTGCCCGCCGCGAGTTCGCGCGCGGCGGCGCGCAACTTCAGGATGGGCCGGGTAAGATAGAGCGCCAGCAGGTAGCAAATCACGCCCGAGATCAGCATGGCCAGGACCCAGCGCAGCACCTGGGTAGAGGTCGTGGCGCGAAAGGCAAAGAACGGGCCTGCCCGCTGCATCTCCGCGATCAACACGTAACGGCGGCCGGATAGGGCGATGCCGAGCTGCGCGGTGTAGGCCAAATGGGGCTTGATCTCAAAAACCGGCTGGCCGGTCTCGACCGCGCGCGCCCCGACTCGGGCTGCTTCGCCGGACGGACTGCCCACCACCGGCTGCCCGTGGTCGTCCAGCAGCGCCGTCTGCATGCGGCCGATCCGGTTCAGTCGCTGGAGGTAGCTGGCAGCGGCGGCCGGTCCCTGGCGTTCTACCATCTCGGCGACGTTCTGCGCATGCGTGGAGAGCGCTTCCGTCATGAGCGCCTGCCAGCGGGTGAAGACGATTTCCGGCTGCAGGCTCCAGGTGATCACCACCGCGATGCCGATCAGCAGCACGGTGATCCAGAAGAAAAGGAATATCTTGAGGAAGAGGCTGCGCATCGGTCAGTCCTCCTCCTCCCCGCTGGAGCGCGCGTAGATATAGCCGACGCCGCGGACGGTCTTGATGCGCTCGCCGTCGTCGGGCGGCGGTCCCAGCTTCTTGCGCAGTTTGCTGACGTGCATGTCGATGCTGCGGTCGTAGGCTACGAAGCGCCGGCCCAGGACGGTCTGAGCCAGAAACTCGCGGGTGACCACCTGGCCCGCCGAACGCATCAGGGCTTCGAGCAGCGAGAATTCGACGGCGGTCAGCTCCAGCGGCTCTCCCCCGCGGGTGACGGTGCGGGCGCCGGGATTCAGTTCCAGATCTCCCACCGTCACTGGCGCCGACGCTGTCGCCGGGGCCGCCTGCGAGCGGCGCAGAATGGCGCGCACCCGCGCCAGCAGCTCGCGAGGGTTGAAGGGCTTGGCCAGATAATCGTCGGCGCCGATCTCCAGGCCCACAATGCGGTCCACGTCCTCCCCGCGGGCGGTCAGGATCAGCACCGGAATCCGCGACTCGCTGCGCAGGCGGCGTAGCACATCCAGGCCCGTCATGCCCGGCAGCATGATGTCGAGCACCACCAGGGCGTGCTGGCCAGAGAGGGCGCGCTCCAGGCCCTTGTCCCCATTGTGCGCGGCTTCGACCTCGAACCCTTCGCGGGTCAGGTACTCTCCTACCAGCTCGCAGAGCTCGGCATCATCGTCAACGATCAGGATCTTGGCCATCATTGAGGTAGCACAAGGCAGCGGGCATCTGCCTCCTGCCTCCTTCATTTTGTAGCACTAATCCGTGGCCTGTGCCGGTAAAGATGTGTCAAGCGCCCGCGGGCTGTTTTGACAAAACTTTACGTCCGGCTGACGAACACTTTACTGCCAGCCTGCGTTCCCTGTGTTAGCAGTATTGACCGTTAGGTGCAGCTATTGCACGGAGGGGAGTCAAGCAGATGAAAGCCAGGTATCTCGCGATCGCGATGGCATTAGTGCTGGCAGCGGGAGCGTTGACAGCCGTATGGGCCCACACCCACGGGGGTGGCCCTGGCAGCATGATGTTCGGGCGTCACATGGGATGGATCGGGCGCAAGCTCGATCTGAGCGACACCCAGAAGACCCAGATCCAAGCGCTGATCCAGGCAGAACAGCCGAACTTCCAGCCGCTGGTGAAGCAATTGGCGGCGAACCATCAGCAGATGCTGGTGGCCACGCGCGGGGGCAATTTCGACGAGGCGCAGGTTCGCACCCTGGCCAACCAGCAGGCGCAAACCCTGGCCCAGTTGATGGTCATCCGCGAGCGCGTGATTTCCAAGGCGTATAACACGGTTCTCACCCCCGATCAGCGGACCAAGGCGGACACGCTCCGCCAGCAGATGCTCGATCGCATGAGCCAGAGATTGCAACAGCAAGCCAGCCAGCCAACCACAACCACCAACCAGTAGGGCCGCAAAACCACCCCAGCAAACCATAGCCAGGTTTGCTGGGGACCCGCGTGGGGCGGGCGCAATCAGACCTGGGTTCGAGCGCCCGCCTTCCTCTTGCTTGCACGGGTATCCGCTCCTGTGTCCCCGCCGAACCCGCTCGCGGAGCGCCAACGGAACCGATCTAGGAATCCTCTGGCGGTTCTTGCGGGTGCTAGAATTTCGGCGAAAACACGCCGATCCTGCCTTGCCATCGGTCGGTGGGGGATGCATCCAACCAGATTTAGGTGCGAAGCCGCTCCACCTCCGCCTCTCCGCAATCGGTTTCCTACGATTGTGGATCCCGGCATTCGCGGCCGAGAATCCCGCTCCGAGAGACAGCAGAACCAATACAGAGGCCTGTCATGAGAAAACTGAGTGCTCTTGTACTTGTGCTTTTAGGATCCACGCTGTCCGGCTGGACGCAGCAGTCCGCGAACGCATCGGCGCCCTGCTGTGATGCCATCGAGCAGCACATGAAGGACATGGAGGACCGCCTCATCCTGCTGGAGGGGCAGGTGCGGCTGCTGAAGGAGCAACTGGCGCAGACGCAGGCCACGGGCGCGGCGGCCGGGGCGGAGACGGGAGCCGGCGCGGCGACACCCACGGCCAGCCAGGTCGCGCCCACCGCTGCCGGCGAAGGGGGAGCGCAGTTGCCGGTCTATGGGGGGGCCAGCGCCGCCGCCAAGGCGCTGAACCCGGACATCAGCGTAATCGGAGACTTCATCGGCGCTGCTGGCCACTATCCGACGCCGCCCGGCTCTCTCATCCGTCAGGCCGGATTTCAGTCGCTGACCATGCATGAGTCCGAGGTCGGATTCCAGGCCATCATTGATCCCTATGCGCGTGGCGACTTCTTCCTCTCGTTTGGCGAGTCTGGTGTGGATCTGGAAGAGGGATACATTACCTTTACCGCACTGCCCGCTGGCTTTGTGGCCCGCGTGGGCAAGATGCGGGCCGCGTTCGGCAAGGTCAACGCCATGCACAATCACGTGCTGCCATGGGTGGATCGCCCGCTGGTCAATGAGAACCTGGTGGGCGGCGAGGACGGCATCGACGACGCTGGCTTCTCCATTCAGCGCATCCTGCCCGCGCCCAAGGGGATCTTTCTGGAAGCGACCGGCCAGGTCTTCCGCGGCGACACCGGGGAACAGACATTTTTCCTGCCGAATGCCGGCACCATCCAGCAGACTGTGTTCACGGCTACGAACAAGAGCGATGTGAGCACCGTTGAGCACCTGCGCGCATACAGGGACATCACCGAGTCCACAAACCTCGATCTAGGCCTCTCCTATGCGCGCGGTCACAACGAACTGGGCAGCAATTTCCTGACCCAGCTCTACGGCATAGACGCCACCCTGCGCTGGAAGCCGCTGCGCCGCTCCATCTATCACTCGTTCATCGGGCGGACGGAGGCCATCTGGAGCCAGCGCCAGCAGCCGCTCAGCCTGGGAGGCGAGCAGCGGAGCTTCGGCATGTATGCCTCAGGCGACTACCAGTTCGCGCGGCGCTGGTTCCTGGGCGGACGTTACGATTACGCGCAGCGCGCCCGCGACGACAGGCAGTTGGACCGCGGCGCCGCCGCTACGCTCACTTACTGGCCGAGCGAGTTCAGCCAGATCCGCGGGCAGTACCGTTTTACGCGTTATGCCGAAGGCATCAACGCCAACGAACTGCTGATGCAGGTGCAGTTCTCGCTGGGAGCGCACGGCGCGCACCCCTTCTGATAGCTTAAGGAGAATTGATGAAGCACCTTCAAGTTTATTCCTGCACGCTGGTGGCGCTGACAGCGCTCGTCCTCGGGACTCTTGCATTTCCGCCTGCGTCGCAGGCCAAGAAGCTCAACGTGGTGACTTCCACCACCGACATGGCGGCCCTGGCGCAGGAGGTCGGGGGAGACAAGATCACGGTGGAGGCACTCGCCAAGGGCTACCAGGACCCGCACTTCGTCGAAGCCAAGCCCAGCTTCCTGCTTAAACTGAGAAACGCGGACCTGCTGATTTCCGTCGGTCTGCAATTGGAGATCGGCTGGCTGCCGCCGCTGGTCACGCAGTGCGGCAATTCCCGCATCCAGGTGGGGGCCCCAGGATATCTCGATGCCTCGCAGTTCGCCGAGATCCTGGACATCCCCACCGGGCAGATCACGCGCGCCATGGGCGACGTGCACCCGCTGGGCAATCCCCACTACTGGCTCGATCCCAACAACGGCCGCCGCATCGCGCGCGGAATCGCGCAGAAGCTGGGCGAGATGGACCCGGCCGACACCCAGTATTTCCAGCAGCGCTTCCAGGATTTCGACCGCCGCCTGACCGCGGCCGAGAAGAACTGGGACGCGGAGATGGTCCCATACAAGGGACGGAAGGTGGTCACCTATCACACCTCGTGGTCGAACTTCGCCAAACATTTTGGCCTGCAGGTCGTCGGCTACATCGAGCCGCGGCCGGGCATCCCGCCGACCCCGGCGCACACTATCGAGATCATCCAGTTGATGAGGCGCGACAACGTCAAGGTGGTGGTAGTCGAGCCCTACTTCGACCTCAAGACACCCAACAGCATCGGCAGCGCCACCGGCGCCAAAGTCATCGTCCTGCTACCCTCGGTGGGCGGCGAAAAAGAGGTGACCGACTATTTCAAGCTGTTCGACTACGATATCAACCTGCTGACACAAGCCTTCAAGGCAACGCAATGAGGGCGAGGCAAAGTGTTCGCACCGGCATCTAAGAGAAACTGAACTATGGAAATTCTGCAATTTCTCATCCTGCCGTTTCTGGCCAGTTTGATCCTGACCGGCATTCACGCCTATCTGGGCGTGCACGTGGTGGAACGGGGTGTGATCTTCGTGGACCTGGCGCTGGCGCAGATCGCAGCTCTGGGCGCGACCGTCGCCATCCTCATTGGCATGGACCCGCACGGCGGCACGGCCTACTGGATCAGCCTGGGATTCACCTTCCTCGGCGCATTCCTGTTCGCGCTGGCGCGCATCCGCAAGGCCCACATCCCGCTGGAGGCGTTCATCGGGATCACTTACGCCGTGGCCTCCGCAGCCGCCATCCTGGCCATGAGCAAGGCCACCGGCGAGACCGAGCACCTGAAGGACATGTTGGTGGGCAACATCCTGGCGGTCTCACGGCATGACGTGATCAAGACCGCCATCCTCTACGGCGCGATTGGGCTGTTCCACTACATCTTCCGGCGCAAGTTCCTGCTGATCTCCATCAACCCGCAGCAGGCCGAAGCCGAGGGCGTGAGTATCCGCCTGTGGGACTTCCTCTTTTATGCCTCGTTTGGATTCGTGGTGACCTCGTCGGTGGCCATTGCGGGCGTGCTGCTGGTGTTCTGCTATCTCATCGTGCCCTCGGTGGGCGCCATGCTGTTTGCAGAGAAGATCGGCAAGCGGCTGGCCATCGGCTGGACCATGGGCACGCTGGTCTCGGCGCTGGGCGTATATCTATCGGTCGTGATCGATCTGCCAACCGGGGCGACGATCGTCTGCACCTTCGGCGGCGTGCTGCTGCTGATGTTCCTGCTGCACTTGCTCATGTTCCATCGGCGGAACAACACCGCTCGGCTCGCAGCGGCGCAGGCGCGCGAGGGCTCGCTCGAATATCGCAAATGAGGGAACTCTAGCACGCCCGTCGATGAAGCAAGGCGGCAGCAGCGCCTCTTCAGATCATGCCCTGGATGGCCCCGGTCTGATCATCTACGTCCAGCCGCATGGCCTGGGGGGATTTGCCAAGTCCAGGCATCAACATCATCTCCCCGGTTACGGCGACCACAAATCCGGCTCCGGCGAACAACTGAGCATCCCTGACCGTCAGCGTCCAGTCGCGAGGCGCGCCCAGCACCTGCGGGTCGTCGGTGATGGAGGCCTGGGTTTTTGCCATGCACACGGGCAGATGACCATAACCCCTCTGCGTGAAGACCTCCAATTTCTTTGTTGCGGCGGCCTCGAACTGGATGCGGCCTGCCCCATAGACCTCGCGCGCAACGACTTCCACCTTCTGCCTCAGCGGCAGATCGGGAGCATACAGGGTGCGGACGGCGCTGGGGGAGGCTTGTTCGGCGGCGGCAGCCACCTTTTCCGCCAGCTCGATGCCGCCGGCTCCTCCCTGTTCGAACACTTCTGAGATTGCGGATTCGACTCCAAGCTCGCGGCAGAAGTGGCCCAGAGCTTCGAGCTGCTCGCTGGTGTCGACAGAGAACTTGTTGATCGCCACTACTACCGGCACACCGAACTTGCGCAACGTGTCTACGTGCTTGGCGATGTTTTCGAACCCCGGCTGGAAAGCGGTCGTCATCGGTAAGGTGCCGGCATTTTTTCCGCCGTGCCGCAATATCGATCGGACGGAGGCAATGAGCACTGCGACTGAAGGCTGGAGGCCGGATGAGGGCATCACCAGGTCGAAGTACTTCTCAGCGCCCAGGTCGGCGGCAAAGCCGGTCTCATTCACCACATAATCCGCCAGGTGCAGCGCCATGCGCTGTGCCAGCACGCTGCTGGTTCCGTGAGCAATGTTGGCAAAAGGGCCCGTGTGAATGATGGCCGGCGTGTGTTCCGTGGTCTGCACCAGGTTCGGCAGCAGGGCGTCCTCGAGCAGCACCATCATGGCGCCGGTTGCGTGCAGGTCCTCGGTGCGGACTGCTTTACCGTCCAGGTTGAGGGCGACGACGATCTGGCTCAGCCGGCGTCGCAGGTCCTCACGGCTGCCGGTCAGCGCCAGGATGGCCATGATCTCCGAAGCCGCCGTGATGACAAAGCCGGTCTCCCGCGCCGGTCCGTTGGTGCTGCCGCCCAGCCCGCTGACGACCGTGCGCAGCGCCCGGTCGTTCATGTCCATGGTGCGCGGCCAGAGAATGTTGTTCACGTCGATGCGCAATGCATTGCCATGATGGATGTGGGCGTCGAGCATGGCGGCGAGCAGGTTATTGGCGGAGGTCACCGCGTGGAAGTCGCCGCTGAAGTGCAGGTTGATCCTTTCGCTCGGCAGCACTTCGGCGCGGCCGCCACCAGTCGCACCGCCTTTCAACCCGAACACCGGTCCGAGCGAAGGCTCTCGCAAGGTCACGATGGACCGCCTGCCGCTGCGTTCCAGCGCCTGGGCCAGCCCGATTGACGTGACCGTCTTTCCTTCACCGCTGCTGGTCGAAGTCATCGCCGTGACCAGGACCAGTTTCCTGCGGGTCGCAGGACGCAGCGCTGTCAGCAGCTCCAGCCGAAGTTTCGCGATGTGTGTGCCGCAAGGTTCGACGAACGCCTGCGGAATGTCGAGCTTGGCGACGATATCGCGGATGGGCAGCAACGAACCGGCCATGGTTCCTCCTGGGCGCGTGGCGAATTGATGGGTGACTATCGGCGCGGACGATTGTATGCCCCCAACTCCATGCTGCGAGACGTCCTTGCCTGTTCCGGCCTAGCCATGCACGGTCAGCAAGGGGCATCGAGCCGCACAAAGGATCTGGTGCAACAAAACCCAGGCGAACGGCGCCGGCGATCGCTCGACGCACGTGTCGCGGGCACCCGTCACGATCAGATCGCACTCTCGGTCCGCAGCCGCCTTCAGGATGACTTCCGCCGGGGCACCGAACTCGACCACGAATTCCGGGGGCACGAGTTTGGCGTCCGAAGGCAGCATCTGCTCCAGCTCCCGCAAAAATCTTTCCAGATCGCGATGTGGCGGGGGCACCTTTTCGGGGCCCACAGCGTGAACCATGGTGAGCTGCGCATGGTTCTCCTCAGCCAACGAAACGGCATAGGTGAGGGCCAGGTCCGACCAGGGCTGAAAATCAGCGGCATAAAGAATGCTGCGCATGTCGCCCTTGAATTGCGCCCGCGATGGCACCTGCGGACCCACGGCCAGGACCGGGCAGGAGACCTCGCGCATGATTTCCTCTGCTACCGATCCCGCGATCAGCTTCTTGAATCCCGCACCACCGCTCGTGCCGAGCACAATGAAGTCGATCTCATGCTCCCTGATCATCTTCGAGAGGACATCCCAGAGTTCTCCTTCCTCGACGAGAGCCTGGTACCGAAGGCCGTTGAGCAGATCACAGCGGTCGAGTATCGCCATCTCCTGTTGTGCCCTCGTCCAATCGGAGGCCGGCGGAATTCCTGCAGGCAAACTGATCGTTTCTTCCGAAACCACCACATGCGCCAGGTAGATCCTGGCGTCATAGTGGCGTGCGACGGCAGCCGCATAGGGTAGCGCTGTGGCAGAGCGTTCAGAGAAGTCCGTTGGCAACAGGATGTTCTTGAGAGAGATGCGTGGTCTTGCTTCCACCAAAGGCATAGGGCACCTCCTCGGGTGAAGAGCTACTCTAACCATAATGGGTGCAGGGGGCGTTCGCAGTGATTGCTGTCACCCAA
>Ga0335069_10005725_pt1 | contig 18208 bp, 15 predicted proteins | sample Lox_Sample_11_FD_206714 | JGI IMG/M metagenome (GOLD analysis project Ga0335069, IMG submission 206714) | Soil microbial communities from Loxahatchee National Wildlife Refuge, Florida, United States - Lox_Sample_1.1 | ecosystem: Environmental > Terrestrial > Soil > Wetlands | place: USA... | reverse complement strand
CGGCACGGACGCATGGCCTTATGATGAGCGTGCATCGGCCTCCGGCCTGGCGGTACGTCCCGGCTGCTCGCCACGATAGACGGAGCGGATAAGCGCCGTACTGAGAGCGCCCGATGTCACCGGGGCTGATCTCGAGGATGTAGTGCGGGCCGTAACTGTCACCGGTTGACTGGCCAAGGCGGACCCACTCCGGGTTGAAATCCGGGTTATCCGAGATGACATTGAATTCATGAATGGAAGGAATCCCGTACGCCGTACGCGCGATAAATGGAAAGCACGCCGTCTCGCCTGGAGCAATCTGGCGCTCGGTGACGGCTAGAATGAGGTCGGACACGGCCCCGCTTAGCCCGGTCCTGCTGCCGCCGGCGGCAGCGCCTGAAGCCGCCTGAGAAACTGATTCTGTCATCTCTGCGTTTGAGTACCGCATCAGGCGTATCTTCCTGCTAGCAATTCACGGGCCGGGCAAACTGGATAGAGGTCGCTCCGACATCCCTCCTGCCCTAGCACGGCCCGCACTGCATCAGCCACCCGAACCCTGCTACATGCCACGACGTACCCCATGACCCCGACGTTGCGACGGAGGGTTTCTCCCCCCACCTATACGGAGGCCGATGCAGACGTTTAGATACAGTCGAGTGCTGCTACATAGGCACGGTTTCCTGGGCCGCCGCCGCGACCGCTCATGCCGCGGATGGGGCGGTAACCCCGGTCGCTGCAGGGTCGGCAGCCACGTTCAGCACGTAGCGGAAGCGGCTTGTGAATATTTGCACAAGCCGTTTCCGCGGAAACGCAGCCCCATCCGCTTTCGCCCAGGCCGTGCGCCACGTTGGCCGCAAGCATTGCGGCGATCCCAGTCCAGCAGCCACCTCGCTGGGCAGCAACCGGTACTTTCCGCCGTACCGAGTCGGGCACCGCCAAGAACCATGGTCATGGCGATAGAGCCAGGATGCGCAATTGGCAGGCCTCGGTCCTCCGGCACACTCTGGCCTGGGGAATCCTGCCGGTCAGGAACGCGGGGTGTCGCCATGCCCGAAGGAGGCCCGCAGCGCATCCGTCAGCAATGCGACCAGCGCCTCGAGCTGCACGCTGGCCGGCGAGGAGGCCTCCTGGTCCGATCCGTCCAGCGCCCGGGCGGCAAGCCCTGCCTTGCTGTCGATCAGCCCGGCGATCCGGGCGTCGATGGTCTGCGCAGCGATGATGCGCCACGCGGTGACCGGTTCGGCCTGCCCGATGCGGTGGCTGCGGTCGATGGCCTGGGTCTGCTCCGCGTCGGTCCAGGACAGCTCGGCCAGCACAATGTTCGAGGCGACCTGCAGATTCAGGCCCACGCCAGCCGCGGTCAGCGAGCACACCGCGACCGTGACGTCCCGGTTGTTCACGAAGGCGTCGACGTTCGCCTGCCGCGCCGTGGGCGTCTGGCCGCCACGGATCGACGAGAAGCGCGCTCCCCGCTGGGCGAATATCTCTTCGGCGGCGTCCATCACGTCGACGTGCTTGGCGAAGAAGACGACCTTGCCGGCGCTGCGAGCCAGCTGAGTCGCATAGTCCGCGGCCAGTTCGGCCTTCGCCTGCCCGATGCGTCGCATCATGGTGAACACATTCTCGCCGGACTCCGCGGTCGTCGCCTCCTTCAGCTCCGACCGGGCTACCCGGCGGACGAGGTCGTAGTCGATGCCCTCCACACTGGTGTCGGAGGACCGGTGCGCGAGCGCTCTCTCGTACTGCGCCACCATCCGGCTGGCGAGCTCCCGTTCTGCCGCCCGGATCGACCGGCCGACTTGTCCGTCCAGCTCGACGGGAAGGTCGGCGATACGGCGAGCGGGAATGTCGGCGGCCACGTCGAGCTTGCGACGGCGCACGATACCGAGGTCGATCACGCACTGGCGCGCCGCGGCGGAGAAGCCCCGGTCGGCAGGCGTCAGGCCGGTGTCCTCAAGCGCGTCCATGAGCTGGTTCAGGGGCTTGCTGTCGTCGATCCAGCCGAGGAACTGCCAGATCGCCTGGAAGTCCTCGATGTCGTTGATCAGCGGGGTGCCGGTCAGCGCCATCAGCAGGGGCTGGTCCATCCTGGACCGGATGCGGTCGGAGAGTGCGAGGGCGTGCTGCGAGCGCTGCGAGGTCTTGTTCTTGATGAAGTGGGCCTCGTCCACGACCATGCCGCGGAAGCCGAAGTCACCGAGCCAGCCCACGTGACGGTCGAGCACCTCGTAGTTGAGCACGACGATATCGGCGAATCCGTCGACAGCCTCGCCGTCGCCCTGCACCACGGTGGCCGAGTGGCGGGGCGTCCAGCGCGCCGCCTCACGGGCCCAGTTGGTCTTGACGACGTTCGGCACGACGACGAGCAGCGGGTAGGCGTTCGCTGCTTCCGCGGCGAGCAGCGCCTCGGCCGTCTTGCCCAGACCCGGCTCATCGGCGAGCAGGAACGTCCGGTGACCGGCCGCGGCCGCGGCGACCACCTGCCCCTGGTGCGGCATCAGTTCCAGGCCCGCCGGGGTGAACTGTGCCGTCGGCGCCGGGAGCGCCATGCATGCCGGGGCTCCCCCGCCGGCCCGCTCGAAGGAACTCAGCAGCGGGCCGAGCAGCTCCCAGCCGGCGAGTCGGCGCGGACGGGAGGTGCGCTGCGGAACGGCGGAGAAGTCGGGGGCGAGGAAGGGGTTCGCCAGCTGCCGGGAGACCACCGATTGCGGCACGACCCGCCGCTGCGAGCCGACGGAAGCGGTAACGGTTTCCACCGGCGTGATCTCTTCGGGCGCCGGCTCGATGCCGAGCTCCCGCAGCATCTCGCGCTTGAGCGACCGGGCCGCGTCGGAGACGTCCGAGTCCTCGGCGAGCAGCGCCATTAGCCCGGCGTCCTGGACGGCGGTCGTCGCGAGGATGGTCGCAATGCCGTCCAGGCGCTTGAGCTGCTCAGCCCGACGACTGTCCGTTCCGGCCGCCGCGCGGATACGGGCGCGCTCGTCACGCAGCAGCAGGGCGACGGCCTGGAACTTCGTGCGCACGGCAGGCGTCACGCGGCCGCGCCGGGCAGCCGCTTCGACCTCACGGACGGTCTGGGAGAGCACCGAGACCACGTCGCCGCCGTGGCGGACGCGTTGCTGCTTCCGCGGGACGGTACGGCGAGCGCCCGCCTGGCGCTGGCCTGGTCGAGCCACAGACTCCTCCTCTGGAATGCCGAGGCACGGTGGCCGCGGCAGCATGCCGCACAGTCCCGCGGCCGGGGCGAGGAACGTCCCGAGCACAGGGCCTGATCCTTCGAACGCCGAGCCGACTCGCGGATCTCCGAGGATCGACGCGATGGGCCTCGACAAGCGACTCACGCGGACCCGGAGCCGACGGTGGGTAGCTGGTGACCGCGGCTTGAGGAGAATCGTCGTCGGATGACCGGCTCGGTTCTTGGGTACCGATCATGTTAACGCGTGCGAGGGCGCATAATTCCCCGCCGCACCGGTGAACGTCCTCAATCGCCGCGGACAGGGCCGAGTTCAGGCAGCCAGGGAAGAGATGGCATGGCAGCCGAGCCAACCCGCCGATCACACAACGCCACCGACAACGTGACAGGCAACTGCGCCAAGGGGCCGTTCGGAACAGTGAGCTTGCCGTCGAGCTCGGCGGCCGTGACGCGCCTGGAGGATTGTTCGGTGCGGCCGACCGCCACGACCCTTCGGGGCGACGGTCCGGGACGGCAACGGCGTGGAATCCGCCGCGGGGCATGTTCCCCGGCTATGCCTGGTAACCCGGCGCCGGCGAGCTGGCCTGGTTCATCGGCGGTTGCTGCTGCTGTTACCTGTCCGACGAGACTGGATCGGCCTATCGTCAGATAGGCAGGTGGCGGTAGCCGATGGCCGTTTCCGCTATCGGGGCCGCCCAGAGACGGCAGCGGCTGCGCCGCTTAGCGGCTCGGTAGTTCGCCCGACGCACCCCCCGGGTCCGGCCGCTCCAGCCAGGGGAAACAGCGGAATTGCCGGTAGTTCACCCGATAGCCGCCCCTGGCCGGGCGGTCGTAGCGTCAAGGCATGTCACACACCACCAAGCCGGCCCGCCTTCCGGTGGCCGGGCGCCCGCAGCAGACCAGGATGCCCGCACTGATCATCCTGGTGTACGCGGCGGCCGTTTACCTGCTCTTCCTGGCGGTACTCGGCTACGCGGCGGGCTTCTTCGCGGGCCTGGGCGTGCCCAAGGGCATCGATCAGGGGACGCGGGCCGCCGGGCCGACCGCGGTGGCCATCGACCTGCTCCTCCTGCTGCTGTTCGCGGTTCAGCACGCCATGATGGCCCGCCCGTGGTTCAAGCGCCGCTGGACGCGCATCGTGCCAGAGCCTGCCGAACGGGCCAGTTTCGTGCTGGCCGCTAGTCTGCTGCTGGCGCTGCTGTTCTGGCAGTGGCGGCCGGTCGGTGGGACGGTCTGGAGCCTGTCAGGACCGGGCGCCGACGCGCTCTGGGCCGCATATGCGGCCGGCTGGGCGATAGCCGCTAGCTCAACCTTCCTGATCAGCCATCCCGACATGTTCGGGGTGCGGCAGGCCTGGCTGCATGCGCGGCGCATCAGGTACACCCCCCCGCCGTTCACCGAGCGCGGCCTGTACGGCCGCATCCGGCATCCCCTGATGGCTGGGTTCGTGGTCATCTTCTGGGCGGCGCCGGTGATGACGGCCGGGCACCTGCTGTTCGCGGCCGGCGCGACCGGCTACATCCTGGCCGGCATCGCATTCGAAGAACATGACCTGACCAAGAGCCTGGGCAGCACCTATACCGCTTACCGGGCCCGCGTGCCCGCGCTGATCCCCCGGCCCTGGCCACGGCGTCATCCGCCCGGGTCTTCGCGAAGCAAAGAAAACGACAGGGAGCAGGCGGCATGACAACCAGGACGGTAACCACCGACCGGAGGCTGACCGGTGTCTCGGAGGGCAGGCCGGTCGTGCTGCCGGACGGGTCGGCGGTGCTGATCCGGCCGGTCCGCAGCACGGACTCTGCGCTGCTCGCCGACGGCTTTGCCCGGCTCGGCGCCGCATCGCGGCAGATGCGGTTCCTGGGCGTGAAGAAAGAACTATCCGCGGCGGAGTTGCGCTACTTCACCGACGTCGACCACCACGACCACGAGGCGCTGGCTGCGCTGGACCGGGCCAGCGGGCACGGCGTGGGCATTGCCCGCTATATCCGAGATGCCGACGACCCGCGGGCGGCTGAGATCGCGGTCACCATCGTCGATGACTGGCAGGGCCGGGGACTGGGCACCAAATTGCTAGCCCGGCTCTCCGACCGTGCCCGCCAGGAAGGAATTCGCCGCTTCACCGCCCTAACCGACGCCGGTAACGCGGCCGTGGCCGCCCTGCTCCGCAATGCCGGCGCCCGCCTGGTACGCCGCGGACGGGGCACCATCGAGTACGAGATCACGCTGACCAGCGGGGCAGCCTGCGGTGCCTGAACGCAGCAAGCTATCCGTATCGCGGCCCGCGGGGCAGCCGACGCCGGAGATTAATTCGGTGCCCGGACCACAGCAGCAGTGCGCTTTATTACCCAGTCCAGCTGGGCCGGCCCGTCATACTGGATACCGAGATAGCTGGGCAGCCACGTCGGCCCGTAAATAGTTGATCCGAGCGCAAAGCCGCGCTTACGCCCGCAAGCGACAGCCGTCGGAATATATCCATAACCGGCGCCCCCCGTGACCTGGGACCGCAGATGGCCAGATCCCAGGTCGGGGTCGCCCTGCCACCGTCTAATGTGCAGGACCTGCCGATATATGGATCCCTGCGGCACGCACCGCCGGGTGCGCGAGTTCCTCGTAGTTTCTGGCTGTGTTCCACTCGTCTGGCAGCCATTGGTATAAGCCGGTGCGTGAGTCCTGGCCGCGCGGGCTCATAAACGTCACGTCTGGCAAGTTACGGATCACGTACCTGAACCGGGTCAGGGCGTCGTCGGGGCTGACGTTCCCTGCTGGCGATAGATCGAGGTCTGTGACGATATCCCAGCAGGCCCTGCGGCTGACTGTGCGGGTGACCTGCAGCTCGCCCGCAACGACGACATCCATCGCCTGGATGACTTCCCCGGCAATAGCTCGCGCCTCGGACTCATCATCGGCGTCGATGGCCAGGCGCAGTTTCACCGTCCATCTGTGCTCTGACCCGCTATGCGGATCAATATCTGCCATGCGGACAGTGTGCCACCGCCCTAGCCGTTTCCCGTCTCCTGTGAGGAGGTCCGCCGCGCGCATTCGGGCCTGGCCCTCGCCGTCAGGTCCGCAGATCGGCCCCAGGGCCAACGGCGTGCTCGGACTATCAGCTTGGGAACTGGCTTGTCTTTCAAGGGAACGTCCGGGTCCACGCGAGCCCACCACAGTCCGCCTGATCAGGCTGGAAGCCGAGCGGCGCTCATCTACCTGCATTCGACCAGCGACCGTCAACGTCAGCTAGCCGAGGCCTGCGGCCAGGGCCAGGCGGGTCAGGTCGGCGCGGCGGCGGCAGCCGGTCTTGTCCCGGATGCGGTCCAGGTGGGGAGCTGACGGTGCGGACACTGATGTACAGCTGCGCGGCGATCTCGGCGTTGGTGCGGCCCTGGGCGACCAGGGTCACGAGTTCCCGTTCCCGGGCGCTGAGCTGTCCAGGGCCCGGCGCCGCCGGCTGCGGCGGCCCGGGGTCGGTGAGCATGAGGGCGTACTCGGCGGCGGTGGCCAGGTTCATCGCCGTGCCGCGGTCCTCGGCGGCCCGCGCCCGGCCGGGTCCCAGCGCCTGCCGGGCCTGGCGCAGCTGTTCCTCCCGGCGGGTCTCCGACCAGGGCGGGGCGGTGCGTCCCTGGTGCTGGTCGACCGCGGCACACGCGGCCCACAGCGTCAGGGCCTCGGCGGCGCGCCCGGTCGCGGCGCACAGCTCCCCGCACTGGGACAGGCCGGTGCGCAGGTCAAGCCAGTTGCCGGTCCGCGCCGCGAGGCGGAGTCCTCCCGCAGGTGCGCCGCGGCGTCGCCGGTGCGGCCCGCCCGCAGGTCCAGGTCCGCGATCGTGGGCAGCAGGGCCGCCTGGTTCTGCAGGTCGCCCGCGTCCCGGGCCCGGACCAGGCCCGCCGCACCGACGCGTGCGGCTTCGGCCAGGTCCCCGGCATCGGCCAGCACGCTGGTCAGCACATAGCTGCACAGTCGGGCGAGTCGGCCGGGGATCCCGGTCGTGATATGCCCGGCCTGCCGGGCCAGCCGGACCGCCTCGTCGTGATCGCCGGCATAGTCGGCGTCGAAGCTGAGGTCGGCCAGGGGCCAGCAGCTCCCTGGCCGGGTCCCCGATCTGCCGGGGCCAGGGCCAGCGCGCGGCGGGCGTCGCCGGCCGCCTCGGCGGTCCGGCCCATCAGCCGCAATGCCGCCGCCCGGCCGGTCAGGGCGGCGGTCAGCGCCCGGGACGGCGGCTGGCCCGCGACCGCGTCCCGGACCGCGGTGAAGTGGCCGAGCGCTCCGGCCGGACCGGACCGGAACTGCGCGGCCCGGCCGAGCCAGAGCTGCACGGTGCACCACCCGTCGCTGCCCGCCTCGGCGCCGCCCGCCGCCTGACAGAGCAGCCGATACTCCCCGGCCAGCCGGCCCCGCGGCCAGCTCACCGTCACCGGACTGAATCCGGTCGCAGGGCCATAGGTCTGCAGCGCAGGCCTCTCAGGTCCTCCCGGGACTGCGGCCCGGGGCGGCTCCAGGGCACACGCGTAAGCTGCGACCGGCGGCCAGCCGCCGCGCCCGGCCAGACATCCCGTTCGGAGGTTGCTGCTGTGATCGATCTATCCGGCCGCGTCGTCATCGTCACCGGCGGCAACAGCGGCATCGGGCTTGGCATCGCCCGCGGCGTCGCCCGGGCCGGCGCGTCCGTCGCCGTCTGGTCGCGCCGGGCTGAGCGCAACGCCGAGGCGGTCGCGGAGCTGGAAGGGCTGGGCGCCACAGCGATCGGTATCCAGTGCGACGTCAGCGACGAGGACAACGTGACCGGCGCCATGCGGGCGACGCTCGACCGGTTCGGCCGCCTCGATTGCCTGGTGGCCAACGCCGGGACGGCCGGCAAGCAGCCGTTCACGGACATGTCGCTGGCCGAGTGGCACCGGGTACTGCAGACCAACTTGGACGGCGCGTTCTTGTGCCTGCGAGAGGCGGCCCGCGTGCTGGTCGGGCAAGGACAGGGCGGGTCGCTGGTCGCAGTATCGTCGACTAGCGCGATCGACGGCGCTCCCGGCCAGCAGCACTACGCCGCCAGCAAGACCGCGCTGCTCGCGGTGATGCGCGCCCTGGCCGTCGAGCTAGCCCGGCACCAGGTGCGGTGCAACAGCCTGCTGCCCGGCTGGACCGACACCGAACTGCTGGCCGGAGCGAAGACGCACGAGAAGTTCGTGACCGCCACAATCGGCCGGACGCCAGCCCGCCGGTGGGCCACGCCGCACGACTTCGAAACTATCGGGGCGTTCCTCGCCGACCCCTCGCTCATCTTCCATACCGGAGACAGCATGGTCGTCGACGGCGGCTACACGATCTTCTGACCCGCACCGGAAGATCCAAAGTGCATGTCATCAACCTGGCTACAAGGCAGCTTGAGATGCGAATGAGCTGTCCTTCCGACAGAACTTGGCGGGCGGCGTCTTCGCAGGTGTTCGCGGCGGGCGCGGACATTGCGCAGGGGCTTGGTGCCCTTGCCTGGCTAAAGCTGACCTTCGCGATCATCGCCTTCATCGGAGCCCTAGGTAGGGAGGAGATGGCATGCAGACCGCGGTGATCACTCCACGGCCTTCAAGGTGCCGCTGCGATGCCTTCGCCCAGCGCGCGCGAGAAGGCGGTATCAACGGCTAGCGCTGCCACCACCCGGCACCGGCTGTGCAGGTGCTATGGCCGCGCGGGGCAGGGAAAGCGCCACGGTACACCGGCTTCAGCAGATGCCGTTGGCTCCCCGTCTGGTTCCCCCTGTAGCGGACCACCTCTGCGGCGCACATCTGGATCGTAGTTCTGCCTGTGGGGTTCCAAAACGGGGTGTAGGTAGCTGATCTGCGAGTATGCCAGCGGTGGTGGCAGGCGAGCTGGCAGGATCGCGGACTTGTGATAGTACGGCTGATATATCTGATGTTCGTCCGCCTGGCCGGGTGGTTGGCGCTGCTGGCGCGGTCGGCGGCGGCGAAGGATGCCGAGCTGCTGGTGCTGCGCCACGAGGTGGCGGTCCTGCGTCGGCAATATCCTCGGCCGAGGTTGGACTGGGCTGACCGGGCGGTACTCGCTGCCCTGACGAGGCTGCTGCCAAGACCCTTGCGGTTGTGCCGGCTGGTGACGCCGGACACGCTGCTGCGCTGGCACCGGCGGCTGGTCCGCCGGTACTGGAGCTATCCCCACCATGGCGGCAGGCCGCCGATCGACGCCAAGCTCGCGGCGCTGATCGAGCAGATGGCCCGGGAGAACCCGCGCTGGGGCTACAAGCGGATCCAGGGCGAACTGCTCGGCCTGGGTATCCGCGTCGGCGCCTCCACGGTACGGCGGATCCTGAAACGGCTGCGGATCCCGCCCGCGCCGCAGCGCACCCGGTCCACGTGGCAGCAGTTCCTCCGCACGCAGGCCTCGACGATGCTGGCGTGCGACTTCTTCCATGTCGACTGCGCGGTGACCTTGCGCCGCGTCTACGTCTTCTTCGTGGTCGAAGTCGGCACCCGCCATGTCCATGTCCTGGGCGTGACCGCGCATCCGGACGGGGCATGGACGGTGCAGCAGGCCCGGAACCTGCTGATGGACCTAGGCGAGGGCGCGAACCGGTTCCGGTTCCTGATCAGCGACCGGGCTGGGCAGTTCACCGAGGCATTCGATGCGGTGCTCGCGGCCGCGGGGATAGAGGTAGTGAAGATCCCGCCGCGCAGCCCTTGCGCGAATGCTTATGCCGAACGCTGGGTACGCACAGCCCGGTCCGAGGCCACCGACCGGATGCTGATCGCCGGGCCGCGGCACCTGCGGGCGGTCCTGGACGAGTACGTCGCGCACTATAACCAGCATCGTCCGCACCGGGCCAGGGACCTGCGTCCGGCGGACGGCGGCGACATCCCCGCAGCCCCGATCACCGACCTGGCGACGGCGAGGATACGACATCATAAGGTCCTCGGCGGGCTTATCTGCGAGTATGAACGAGCCGCATGACGGCCTCGGCCCATCCATAACGTTGCAGGTCACGACGATGACAAGGTTTTGGAACCCTACAGGTTCCCATCACGGAAGCGGCCTCTTTCGGTCTCCGCGCGGCAGCTCGCCCGGCCAGAGCCGCACGCGCACTTTCGTTGATGGGTTTTGCAGATAAGATCTATGTAGATTTTAGGTACATAGATTGGGACTACATGACGAGCGGATTTGTGGGCAGGGCGGCGGAACTGGCTCTCCTCGGCAGGAGGCTGGCCAGGATCACTGAGGGCGGCACCGGTCTGGCCGTCGCTATCAGGGGGCGGCGGCAGGTCGGGAAGTCGCGCCTGGTTCAGGAGTTCTGTGACCGCAGCGGAGCACCATACCTGTTCTATACCGCGACGAGGGGGGCGTCCCCGGTTGATGCGGTCACGGCGTTCCTGGCCGAGCTGAGGGACTCGGGAGTCGCCCGGGACCTTGATCTGGTACCGGCGGAGGCGGCAGCAGGATGGCCGGACGCGTTCCGGACACTGGCCACTGTGCTACCGGATAGGCCGGTGGTCATCGTCCTGGATGAGCTGCCCTGGCTGGCCGAGCAGGACGAGGTGTTCGACGGCGCGTTGCAGACCGCCTGGGACCGGCTGCTCTCCCGGCGGCCGGTGCTGCTCCTGCTGCTCGGCAGCGACCTGCACATGATGGAACGGCTAACCGCCTATGACCGGCCGTTCTACGGCCGCGCCGACAACCTGCTGCTGGGGCCGCTGAACCCGGCCGAAGTAGGTGCTGCGCTCGGCCTGGAGGCAGCCGATGCGATCGATGCGCACCTGCTATCCGGTGGGCTGCCAGGGATCCTGAGGGCGTGGCCCGGCCGCCGCACGGCGCTCTCCTTCGCCGAGGAAGAATGTGAGGATCCAGCCTCGCCGTTGTTCGGCGTGCCGGAGGCGGCGCTGCTGGCGGAGTTCCCCGCGCCGGACATGACCCGCCGGGTCATCGAGGCGATAAGCGGCGGCAACCGGACGCACGCCAACATCGCGGCGGAGGCCGGCAGCCGGGCGGGTGTGATCCCGTCCGGGACGCTGTCTCCTGTCCTGCACCGGCTGGTGGCGGACAAGCACGTGCTGGCCGTCGACGAGCCGCTGTCGCTGCGAGCCGGGAGGCCGATGCTGTACCGGGTCGCGGATAGCAACCTGCGGTTTTACCTGGCGGTCGGCCGGGCCGCACAGGACTGGAGCAGGCGGGGGCGACCCGCGACCGCGCAGGCTCTGGTGCGCCGCCGGTGGGCATCCTGGCGCGGGCGGGCCGTCGAGCCGGTCATCCGCGAGGCCCTGTCACTGTCGGCGGGCAATCTTCCCTGGCCCGGCGCGACCGCGGTCGGCGGCTGGTGGAACCGCGCCTTCAACCCGGAGATCGACCTCGTTGGCGCCGACCGGGTACCGGTCGCTCGGGAGATCTACTATGCGGGCTCGGTCAAGTGGCTGGATCGCCCCTTCGATGATCATGATCTGGCCGCCTTGCAGCGCGACGCGCTAGCCGTCCCGGGCTTCGAGTCCGGTCGGACCGGCCTGGTCGCGGTATCCCGGGCAGGCGCGGAAAGCGAGGTTTCCCGGCAGCTCGCACTGTGCTGGGGACCCAGCGAGGTCATCGCCGCGTTCGCCGCCAGCGGCGAATCGGCCTGATTAGTACGCCTCAGTGTCCTCGAAGAAGTAGTTCAGGGCCAGGTGCGATACGACCTGGGCGGGAGTCGCGGGCGGATCCAGCCACGGATCCGAGAACGGCGAGGTCGGCGAGATCGTCTTGCTCTGCGTGAAGATCAGTTGATCGTGGAGGGCGAACGTGCCGTTGGTGGGGACCGCCGGCAAGTAGGGGGCGGCGCGGGGGTGCTGGCGCTGCCAGACCGCCCACAGCCGGTCGATGTTGCTGTGGTGCAGGAAGAAGACCGGGTCGTTCGGCGAGGAAGCTTGGATCATCGCTCCGTCGTTGCCACCCACCCAGAGGTGGACCAGGTTGTGCATGCCGATCTGTGGCGCCGGGGGGCCCGGGGCGCTGGCGGGACGGTAGAAGCCCTCGAGCTGGTTGCAGAACGACCTTTCCTGGGCACTCCGCTGCCACGGCGGGACGTCGAAGACGTCCTCAGCCAGAGACTGTTTCACGTCGTCTGAGGTCGGCAGATGGCTCGCCGTCCAGCTCGGGGAGCCCTCCGTGTAGGTCCCGAAGGAGCGGATGAGATGATCCGCCAAGTCATTGCTGAGCGTGATGGGCCAGTTGCCGTTTCCCGCGAACGGGCCGCTGCCGACCGCACCATTGGGTCCCCCGTTCGAGCCCATGAAGTCGTCCAGCCAGGGCGCCTCGCCGGTGCCGGAATTGACGGACCAATCCCAGAAGGGAATGCCGGGCAAGTAACCGGACGGGACCGGGTCCTGGCCAAGCTGGCCCTGCAGATCGCGTTCGAAGTGGCGCAGGAACTCCCGGTGCCAGGCCAGGAACTGCGGGCCCTCATGAGCCCACATCGGTGACCGTGGAGTGGTGTCGACCTTGATGTTGCTGTTCTGGACCGGTATACCTCCGGTGTAATCGATCTGGTTCATGGAGAGCATGTGGACCAGGACATAATCGTCGTAGCGGCTGTGCGTGGCCGGGGTCATCTGGCTCGGGGCGCTCTTCAGCCCCCTGACGGCCCGCGCGTAAGACGCGCGCTCGTCTGGCGTGAGCGCGGCGACACTCTTGCGTTTGACTGGCCATGGGCTGAACACCCGGTCAGTGTTCATCCTGGTCATGCCTCCCATCGGATCATGGCCGGGGATGTTGTCCTCTCGCACGGAAAGCACGGGCGGCGTCGCGGAAACCGCGTCTTGTGAGACCAAAAGGTTGAGAATCCCGGGAGAGTCGGGGATCTTATGGCCTCGGTAGGAAAGAGGGCCGATCCGCCGACCGAATAGGCGCCTGGCGCACTTCCGCCGCGGATATTGACGGCGACGTACCAGTAGTCCATTACAGCGCCCGGGCCGACCTCACAGTCGAGATTGATCACCAGTCCGAGCATGGGACTGATATCGGTCATGTAATAGCCGGTGCTCGCCAGATACTGGTACTGAGTGCCCTGCGGAAAGGGCGGGAGCTGGAGGCGCAGCGGGAGAGTGGAATCCGCACGATGCGCGACGAAAATATCCACCGTGGCAACGGTGTTGTTATGCACCATCAGCGTTCTGGCCTGTACGGTCGCCATCGCGGTTCCCTCCCTCAGCCCGGGCGCCTTTCGCGCCGAGGCGGCATGTTGGTGGGAACGATACGCTCGCGGCCGGACGGGCGCATACCGGTATACGGGTATTGACGGATACCGGCTAAGGACGACAGAGCTGAAATCACGGCTTCGGGTGGCGCTCTGGCTCCATTGCGCCGTAATGCATTCCGTCGATGAGCAAGCTGATCATTCGCTCGCCGCGTGAGGTGTCGGTGCTGCCGAGCGGCGGGATGCAGAGCTTGGCCACGGCGGCGAGCAGGTCGTGCGGATCGATTCCGTCGCGGATGGCAGTGGCGTCGGCGGCGACCTGGAGCAGGCCCTGCAGGACCGGGCCGAGCTGGTCCCGGAAGGAGCCGGGCAGGGCCGGAACGCCGGGTCGCCCACGTGCAGCGCGGCGGCGAGGCCGCGCTTGGCCTGGTGTGCTGCTCTCGCGCCGCCGGGGGAACCCGGCGTCAGTAGCTGCGGTCAGGGCAGAACGCGCCGCACGGCAGCAGGCGGCGGCGCCGAGGTATCCGTCCGGCGGCCTGTGTTCTACTGTCCCGGAGGTGCGGATGAGCCACACCAGAAGTTCATTCTCGTACGAGCCCACCAGGCTGACCGCCGGCCAGGCCGCGACCACCGCCCCGACTACGCCGTGGGACCAGCCCTGCGCCATGTTCGCCGTCAGGGTCGCCGCGATGCCCGCTCCGAGCAGCCAGCAGGCCAGGGACGGCACCGGAACCTGGTGCCGTGCCGCGTAAAGCACCACCATCGAACTGGCATAAACCAGGCCGTCGATCGTGGCGGGCTCCAACCGGGCGGTGATCCCGCTCTCGCGGTGCGCCCGGACGACCGCATAGGCATGCCAGTAGGAGACATATGCCGCGATGCCCGCTACGGCGAGCACGGCCATCGCCGTGGACAGGCGTATGGCGAGGTCAATGCTGCTCGCGGCTTTCGGACGACAGCCGCCGGCGGCCGGTGCGACTAGGGACATGAGGCTCCTCCTCTACGGCCGGGTTAGGAGGAATTTGGGAGGCCGCATCCGACGCGAACGTCCCCAACCGCTCCCAACCGAGCTGAATCAGAGCCTCTGAACTAGCCCTTCACCGAACCGCCTGATCCGGGGCGGCGACGCCACCCCTTCGCATGGAGGTCCCAGCCTTGGCTAAACTGCCAACGAGATCTCCGGCCGGAGCGCACCGTTGACCATTTTCTGGCGGTGGCTTGGTCCGTCTAGTTGAAGATCTTGTCCATGACCTCTGCGCCCTGGGCGAGCGCCGGACGGATCTCGTGCCGGTAGACCGTCTCGGTGGTGGTGGTGCGGTCGTGACCGACTAGCAGGGCGATGTTCTCAACGGGCACGCCGCTGGCGGACATGATCGAGACGAAGGTGTGCCTGAGCTCGCGGGGCGTCCAGTCCTCGCCCAGGCCTGCCTGCTTGGTGATGATCCGGAACGCACGGATGACGTTGTTGGCGTTCAGCGGCGTGCCGGCCTGGGACGCGAAGACCAGGCCATGGTCTGGCCAGAGCTCGCCGGCCAGCAGGCGGTCCCGCTCCTGCTGCCGGTACTGGCTGCGCAGCGCCTGCACACACCGGCGCGGCAGCGCTAGCGTCCGCCGCGACTTCTCCGTCTTGGTGTCGCTGCCCTCGCGGTCGGAGCGCCAGACGTAGATTGCGAAGCGGCCATCGCCTGCTCTGGCCGGATCGAAGCCGACGCTGGTCACCGGCTGCCAGCCGGTGGTGTCGTCGACCCAGGTCACCACGTGATCCCAGCGCAGCGCCCGGGCTTCCTCCGTCCGGATGCCGGCCAGCAGGCTGAGGACGACATATGCGTACAGGCGGGTACCTTCGGCCGCGGCCAGCAGTGCCTTGGCCTGCTCCAGCGTGAGGCTCTTGGACGGCCTGCCGCCCCGCCCCTGCGGGGCCTTGACCAGAGCGGCGACGTTGCGGCCGACGAGGTCGTTGGACTCGGCGTGCCGGATGGCCCGCTCCAGTGAGTTCCGGGAGATCTGCAAGGACCGGGTGGAGTAGCGGGTGGTGAGCTGGGCCAGCGCCGACCTGACGTCGCCTGCGCTCAGGGTCCGCAGCGGCTTGGTGCCGATGGCCTCGAGCACCGGGCCGAGCAGGCCCTGGTAAAGGGTCCGGGTGCGCTCGGAGGTGCCGTCCAGCCCCTCGCGCAGCCAGTCGTCGACCGCCTCGCGCACGGTATAGGTGCCCGATGACTTCAGGCCCGCGTCCAGTTCCTGGTGCAGCGACTTGAGCCGGGCACGGACTTCCTGCTTGGTCTTGCCGGAGACTTTACGCCGGATCCGCTTACCGTCGGGGCCATAGCCGAGCGAGACGGAGCCCACCCAGCGGTTCTTCGCGGTAGCGAAGTAGATCGCGTCCTCGCCGTGCCCCCGGCGCCGGACTGCTGCCTCGGACATAAGGGGAGGGTAACACTCTTTGGCTCCCCGTTTGGCTCCCCGCCGGGCCCTCCGTTGAGGCTCTAGGCCTCTGACCTGCGCCCCGACCGCGACTCGAACGCGGGACCTACTGCTTAGGAGGCAGTCGCTCTATCCGCTGAGCTATCGGGGCCTGCCAGCTCCATAGCCTACCCGGACATGCCGGCGGCTGCCGCCGTGTAGCTCATCGTGGCAGCCGTCATGCGGCCAGGCCGGAGCGGTTCAGCAGTCCGGCGGTTTCCTCAACACCAGGTCAAGCCAGTGCCGTATCCTCACGGCCGCACGCGTGCCGGACGGCAGGGCGGGCAGGCCGAACGCACCAGCCCGGTGCGCCTGGACTGACGAGGGGAACTCCTCGGGCTGGCGTTAGCGCGGCGTGCTCTGGTCCGGGCGGAACGCCGCGCCGTGACCGGGCACGATCATCGTGGCGAAGGACAGTAGCAGCTGACGGCTGACGTGCAGGGCGTCGGCGTCGGAGCCGAGCGGATCGTCGGCAGGCCCGTCCGCGCCCCACCAGGCGTGGGTGCACACGATCACGTCACCGGATGTGGACGCGACCGTCGAGATGTCCTCGGCGGTGTGCCCGGGGGTCCGCAGCAGCCGGACCGATGGCCCGAGTTCGGCGCCATCGGCGTCGCGGTCGATCCAGCGGTCCCCCACGTAGGTGGCCCAGTGGTCGTGAATCCGCGCCGCCGGGAACAGCGCGGCGTTGACCGTGTGGTCGGGATGATGATGGCTGAAGACCACGTCGGTCACGTCACCGGCCTGCGGACCGTGCGCGGCCAGCGCGCTCAGCAGGGCCTCGCGGGAGGCGACCATGCCGGGGTCGACGACGATCACTGCGTCGCCGTCCAGGATCAGGGTGACCGTCCCGGCCACCCGCTCGTCGTCGCCGTCCCGGCCGACGTACCCATCATGCAGCACGAACACCGACGCGGACCCGCCCGGAGCAATTTTCACATCAGCCACAGAGCCGACCTTACCGATACCGTGATCCAGCTGACTAGAGGTGAGGCGACAGCTCGCCGCTAGTCAATGAATGTGGCGTTCTACCGGATCTACCGGTCTTGTATGCCCAGTGTGCGGGGGGCTGGCAGGGCGGTGTGCCAGGCAGGGGCACGCTGACCGCCCGCGATTACATGGCCACCTGGACCGGGAAGGCGGGTGATCCGGTCAGGGCCAGGGATCAGCTGGCCGGCACGATCGTCTGTTCATGGGTGCCTCGTCGGCAGGGCCCGGCTCGGATGAGAGACACTAGCCCCGCTGCATCAGGACTATCGGCTCTGCCTCCTTATGGTCCTGCCGCATGAGCCTGGGGTTCTGCAGGAACGGTGTCCCTGGGCTCAAGGGGAAACGATGACTACTGCACGCTCAGCGGCCGCGCTCGTCGCGGCGGCGTGCCTGGCTGTGCTCGCCGGCGGGTGCGCCAGCCACGGCACGGCGCCGGGGCCGGGCGCCGCTCGCTCACCGGGCCCCAGCACGACCGCGGCACCGTCGGCCACGGCCAGCGCCCCGGCCCCGACAGCACCGGTCACAACGCGACCGGCCGGGCAGGCATCGGCGCCGCGCTGCCAAAAGTTACCCGTGGCGGGTCTCCTTTCACCCCTATATGAAGGGCTGACCAGACGACACGCCACACGTCCCATCCTCAGCCGGGCTACCTCGCCAGATCAGTTACATCCGAAACCAGTCACGCCCGACCGGCTGCGCCGTACTCCGCCGCAGTGTGGATCGCCGCGCGGAGCCCGCCGGGTATCAGAGTTGCGGCGCCGCCTCGATGGTGAGTCGGCGGCCGGGGCGAATACCCGGACTGGTATGGGACTCAGACAACACCTCTCTATTCGGTAGAACGCCACATCCACCTGAATTGGGCCGACCTGCCAAAGGTGTTCAAAAGAGGTATTTCGGACGTGGAGCGAGCGGAGCTACGGGAGGGGGAAGGGGAGGGTGATGCCGTCCAGGGCGTGGGCGCATAGGTCGTCTTCGCGGTCGGCGGGGAGGGCGGCGATGGTCGTGGCGACCAGGTCGCGCAGGCGCTTGATGTTGGCGGCGAAGACCTCGAAGACTTCGGCTTGGGTGACGCCATCGCCTTCTTCGAGGCCGGCGTCCAGGTCGGTGACCAGGGCCAGCGGGACGTAGCAGAGGGCCAGCTCGCGGGCCAGGACCGCCTCGGGGTGGCCGGTCATGCCGACCAGCGTCCAGCCCTGGGCGGCGAACCACTGCGATTCGGCGCGGCTGGAGAAGCGCGGGCCCTCGATGACGACCAGGGTCGCCGTGCCCACCGGGGCCCAGCCCTGCTCCGCGGCGGTCATAATGGCGACCGGCCGCAGTGACGGGCAGTACGGATCGGCGAACGGGACGTGGCAGGCGCCCTCGTCGTAGTAGGTCTGGGCCCGCATGCGCGTCCGGTCGACCAGCTGGTCGGGGAAGACCAGGGTGCCCGGGCC
>Ga0335069_10005724_pt1 | contig 18210 bp, 8 predicted proteins | sample Lox_Sample_11_FD_206714 | JGI IMG/M metagenome (GOLD analysis project Ga0335069, IMG submission 206714) | Soil microbial communities from Loxahatchee National Wildlife Refuge, Florida, United States - Lox_Sample_1.1 | ecosystem: Environmental > Terrestrial > Soil > Wetlands | place: USA: Florida... | reverse complement strand
ACGGGGGAGGTCGTCGAAGCGGAGGCCGTCGCCGCGACCGCGATCGCCGACGTCCCGAACCCGGTGACGCGCCGGAAGAAGGGCGCCGCGATCCTGCGGGTCCGTCGGCTGGAGGCGAGCGCCGCCGCGGCGCACGCCTCCCACAAGGACGCGGCCGCCTGCCAGAAGCTCGGCCGCGCCGCCGCGCAGCTCGAGACGCTCGCCGCCGCGGCCGCGAAGCTCGCCGCCAAGGCGCGCACCACGCCGGGCTGGACGGTCGTGCTGCGCGATCGTCCGACCGAGCTGATCTCGGCGTGGGTGACGCGCGACTCGCCGCCGGTGGTCTACGCCGTCGGCGCCGGCGACGCCGACGGCGCGATGTTCCTGCGCGGCGGCGTCGAAGGCTTCGTGCGCGTCCCGATGCCCGTCACGGGCGATTTCTGGTGGGTGCAGGAGGTGCCGGGCGCCGGCATCTGGGCCGTCGGCTCGGACGGCATCGCGGTGCACTACGATCCCGCAACCGGCGCGGTGACGGACGTCTCGACCGGCAAGCACGCGACGCTCTACGGCCTCTGGGGCTCGGGCCCGGGCGACGTGTGGGCGGTCGGCGCCGGGAGCGGCGGCCGCGCGCTCCTCCACTGGGACGGCGCGGTGTGGAACCCGGTCGCGTTCCCGGCCGACGTGACCGGCTTCCCGTACAAGATCGAAGGCACCGGACCGACCGACCTCTACGCGTGCGGCACCGAAGGGCTGCTCATGCACTGGGACGGGTTCGCGTGGACCTCGGTCCCGAGCGGCACCGGCACCACGCTGCTGACGATCGCGGTCGGCGGGCCCAACCAGGCGACGGCGATCGCGGTCGGCGAGGTCTTCTTCGCGGTGATCGTCGAGCGCGCGCCGAACGGCACGTGGTCGTCCGTCGCGCTCCCCGACGGCGTCGACTCGGTCGCGGGCGTCGCGATCTCGGAGACCGGCGAGGCGTGGGCGAGCGGCTACCACGGCATCGTGCTCCGGCGCGTGAACGGCAACTGGGTCACGGTGCCCGACGTGCCGTTCGGTCCGACCGACGGCGTCGACCTGCACACGGTGCAAATCGACCACGAGGGCGGCGTCTGGTTCGCGGGCGGCGACATCGAGCACCACGGCAAGGGCGCGCTGCTCTACTACGGTCCGCGCACGCTCGGGCCCGAGGCCGGCGCGGTCTACCCGCAGGCGCCGTGGGCGACCGTGCAGCCGCTCCTCACCGACACCTGCAGTACCATCACCTGCCACACCACGCCCGAGCCGCAGGCCGACATGGACCTCTCGACACCGTCGCTGGTCGCGACCTCGCTGCGCCGCATCCCGAGCACCCAGTCGCCGCTGCTGCGCGTGCTCCCCGGCCGGACGTCGGGCAGCTACCTCTGGCACAAGCTCCAGGGGACGCAGGAGAGCGTCGGCGGGACCGGCGTGACCATGCCGAAGGAGGGGACGCTCACCGCCGAGCAGGTCGACCAGATCCGGGCCTGGATCCTCGAAGGCGCGCCCACGGGCTGACCGCCCGGGGCCGTTGACTCCGCGCCGCGGCCCGTGTCAGGGTGTGCATCATTCCATCACGATGATCGGATTGATGACCTCGCTCGACGCCACCCTCGACTTACTGCACCTCTTCGGCGACCCCACGCGGGTCCGCCTGATGGCGCTGCTCGCGCGCCATCCGCTCACCGTCGCCGAGCTGACCCAGGTGACGGAGCTGGCGCAGTCGCGGGTGTCGACGCATCTGGGCAAGCTGCGCGAGGCGGGCGTGCTGCGCGACCAGCGCAACGGCACCTCGACGCTCTACGCGCTGAACGACGCCGCCATGCCGCCGAAGGCGCGTCAGGTCTGGAGCCTTCTCGAAGGCGAGCTCGACGACCGTCTCGTCGCCTCCGACCGCGGCAGGGCCGACGCGCTCGTCCGCGCACGCGCCCTCAAGGCCCCCTGGGCCGACGCCGTCGCCGGGCAGATGGAGCGGCATTACTCGCCGGGCCGGACGTGGGAGGCGACGGCGCGCGCGTTCGTCGGGCTGACCACACTCGGCGACGTCCTCGACGCCGGCTCGGGCGACGGCACGATCGCGCAGCTGCTCGCGCCGCGGGCGGGCAGCGTCACCTGCCTCGACGTGAGCCCGCGCGTGCTGGCGGCGGCCCGCGAGCGCCTCCGCGGACAGCCGCACGTCCGGTTCGTCCTGGGCGACCTCCACGCCGTGCCCGCCGCCGACGCGAGCTTCGACCAGGTGCTGCTCTTCAACGTGCTGGCCCACGCCACCACCCCGGCCCGCGTGCTCGCCGAGACCGCGCGCGTGCTCCGGCCGGGCGGCGCGGTCGTGGTCGTGACGCTCGCGTCCCACGATCACCCCGACGTGACGGCGCCCTTCGGCCACGTCCACGCGGGCTTCGCGCCCGCCGTGCTCCGCCGGCTCTGCACGCGCGCCGGCCTCGTGGTCGAGCACTGCGACGTGACCTCGCGCGAGCGCCGCGAGCCGCACTTCTCGGTCCTCACCGCCTTCGCCCGCAAGCCGGGCCGCTCGAACGGGAGACGACATGCCCACTGACACGCTCGCCCGCCTGGAGGAACTGCTCTCCCGCCGCATCGTGATCCTCGACGGCGCGATGGGCACCATGATCCAGCGCCGGAACCTCGGCGACGCCGACTACCGCGGCGACCGTTTCCGCGACCACCCGCACGAGGTGAAGGGCGACAACGAGCTGCTGGTCCTCACGCGCCCCGACGTCATCCGCGATATCCACGAGGACTACCTCGCCGCCGGCAGCGACGTGATCGAGACCAACACCTTCAACAGCAACGCGATCTCGCAGGCCGACTACCACATGGAGGCGCTGGTCCCGGAGCTGAACGTGGCGGCCGCACGGCTCGCGCGCCAGGCGGCGGCCGCGTGGACGGCCCGCACGCCCGCCCGCCCGCGCTTCGTCGCGGGCGCGATCGGTCCCACCAACCGCACGCTCTCCATCTCGCCCGACGTGAACGACCCGTCGTTCCGCGCCGTCCAGTTCGACCAGATCCGCGAGGCGTACGCGGTCCAGGTGCGGAGCCTCCTCGACGGCGGCGTCGACCTGCTGCTGGTCGAGACCATCTTCGACACGCTGAACGCGAAGGCGGCTTTGGTCGCGATCGACGAGGTGTTCGAGGAGCACGGGACGCGCGTGCCCGTCATGATCTCGGTCACCATCACCGACCGCAGCGGCCGCACGCTGTCCGGCCAGACCATCGACGCGTTCCATACCTCCATCGCGCACGCGAGGCCGCTCGCGGTCGGCATCAACTGCGCGCTCGGCGCGCGCGAGATGCGGCCGTATCTCGCCGAGCTGGCGGCGCTCACGTCGTCGTACGTGAGCTGCTACCCGAACGCGGGCCTGCCGAACGCGTTCGGCGGCTACGACGAGCAGCCGGACGAGACCGGCGCGCTGCTGCGGGAGTTCGCCGGGAGCGGGCTCCTCAACTTCGTCGGCGGCTGCTGCGGCACGACGCCAGACCACATCCGCGCGATCGCGGCCGCAGTCGAGGGGCTGCCGCCGCGCCGCCGCCCGACCACGCGCGACGGCTTCACTCGCTTCAGCGGGCTCGAGACGCTCGTCATCCGTCCCGAGTCGAACTTCCTGATGATTGGCGAGCGCACCAACGTCACCGGCTCCAAGCGCTTCGCCGAGCTGGTCCTGAAGGGCGACTTCACCACCGCCGTCGAGGTGGCCGCCGACCAGGTCCGCAACGGCGCCAACCTGATCGACGTCAACATGGACGAGGGCATGCTCGACTCCGAGCGCGCCATGACGACGTTCCTCAACTACATCGCGACCGAGCCCGAGATCGCGCGCGTCCCGGTCATGATCGACAGCTCGAAGTGGTCGGTACTCGAAGCGGGCTTGAAATGCGTGCAGGGGAAGGGCGTCGTCAACTCGATCAGCTTGAAGGAAGGGGAGGCCGACTTCCTGCACAAGGCGCGCCTCGTCCAGCGCTACGGCGCGGGCGTGGTCGTGATGGCGTTCGACGAGGTCGGGCAAGCGGACACGGTCGAACGCAAGGTCGAGATCTGCGAGCGCGCCTACAGGCTCCTCACGGAGGAGGTGGGCTTCGACCCCCTCGACATCATCTTCGACCCGAACATCCTGGCGATCGCGACCGGCATGGAGGAGCACGCCGACTATGCCAGGAACTTCATCGAGGCGACGAGGCGCATCAAGGCGAGCTGCCCGGGCGCCAAGATCAGCGGCGGCGTGAGCAACCTCTCGTTCTCGTTCCGCGGCAACAACGTCGTGCGCGAGGCCATGAACTCGGCGTTCCTCTACCACGCGATCAGGGCCGGCATGGACATGGGCATCGTCAATGCCGGCCAGCTCGTGGTGTACGAGGACATCCCGACGGAGCTGCTCCAGTACGTCGAGGACGTGCTGTTCAACCGGCGTCCCGACGCGACCGAGCGGTTGGTGGAATACGCCGATCGTGTGAAGGGGGCGGGGAAGAAGAAGGAGCAGGACCTCGCGTGGCGGAACGCGCCGGTCGGCGAGCGGCTCGCGCACGCGCTGGTGCACGGCATCGTCGACTTCATCGAGCAGGACACGGAGGAGGCCCGGAAGGGCTGCGCGCGGCCGCTCGAGGTGATCGAGGGACCGCTCATGGACGGCATGCGGATCGTCGGCGACCTGTTCGGGGCGGGGAAGATGTTCCTGCCGCAGGTCGTGAAGAGCGCGCGCGCGATGAAGCGCGCGGTCGCCTACCTCGAGCCGTTCATGGAGGAGGAGAAGGCGGCGGGCGGCGCGGGTTCGCAGGGACGGATCGTGATGGCGACCGTCAAGGGCGACGTGCACGACATCGGGAAGAACATCGTCGGCGTGGTGCTCGGCTGCAACAACTACCAGGTGGTCGACCTGGGCGTGATGGTCCCGTGCGAGAAGATACTCCAGGCGGCGATCGACCAGAAGGCCGACATGATCGGGCTCTCGGGGCTGATCACGCCGTCGCTCGACGAGATGGTGCACGTCGGCGAGGAGATGCAGCGCCGCGGGCTCGCGCTGCCGCTCCTGATCGGCGGCGCGACCACCAGCCGCGAGCACACCGCGGTGAAGGTCGCGCCGGGCTACCACGGCAGCACGGTGCACGTGCTCGACGCGTCGCGCGCGGTGCACGTCGTCGCGAGCCTGCTCGATCCCAGGCAGCGGCCGGAGTTCGACCGGCAGAACCGCGCCGAACAGGGACGGATCCGCGACCTGTACGCGCAGAAGGAAGCGCGCCCGCTGGTTGCCTTTGCCGCCGCCAACGCCAATCGCCCGAAGATCGTCTGGACGCCGGCCGACGCGCCCGCGCCCGCGTTCACGGGCCGGCGCGTGCTCGACGACGTCCCGCTCGCCGACCTGGTCCCCTACATCGACTGGCGCTTCTTCTTCACCGCCTGGGAGCTGCCCGGCCGCTTCCCCGAGGTGCTCGACGACCCCAGGTACGGCGAGGCCGCCCGCGACCTCTACGCCAACGCCCGGCGCCTGCTCGACCGGATCGTCGCCGGCAAGCTCCTCACCGCGCGCGGCGTCTACGGCTTCTGGCCGGCCGCCGCCGACGGCAACGACATCGTGCTCTACGCCGACGAGGCGCACGCCCGCGAGCAGGTGCGCTTCCCGATGCTGCGCCAGCAGGGGGTCACGGGCAACGATCAGCCGCACCTCTCGCTCGCCGACTTCGTCGCGCCGGTGGGCAGCGGCGTGCGCGACCACGTGGGCGCGTTCGCCGTCACGACCGGCCTCGGCGCCGACGCGCTCGTCGCCCGCTACGAGGCGGAGCACGACGACTACAGCGCGATCATCGTGAAGGCGCTCGCCGACCGCCTCGCCGAGGCGTTCGCGGAGTGGCTGCACGCGCGCGTCCGCCGCGAGTGGGGCTACGGCGCCGGCGAGAACCTGTCGCACGCCGACCTCCTGAAGGAGCAGTACCGCGGCATCCGGCCCGCGTTTGGCTACCCGGCGTGTCCCGACCACTCCGAGAAGCCGGCGCTGTTCGCGCTCCTCGACGCGCCGGCGGTCGGTATCACGCTCACCGAGCACGCCGCGATGCTGCCGGCGGCGAGCGTGAGCGGCATCTACCTGGCGCATCCCGAGGCGCGCTACTTCGCGGTCGGGCGCGTCGGCCGCGACCAGGTCGAAGACTATGCCCGCCGCCGTGGGCTGCCGCTGGCCGACGTCGAGCGCTGGCTCGCGCCCAACCTCGGCTACGACCCGAAGGGGAAGGCCGCGGCCTGACGTGGCGCCTGCCTGAGCGGGCGCCGCCGCATCGGACGTTGACCGGAACCGGCCGCGGCGGTACCTCACGGACGTTGCGGCGATCCCCTGCCTGCGGTTCCGGGCACCCTGTAGCACCCACGAGACGAGTCGCCCAGATGACGTTGCTCCGGACGCTGCTGCTCGCCGCCCCGGCCGTGCTGGCGCTCGCGCGGCCGGCGCCCGCGCGCACGATCGCCGACTGTCTCACGAGCCGCTACCTCGTCGAAGGGAGCGCGCTGGTGGTCGGGGACACGAGCCCGAGCCAGCCGATCGTGATCGCGCATGGCATGGTCTCGATCGGCTCCGTCTGCCCGCCGGCGGCCGCCCGCTACCAGTTCCGGCCGGACGCGATCGTGGTGCGGACCGTCTTCCCGCGCTGCACGGGGCTGCACGGCCGCGTGCGGCTGACCGTCAACCTCCTCCCGGAGTGCACCAGCGTGAACGGCCGGTTGCGGGCGCGGCGGGTGAACCGGGGGTTCTCGGCCCGCCTCTCCGTGTGTGGCGACGGGATCGTCGACGCCGGCGGCGGGGAGCAGTGCGACCGTTCGAGCTGCGAGGCCGGCAGCGCGTGCTCGACCTCGTGCCTGTGCGTGCCGCTCCCGACCACCAGCACGACGAGCACCACGTCCCCCAGCACCAGCAGCTCGACGATCGCCGTCAGCACCACGAGCACGATCGTCACCGGCAGCACCACGACGTCGACCGAGCCGCCGGGGTTCTCCGTCGCGCGCCGCTGGGACGAGGCGGCGCTGGACGCGATCCGCCGCGACGTCCCGCGGCCGCCCGTGCACGCGCGGAACCTCTTCCACCTCTCGGTGGCGATGTGGGACGCGTGGGCCGTCTACGACCAGAGCGGCGTGGCGCGGCAATACCTGACGTCCGAGCCGGTGCAGATCTCCGCCACGCCCGGCGCCGACCGCAACCAGGCGATCAGCTTCGCGGCCTACCGGCTGCTCAAGCGACGCTACTCGAGCGCGTTCGCGTTCGGCGCCGCAGACTCGCAGGCCGAGTGCGACGCGCTGATGGACGCGCTCGGCTACGACAAGACCGACACGTCGACGACCGGGTCGACGCCGGCCGCGGTCGGGAACCGCATCGCCGCGGCACTGACCGTGTACGGCGGCACCGACGGCTCCAACGAGCCGGGCTACGGCGACCCCACGTACTTCCCGGCCAACGACCCGCTCGTGGTCGCGATCCCCGCCAACACCCCGATGATGGAGGCGAGCCGCTGGCAGCCGCTCGCACTCGCCTTCACGCTCACCCAGAACGGCATCCCCATCCCCGACAACGTGCAGACGTTCATTGCGCCGCACTGGGACGGCGTGCGGCCGTGGGCGCTCGTGCGGACCGCGCCGGGCCTGCCGTACCGCGACCCGGGGCCGCCGCCGGCGCTCGGCTCCGCGACCGACGCCGCGTTCAAGGCCGACTTCCTCGAGGTCGTGCGCGCCAGCAGCACGCTCGACCCGGGCGACGGCGTGACCGTCGACGTCTCGCCGGCGGCGCGCGGCAACGACACGCTCGGCCAGAACGACGGCACCGGATACCCCGTGAACCCGGCCACCGGCGCGCCCTACGCGTCGCAGGTCGTGAAGCGCGGCGACTGGGCGCGGGTCGTCGCCGAGTACTGGGCCAACGGCCCGACGTTCGAGACGCCCGCCGGTCACTGGAACGTCATCGCGAACGCCGTCACCGACCAGCTGGGCGACGACCGCCGGTTCGGCGGCAGCGGTCCCGCGCTCTCGAAGCTCGAGTGGGACGTGAAGCTCTACCTCGCGCTGAACGGCGCCGAGCATGACGCGGCAGTCGCGAGCTGGGGCGCCAAGCGCTACTACGACGGCGTCCGGCCGATCTCCGCGGTCCGCAACATGTCCTACTGGGGCGGGCCCGCCGGGCAGCCGGACTACGCGAAGGGGCTGCCGCTCGAGTCCGGGCTGGTCGAGATGATCACCAGCGCGACCACCGCGCCCGGCCAGCGGCACCAGGCGTTCCGCGGCCTCGAGGGGAACATCGCGATCCGCTCGTGGCCCGGCCAGCCGACCAATCCGCTCACGCAGGCGAGCGGCGTGCACTGGACGCTGGGCGTGAAATGGGTGCCGTACCAGAAGAACTCGTTCGTCACGCCCGCGTGGGCCGGCTATCCGTCGGGGACCAGCACGTTCGCCCGCGCCGCCGCCGAGGTGCTGACGGGCTTCACGGGCACCACGTACTTCCCGGGGGGCCTCGGCGCGTTCACCGCGCCCGTGAACGATTTCCTCCGGACCGAGCTCGGCCCGACGCAGACGGTCATCCTCCAGTGGGCCACCTACTACGACGCGGCCGACGAGGCCGGCCTCTCGGGCGTGTTCGGCGGTCTCGAGACGCCGCGGGACGACGCCGCCGGCCGCGTCATGGGCGCCGCGATCGGCAAGGACGCGTTCGCGCGCGCGCGCCAGTTCTACGGCACGACGCCCTGAGCCGCGCCTTTCCAACGCACCGGAATCGCCGTGGTCGACCGTCGGACGGTCCACGTCGGTCGTTGCGCGGTTCACGATTTGCATTACTCTTGCGGGGGAGCGCCGCATGAAGGCCATTCGGGAGAGGCGGGTCGTGCGCCGTCGTGAGAAAATCGTAGGCTTCCTGCTGGCGGGCGTCGCGATGGCGGCGCTCGCGCCGTCGCCCGGCCGGGCGGCGGGTCCGCTCGACGCCTCGTACGATGGTCAGTTCACGGTGGCCGGAACGCACGAGACTGCGGCCGTGGCCGGTGCGCTCGGCGCGGCGAACACCACGGTGAACGGCACGGTCGCGATCGGGCTCAAGGACCCGATGGCGGCGGGCGTCTTCTACGTCCACGGTTCGCTCAAGGGGAAGAAGCTGCGTCTCGCCGGCGCCAACGCGTCGCGGGTGCAGTTCCGGTGGACGGGCTCGGTGAACGGGGAAACGATGTCCGGGAAGGCGCGTCTCCGGGGACCGCACGCGCGGATGCGGGGGCGGCTGACGCTCACCCGCCGCGCCACCACGCCGCCGCCGACCAGCGGCGCGACCTGCGACCCGGTCTACTTCGCCGACCCGGTGATGACGTCGGTGCTGGTGCCGATCTGCTCGCACTGCCACGCCGCGGGCGGCATCGCGCAGGCGACGTCGTTCCGCGTGACGCCGACCGACGCCACCGCGACGCAGGTCAGCACCAACATGCAGGTCGACGTCGCGAACCCGGGCGCGTCGCGGCTGCTCGAGAAGCCGCTCGCGATGATGCCGCACGGCGGCGGCCAGCAGATCGCGCCGGGCAGCGCGGAGGAGCAGGTGCTGGCCCACTGGGCCGACGTCGTCGCCGCCGGCAACTGCGGCGGCGGCCCCGGCCCCGTGCCGACGACCGGCCCCGAGCTGTACGCGGCCAACTGCCAGAGCTGCCACGGTGACGACGCGCGCGGGGTCGACGGCAACCCGAGCGTGCGCTGCAACGGCGCGATCCACGACGTCGTCGTGGCGGGGAAGGGCACCGGCCCGAACGCGATGCCCGCCTTCCCGCAGCTCACCGACGCGCAGATCACGCTCGTCCAGACCTACCTGCAGCAACTCTGCGGCGCGGGCGGTCGCACGGGCGCCGACCTCTACGCCGGCAACTGCGCCACCTGCCACGGCGGCGACGCGCGCGGCACCGCGACCGGCCCGAACGTCCGCTGCCGGAAGAGCATCCTCGCCGTCGTACGGAGCGGCCGCACGACCGTCATGCCGGCCTTCCCGGCTAGCGCGCTCGCCGACACCGACGTCTCGGCGATCCTCGGCTATCTCAGCGGGCTCTGCGCCGCCGACCCGGCCGCCCAGCCCGCCGACCTCTACCTCTCGAACTGCGCCTCCTGCCACGGCGACCAGGCGCAGGGCGGCCGCAACGCCGCCGGCGTCCGCGGCTCCGACATCCAGTGCGCCGGCACCGGCGACTTCACCGACGCCGTCCGCTTCGGCGACGGCAACATGCCCGCCTTCCCCGAGCTGTCGAACGCCGACGTGACGGCGATCATCTCCTACGTCCGCGGCTTCTGTAGCGGCCCCATCGGCGGCGACTGAGCGGTCCGGCACGCATGCGGCGCCGGCTCCGCCGGCCGCGGCACCCCACTCGCCGCCCCCACCGACGCCTCACACTCGCACTCCGCCCTTGCCTCGGTAGGCTGCGACCCGAGACGGAGTCTCGGGTCGCAGCCTACCGAGGCAGCTGGAGCACTCGTTGCGCGATCACGCCGCGCTGCACTTCGCTGGTGCCGCCGGCGATCGTCAAGCAGCGGTCGTACAGCATGCGATAGGTCCACGACGCGCGGTCGGGCGCCGTGGTGCCGCCGGGGAAGAGGAGGCCGTCGGCCCCGAGGGCGTCGTGCGCGGCGGTGGTGAGCTTCTGGTTGAGCTCGCTGCACATGAGCTTGAGCGCCGAGGCGAGGCCGGGGTTGAGCCGGCCGTTCAGCTGGTCCGAGAACTGACGCAGGTTCGACGTGCGGACGATTTCGCACTCGACCGCGAGCGCCGCCACGCGCTGGCGCCAGAGCGGATCCGCGGCGAGCCCGCGCTGCCGCACCGTCGCCACCACACCCTCCAGCACCTTGTCGACGCGGATCGCCGTCGCCATGCCGCTGCGCTCGTCGATCAGCGCCGACATCACGATCGCCCAGCCCTGGCCCTCGGCACCCAGGCGCTGGGCGACGGGCACGCGGACGTCCTGGAAGAAGACCTCGTTGAACTCCGCGTCGCCGGTGATCTGGCGGAGCGGGCGGACCTCGATGCCGGGCGAGCGCATGTCGACGAGCAGGATCGTGAGGCCGGCGTGCTTCGGCCCGTCGGTGGACGTGCGGCAGAGGAGGAAGCACCAGTCCGACTCGTGCGCGAGCGTGGTCCATATCTTCTGCCCGGTGACCACGTAGATGTCGCCCTGGCGCTCGGCGCGGGTCTTGAGCGACGCGAGATCGCTGCCGGCGTTGGGCTCCGAGTAGCCGGTGCACCACTCCTCGTCGCCGGCCAGGATGGGCGGGATGAAGCGCTGCTTCTGCGCGTCGGTGCCGAAGCGGATGATCGCCGGGCCGACCCACATGACGCCCATGCCGCCCGTGGCGCCCGGCGCGTCGGCGCGCGCGCACTCCTCGTGGAGGATCGCCTGCTCGGTCGGCGAGAGCCCGCCGCCGCCGTACTCCGCCGGCCACGACACGCCCATGAACCCCGCCGCCTGGAGGTCCTTGTGCCAGCGCTTCATGCGCGCCCGGTCGCCGCGCGCCGCCGGCGGCGGGACGTGCGTCGCCAGCCAGGCGCGGACGCGGGTGCGGAACTGCTCCTCCTGCGGCGTGTACTGGAGATCCACGACGGCTCCGGTCGCTTCAGCGCCGCCAGAGCGCGACGGCCTCGGCGAAGCGCCGGCGCTCCTCCGGGCTCTGGTTCGGGTTCAGGTCGGGGTGGTGACGCTTCACGTAGCGCCGCCAGGCGGCGAGGAAGCGGTCCTTGGTGCAGTCGCGCGGGAGGTTCAGGAGCTTGAGCAGCTTCTCGGGCTGGCGCGCGAGCGGGCCGCGCTTGGCCGGCCGCGGCGCGTGCGCGCGGGTGCCGCGCGGACGCTCGGCGCCCCAGCCCTCGGCGAGCTGGAGCCACCAGCGGAAATCCGCGAGCACCTCCGCGTACGTCGGCTCGCGACGCCAGGTGCGCGGGAACCATTCGCGGTAGAGCCGGCCGAGGAAGACCTCGAGCCGCAGCGCCAGCGTGGTGGGGATCCGTCCCTCGACGCCGGTGAGCGCCAGCAGCAGCCCCTCGCTCTCCTCCTGGTAGAACCCGCGGCGGCGCGACCACGTCTTGTGCACCGCCTTGCCGATCCACGGATGGAGGCGACGGAGGAGTGCTCGGGCGTTGCTGGCCTGCATTCGGTGCTGCTCGCGCGCGCGAGCCGATACGGAATGACGCCAGGCGCCCGGCTTGTCAACGCGTGGGCCCCCGTCGCAGCCCACGACGCCGCTCAGGGCGCCGGCGCCGCGAACCGCAGCCCGCTCGACGTCCGCACGACCTCCTTCTCGATCGGCGGCGATTCCTTGGAGACCATCTCGCCGCCCGGGTTCCGGAAGCGATCGCGACGCGTGAAGCGCACGATCGCGCGGTCTCCCTCGGTGCGAACGTCGATGAGGGTGACGTCGACGTCGAAGTCCCGCACCCCCTCGAAGTAGCGGCGCAGGGCGTCCGCCTGCCGCTCGTTGGTGACCTGGCCGATCGCGGCGAGCGCCTCGACGTCGCGCGCCCGCCACGCGCTCGCGTAGCGCTCGAGGAAGGACCGGATCTCCGGCGTCGACGCCGCGCGGGGCGCGGGCGGCGGCTCGGTGCGCAGCGCCACGACCGGCGGCGCGGTCGTCGTCGGCACGAGCGGCGGCACGGTCGCGCGGGTGGTCGTGGTGCTCGGGACGGGCACGGACGCGACGGTCGTGGTGGTCTTCGGCGGGGGCGCCACGGTGGTCGAGGGCTGGAGCGGCAGGGCGGCTACGACCGTCGGCGGCGGTGACACGACGATCCGCCATTCCCGCGCCACCGCGACGCCGAGCGCGTTCGTCACGACCGCCCGGGCGCGCATCGTCCCGGCGTGTGTGCCGGTCACGCGGAGGCGTTCGCCGTCGCCGGCCCGCGTCCCGTCGAGCGACCACTCGACCGACGGTGCGCCGCCCGACGCGTCGGGCGCGGGATGGATCACGAGGTCGGCGCTGTCGCCGGCGGGCAGCTCGATCGTCGCCGACGCCGGCGCCGCGGACGCGATGCGCGGCGGCGACAGCGCACGGACGCGCACGGCCCACCGCTGCACCCGACGCCCGCCCGGCCCGCTCGCGACCACCTGCACGCGATGCGTCCCGACCGCCTCCGGGCCGGGCGCGAAGGTCCAGGTCCGTCCCGTTGCCGCCGCCCGGCCGTCGAGGCTCCACTCCCAGACGCCGCTCGCCCCCGCAGGCGCGACGGAGAACTCCATCGCCTCGCCTACGCGGAGCGAGACCTTCCGGGGCCGCAGCACGTCGGCGCGCGTGTGCCGCGCTCCAGACAGCGCGTAGACGACCGCCGCGAACAGGAGGAGTCGAGGGCTCCGCACGACCTTCACGGGTCCACACCACACCGGGTTGCCTGCGCACGCAGCGCATCGCACGGCGCCCGCCGCGTCGCCTTTTCCTCTTGTGGATGGCCCGACGTCAAGTATAGTCGCCCGCGTGACCAGGGGGCTGCCGACCCTTCTCACGTCGATCGCGCTCGTCATCCTCGTCGCCCCGGTCCGGGCAGCGACTCCTGCATGCAGCGTCGGCGTCGCGAACTGTTGCAGCGCCGACGTCCAGTGCGACGACGGCGACGCCTGCAATGGCGTGGAGACGTGCGAGCTCGCGACCGGGACGTGCCTGCCCGGAACGCCGGTGGTCTGCGCGGACACGGATCCCTGCACGGCCGACACGTGCGACCCCGCGACCGGCGCCTGCGCGAACACGCCCGTGCCCGACAATACGCCGTGCGACGACGGCAACGCCTGCACGACCGGCGAGGTGTGTGTCGGCGGCCTGTGCGGCGGCGGCGCGCCCACCGACTGCGACGACCACGACGCCTGCACCGCCGACGCGTGCGACCCGGTCGGGGGCTGCACGCACACGGCGCTCAGCGGCTGCGTGCCGTGCGTCGACGTCACGCCGTGCGACGACGGCAACGTCTGCACGACCGACACCTGCGAGGCGGGTCGCTGCCAGCACGTCGCCAACACCGACCCGTGCGACGACGGCAACGCCTGCACGCAGGTCGACACGTGCGCCGCGGGCGCGTGCGTCGGGACACAGCCGGTCGTGTGTACGGCGCTCGACCAGTGCCACGCGGCGGGCGTCTGCGACCCGGCGACCGGCGTCTGCTCCAATCCCACCCGGCCCGACACCACGCCGTGCGACGACGGCGACGCCTGCACCACCGGCGAGACGTGCCAGGGCGGAACGTGCGGCGGCGGAGCCGGCTGCGACGACCAGAACCCCTGCACGGTGGACGCCTGCGTGCCGTTGGTCGGCTGCACGCACACGGCGATCCCCCTCTGCCAGACGTGCGTCACCGCGCTCCAGTGCGACGACCAGAACCCGTGCACGACCGACACCTGCGACGCCGGCCGCTGTCAGCACGCTAACAACACCAACCCGTGCGACGACGGCGATCGCTGCACGCAGGTCGACGTCTGCCAGGCCGGCGTCTGCGTCGGCGCCACGCCGGTCGTGTGCACGGCGCTGGATCAATGTCACACGGCCGGGACCTGCGACCCGACGACCGGCGCGTGCTCGAACCCGGCGCGTCCCAATAGTACGCCCTGCAACGACGGCAACGCGTGCACGGCGACCGACACCTGCCAGGCCGGCGCGTGCGTGGGTGCGTCGCCGGTGGTGTGCACGGCGCAGGACCAGTGCCACACGGCGGGCACGTGCGACCCGGCGACCGGCGTCTGCTCGAACCCGACGCGTCCCGACACCACGCCATGCAACGACGGCAACGCGTGCACGCAGACGGACACCTGCCAGGCCGGCGCGTGCGTCGGTGCGTCGCCGGTGGTGTGTGCAGCGCAGGATCAGTGCCACACGGCCGGGACCTGCGACCCGACGACCGGCGCGTGCTCGAACCCGGCGCGGGCCGACAACACGCCGTGCAACGACGGGAACGCGTGCACGCAGACCGACACGTGTCAGAGCGGCGCCTGCGTTGGCAGCGCGCCGGTCGCGTGCACGGCGCAGGACCAGTGCCACACGGCGGGCACCTGCGACCCGACGACCGGCGCGTGTTCCAATCCGTCGCGTCCCAACAACACGCCGTGCAACGACGGGAGCGCGTGCACGCAGACCGACACCTGCCAGGGCGGCGCGTGCGTCGGTGCGTCGCCGGTCGTGTGTGCGGCGCAGGATCAATGCCACACGGCGGGGACGTGCGACCCGGCGACGGGCGCGTGCTCCAACCCGGCTCGCGCCGACAATGCGCCCTGCAACGACGGGAACGCGTGTACGCAGACCGACACCTGCCAGGGGGGCGCCTGCGTCGGCAGCGCGCCGGTCGTGTGCACGGCGCAGGACCAGTGCCACACGGCGGGCACCTGCGACCCGACGACCGGCGGGTGCTCGAACCCGCCGCGCCCCGACGACACGCCGTGCGACGACCGCAACGCCTGCACGAACGGCGACGTCTGCCGCGCGGGCGTGTGCGCGCCCGGGCCGCCGCTCGACTGCGACGACCAGAACGCCTGCACCGCCGACGCCTGCAGCCCGACCGGCGGCTGCTCGCACACGGCGACGCCGGGCTGCGTCCCGTGCACGACCGTCGCGCAGTGCAACGACCAGAACCCGTGCACGACGGACGCCTGCGTCGCCGGCCAGTGCCAGCACACCAACAACACCGCCGCGTGCGACGACGGCAACGCCTGCACGCAGGTCGACGTCTGCCGCAACGGCGCGTGCGTCGGCACCCAGCCGGTCGTATGTCCGACGCCCGACCAGTGCCATACCGCCGGCGCCTGCAGCCCGTCGACCGGCGCGTGCTCGAATCCCGCTCGCACGAACGACGCGCCGTGCGACGACGGCAGCGCGTGCACGGTCGGCGACACCTGCCAGGCCGGCGTCTGCACGCCCGGTCCGGCGCCCGACTGCGACGACCACGACGCCTGCACGACCGACGCCTGCGTCGCGGCCACCGGCTGCACGCACGTCGCGGTGTCAGGCTGCACGCCGTGCACGACGCCCGCACAGTGCGACGACCGGAATCCCTGCACGACCGACACCTGCACGGCCGGCCGCTGCCAGTACGCCTTCAACACCGGCCCGTGCGACGACGGCAACGCCTGCACCAGGGTCGACGCGTGCCTGAACGGCGTCTGCACCGGCGGCTCGCCGGTGGTCTGCGCCGCGCTCGACCAGTGCCACACTGCCGGCGTGTGCAACCCGTCGACCGGCGTGTGCTCGAATCCCGCGGCGCCCGACGACACCGGGTGCGACGACGGCAGCGCCTGCACCCTGGACGACCGGTGCCGCACGGGGGCCTGCGTCGGCGGCGCGCCGCCGACGTGCGACGACCAGAACGCCTGCACCACCGACAGCTGCGACCCGGTGACCGGGTGCGCCCACGCCACCGTCGCCGGCTGCCGTCCGTGCACGGGCGCCGCGCAGTGCGAGGACGGCAACCCGTGCACCACCGACACCTGCGACGCCGGCCGGTGCGCGCGCGTCGACAACACGGCCGTGTGCGACGACGGCAACGCCTGCACGCTGGTCGACACCTGCCACGCTGGCACCTGCATCGGCGCGCAGCCGGTCGTGTGCCGGCCTCTCGACGCCTGCCACCAGGCCGGCACCTGCGATCCCGCGACCGGCGCCTGCTCGCAGCCGAACGCGCCCGACGACACGCCGTGCGACGACGGCGACGCGTGCACCGAGCGCGACGTCTGCCACGGCGGCGCCTGCGACGGCACGCCGCTCCACTGCGACGACGGCGTCGCCTGCACCGACGACGTGTGCGTCGCCGGCGCGTGCGAGTTCCAGCCCAAGAACGCGCGCTGTGACCACGGCGAGTGTGCGCTCGGCGTCTGTAGGCCCGACGACGCCGGCGCGGACGCGTCGGGTTGCATTCGGACGCCCGTGTCGGAAGGCGAGGCGTGCACCGACGACGGCTTCGGCTGCACGGAAGACCTCTGCACCGATGGCCGCTGCGTGCACCACATGCGCGACGCGCGCTGCCCGCAGGCCGGCGAGTGCGGCACGACGGGCTGCGATCCCGCCGGCCCCGACCCCGACGCGAACGGCTGCGTCTCGATCCCGACGCAGAAGAACGGGCAGGAGTGCACCGAGGACGGCGATCCCTGCACGGACGACCGCTGCCGCGACGGCGCCTGCGCCCACGACGCCCTGGCCAACCACGACACCTGCGACCCGGTGAAGCCCGCCTTCGATCAGGCCCGCCAGCTCGCCGTCGCCGCGCGTGCGATCATCCCGCTGGTCGACCAGCTGATCCCGCCCGCCGCGCAGACGCCGTCCGACGGCGGGCCGTCGCTCACCGGGCGACTCGACGGCGTCGCCGGCGACCTCGACGACGCGGCGCGCGCGCTGGCCGGCAAGCCGGTGGGTCAGGCTGCCGGCGCGATCGCGCTCGCGGTCCTGCCACGCGGCCTGCCGCCGTCGGAGTCCCAGGAGCGGGCCCGCATCGCGTTCACGCAGGTCTTGAAGACGCCCGGAGCGGTGCAGGGCTTCCTCCAGCGGCTCGCGACCGCGCAGGCGCGCGCCGGCCTCGCCCCGAAGGCGACCCGGGACGTGCGCCGCCGCGCGCGCACGCTGCTCGGCGGCACCAAGGCGCTCAAGCGGCAGCTCAAGCGGCTCCAGCGCTCGTCGGGCTCGTTCGTCCACTGACCGCTCGGGGGCTTGCCCCCCCGGCGCGGGGACGCTCTAACCGGGACCGGGGAGAGCCGCTCGGTGACGCACGGGGGAGCGGACCACGAGAGGAGTCCAGCGTGCAGAGACTGATCGGAGTCGTGTGCCTGACCATGATCGTCGGCGTGGCCGTGCCGGCGGCATACCCGCGGACGCTCCGCGAAGACCTGCGGAACGCGTCCCAGACCGTCGGGCTGGCCGGCGGCACGGCGTTCGACGCGCTCGCGAACGTGATCGCGGACACCGCGGCCCGCAGCATCCCGGTGGTCTCGGCGTCGGCCGGCTTCACGTATCACTTCAACAAGGACCTCGACATCTTCGAGCGCACCTCGGAGACGCTCGGCCCGATCCTGCTCGAGCGTCCCGACACGCTCGGCCGCTCGAAGTTCAACGTCAACGTGAGCTTCCAGTTCGTGCGCTTCGATGCCTTCGACGGGGACAGCATCAAGAAGCTCCAGGCGCCGGACCCGATCGTCGTGAAGGTCACTTCGGGCGGCGCGCTGGTCGGGTTCACGGCCAACCAGCTCCGCTACCGCCTGAAGATCGACGACTACGTCACCGCT
>Ga0335069_10005723_pt1 | contig 18215 bp, 18 predicted proteins | sample Lox_Sample_11_FD_206714 | JGI IMG/M metagenome (GOLD analysis project Ga0335069, IMG submission 206714) | Soil microbial communities from Loxahatchee National Wildlife Refuge, Florida, United States - Lox_Sample_1.1 | ecosystem: Environmental > Terrestrial > Soil > Wetlands | place: USA... | reverse complement strand
AGAACTCCCTGCTTCTCTAACATCTGAAGATTGTTAGACAGAGAATCTAGGCTAGAACGAAGTTGATTACTTTGTCCACTCTTGCCGAAGATTACATCCTTAGCCTCAGGAGAAATGCTTCCCCAGTTATTCAGATAGGTATTTGCATCAAAGGGTTGATCTACACCACCACCTTTTCTTCCAAGACGATAAAGATACGAAGCTTGGAAAGTTCTCTTCCCATCCTCACTCAGCATGTTCATAATCGGGGCGATTCGTGTCGAATCATCCTTAGTTCCCCGAATTGCTGATTTAAATACTTCCCCAAATCCCCCCATCCGATCTACAGTCTTTTGAAGCTGCTGGGCAGTCTTAGAATTAGCCTTAGCAGTCTGGTTAAATAGATTCCAAGCATCAGTTCCTCCTTGACCACCAGCTTCAGCTACCCCATTTTGTAGGTCCTTGCTAACTGCACCGTATATAGCCTTAAGTTGGCCTTTCTGGACTGTATTACGGGTCGTATTGATGGCCTGACCTACTTGAGTCCTAAAATCTCGAAGACTCTTAAATGTCCAAGGATTCACAGGAGCTTCATTCAATGCCCCAGCATGTTCTCCAGCCTGTGGCTGATAGATGGATTTCTTAACCTTGAAGATAGGATTAAGAGTATCCGGATCACCGACTAGATTCCCAGTAGCTGGATTAACCGTAGCATTAGGATCACGTTCAACAGTATATCCATGGTTCTGGAGCTTCTCATAGGCTGCTGCTTCCGCTGGGGATACCGAGTCATGGGCACTAACTAAGTCCATATCCTTGGCGTGTGCTACATCTGCTGCCATGGCTAGTCTAGCAGTTCCTTCATTATTACCCCTAGCAGTCGGGTCAGTATCGGACCTAACAACCTTCATATCTCCAGCACCGGTCTCGGTAACGAGAGTTGAGCCATTGGGGGAAGTAATAGTATGGTCTCCATTATCCACACTATAACCAAGAGATATAGGCTTCCCTTCACGATTAGTTATATCAGCAGCCTTACTAAGGCGCTTAGTCTTGGCCCCAGTAACTACCTGATCTACAGCCTCGTCTCCAGTTGGGGACATAACTTGCTGGAGAGTGGTATTCGTGTTATGACCAGACATAGGAGTATTAGGACCACCTACTGCGGTCTCTACATCCTTGCTCCTAGCAGCCGTCTCTGAGGCCATACGAGCCTGAGCAGCCTTAGATTCTGCAGCAATAACTGTACCAGCATCCGCAGGGGTAACTGGTTCTTTGACACCACCGGGCTTTAGATTCTCGATAATATCGTTAACCCGAGCCTCAGTATTGTGTTCTACGTTAGTCGTAGCTCTGAGGGGTCCACCGCCCGGAAGCTTCCTAGAAACTGCCTCAACTCCCTTAATAAGAGGATTCCCGGATGCCTGTCCCACACTAATAGGAGCACCATTAGCGTTCTCGATGTTCTGGCGCATATTAGCCGCACCTTCTTCTCCGCCTCGAACTGCACCACGGATGGCGGAGGGGGCAGTAAAGGGAGCCATACCCACAGCCAACTGAGTTAGGGGGCCTGCACCCATCTGTCTAGCAGACTCAGACATGGCCCCACTAGTGGCGGAAGGAAGAACAGCCTCTGGTCCAAATAAGGCGCCGGTGGCGCCCGCTTGTAAAGTAGCTCCAGCCACATCTTCCAAAGGCTTGGTATTACCAGCCGCGTAGTTGGGCTTCATGAAAGGAGCAGCCCGTTCAAGCCTATCAGCTATCTCTTTAGCTGCTGCTCTCACTACTGGATGTTGCTCTAGATTAGGATTAAGGGGGGCTTGAGCGCCAGCCTCAGGATTTCCAGTAGCTGCCGTCCCACCGCCCGAGAACATATCTGCCAGCCCACCAGCAGCTTCCATAAGCCATCCCGGAGTTCTCTTAGCCACATTTGTAGCTAACTGAGCCACTTCATCGGTAACAGGAGTTGCACTCGTAGAAACTGTAGAAGTAGGAGCAGCAGTAGTTGTTTGGGGACTGGTAGGTGCTCCAAGTACATCTGCTAATGACGGAGTTCCCGGAGGCGGAGTTCCCGTAGTTTGGGTTGGAGTAGGAGTTCCTAGAACCGAGGCAAGAGAAGGTTGTGCCATTACTTAACGTTGGCCCCTGCAGCAATTAGTTCCTGTCGAAACACATTATCTGGTATGCCCCATTGCTTAGCTTGGGCATCTACTTCAGCTTGATTGAAAGTCATTCCTTTAGCAGCCGCATAGTTAGGGGCCTTGAAGGCATCAAGTCCAGTGATAGTCAATTTTGATCTATCAAACTTATCTTCATAGGCACCTTCAGCGCCCTGAACATTCTTTCCAGATTGAGTAGCAGCCAATAAAGTACGATACTTGTTTTGGTCGTACATGGCATCTGAAGAATTCCAATTCAAAAGCTGTTTAATAGCAGTCTTAGTCATATCAGTATTAGCTGCTAGAGCCTGCATAATCAGTCGAGACTCATAAGCACCAAGACGAACCTGAGCACCTTGTGAATGGAACTGTTCCAGAATAGAGTTCATCTGGTTCTGGTTGAGAACTTTAGAGGCAATCTGATAGGCTGCAGCCCGTGCTTCAGCCGGAGCACTACCAAAGTACTGTGAAAGAGCTGTATCAAGTTGGGAACGGGGTTGAGAACCCGGACCAGTATACAACTCTGGAGTATTCAGCAGATTATCTATACGCTTTACGTTGGCCAATTCCACATTAGACTTATGGAGTTCCTTGGTACTAACTGCCGCAAGGTCTGCTCTCTGGCTGCGTTCTAGATCAAGTTGCTTCTGAGTATTAGCGTTGATACTCTGATTACTGGCCGGTAACTTAGTTCCATCTGGAAGGTCTTTTACAAAGTTAGCTTGGTCTGAAGGAAGATTCCTAGCAGGAGGAGGAACTCCATCCTTGGCATTACTAACTGCCTGAGGATTAAGCACTTTCTGCATATCAACAGCAGTTTGTCCAACTGGTCGATACTGGTTAGGCCCCGTGCCAATTTTAGACTGTAGATCAGAAAGAGTATGAATACCCATCTGATTGAGTGAAAGCTTAGCTGGATTGTTATTGACTATCCAATCCCTCGGAGTATTCAAGTCTATACCAAGCTGAGCTTCTTGCTGCTGGGAAAGTCCTTGACGAGGAACTCCGGGTAGACGAAATCCCGTTGTCTTATCAATACGATAGCCACCAGAATCAAAATCAGTTTCACGGCCTGTGTACTGGTGAGCATACTTAGCCATATTAGAGGCAGCATCTTTAGCGGCGGCCTCTGCTCCAGCATGGTCATCCCCGTATTGCTGCTGGATAGCTCGGGCTAGATTATTGGAATAACTACCAACCGGGGTTCTTTGGAGCATTTCTAAGGGAGTATCACTGGTACTAGCCTGCACACCTAGCTGGAACAGTCCATTAGCCTCGTTCTGATTTTGGGCTGTCTGCGCAGCTACCATTTTCTCACGCTGGGCTTCTAGGGCTATGCGAAGTTGTGGGTTCACCATTCCAGAAGCATTGATATATCTCTGGAAACCCGGAGGTCCCATAGGATTCACATAGTAACGACTATTTAAAGTGGAGGCTATGCCCTGCTCCGTAGGATCAATAGGACCTTTATTCCCCTGATCTTCTCCAACCCCCTCGTTGGGATTCATAGACATGAAGTTCTTGAGCATCTGTAACTCAAGAGCACTTTTCTGGTTTGCTATTGCTGCACCAGTAGTCTGTTGTCCAACCAATCCAGTCTGAGCAGTGGCAAGATTAGCTTCAGCCATCCCCTGAGGATAGCTTGTAAGCATCGAACCAAAGTTTTGTACCGGAGGGGTATTAATATCGGCCATTATTCATTAGTTCCAGTTTAATAGGACTTTCCGTAACCATACATATTACCAACCCCGATGGTAGTTCCATCCCCACCCGGAGAAGCCCCTTGTCCCGGCATGGCTCCAGCAGGAATGCTATTTTCTAGTTGAGTAGCCATCTGTTCTGCTTGATCTAGAGAAGTAATTCCATATGGAGCAAGGGTCTGAAGAAGTCGAGTTGTATTCAAATTATTGACCGTAGAAAACCCCGTACTACCGCCCTGTCCATGAGCTAATACGAGAGGTAATTGCTGCAATGCAGTAGCGGCTTGTAATTTCTGTTCTACAGAAGCATTGGGACTAAGACCTGCAGCAACATTATTCCCAAAATTGTTATACCAAGTCGAATTAAGCTGAACACCCGGCTTACTAGCCCCATAAGCAGCTACACCGACCGTAGCACCTAAACCAGCTAGACCTAATCCAAGACTTCCGGTTCCTGCAGCAGCCCCACCACCAGCCGAGGTATCAGCAGTTGCTAAACTACCGGGAATTCCATTTAGACTAGCATACCCTGAGTTAGCTAGCGACATTGTATCTATTCCGCCAGTCCCCGCCCCAGTACCTGCAGCGGTGGCGGCTCCCCCGCCAGCGGGGCTAAAACCCAACCATGACCCCGCTTGATCTGCTAATCCCGATAGATCAGTTTCTGCAAAACTTGAGGTATCTACGGTATTTCCAAGCATATCATAACCAACCCCAACTCCAGCATTCGCTGAAGTAGCAGCCGTACCATTATCTAGAGCACTCATCATTTCGGAAACATCACTTGGTGTACTCGTTCCGCCCCCGAAAACTTTATTCAGATAGCTATTGATATTCAGGGGACTATTAGAACTACCAAGAAGCTGATTAGCTAGACTGCTTATTCCGCCTAGAGTACCTTGAACCCCAGCGGAATTAGAACCAAGGATACCGGAGGCATTGGCCGCACCCTGACTTACTAGCCCCTGCCCAATATTATTGCCAGTGGTTAATCCTGCCTGTGATACCTGCCCGGTAGCCTGACTGCCCATTCCAGCGGCCTGCATGAGACTCTGAATATATGGCTGGAAAGCATAAGAGTTAGCCAGCCCTTCTGTATTATTAGCTACCGCATTCATGGTCTGGGGAGCATATAGAGTTCCTGCAGCACTAGCTTGTCTATTAACTGCTTGATTGCCGAGATTAGTTAGATAACTTAATCCCGGAGTATTCTCAAAGCCAGCATAATTAGGTGCTCCGCCCCCTAATCCTAGGGCACTACTAAGAGCACTAGAGGCCCCTGCTCCAGTGCCAGTATAGGGCGAGAAGTTACCAGCAATAGTGTTATAGACACCACCTTGCTGATTAATCATATTATTGATGCCGGAGTTTATAGCTCCAGCAGCATTACCAGAAGCATTGGCTCCTGAAATTCCCCCAACAGTCTGGAGGATTGGACTAATCAATCCTGCATAATTGAAATTGGAGTTAGAACTTCCAGTGGAGTTAGTATCAGAACCCCCAAAGAGATTATCAAATGTCTGACTCTGCGGAGCTACAACTGGCATATAGGGGGAACTGGAACCCCCGGTTGTACTCGGAGCTAAATTAAGTAAAGAAGTGGGGGTATTTATTGCCATCTATTTTCCAGTTAATGAGTCCCGTTCGGCCCGGCATTCGGAGACTGCGAGGTCGTCGTTCCTGAGGGCATTTGCGAGGTCTGCAGATATTGATTCCACTTGTCCAAGGCGGCTGGCCCAAGCAGCGGCCTCGGCTGCGGTGCCGGAGGCACCTTGTAGCACGGGGTTGGAACTGTTAAGGGCGGCGATGCGGCGCAAGCTGTCAAGATCAGCAGAGTTGGCAGTAATATTAGCCGCAGCAATTTTAGCATCATTATCGAGTACCTTTTGAAGATTAGCGGAATAACTGGCAGTCTGATCAGCGATAGTCTTTTTAGCATCTGCTAGAGTTGCTACACTCTCAGCCTTAACAGTTGCAGCATACTTTATGGCATCCTCATACTTATCATAAAAGTGCCAACCAAGTAGACCCAGACTAGCAATTAAGGCTCCGTAGAACCAGTCTTTGGTTGGAATTAAGGCAAGAATACTAGCTAGCATCTGGGGCTTTTTGATCCTTGTAACGAATCCATCTGAAGGCACCTATGATTAAACCAAGGGAACCTGTCTGGGTAGCGAATACTTCTGCACCGGGATGAATGAAGCAATAAACATACCCAACTGCTCCAAAGGCTACTATGAGCGCTACTAGAATCCAATCATCTAAATCTAAGTTAGTTATATTGTCCATTAAGTAAATAATCAGCAAGCCTGTTCGATCTTTGCTGCCCCACCTGTTTAGCCCACAAACTATTCAGTAGTTCATCGTGAGCACATTGCCAATTCTGATTCTGAATATCAGTTCGGCACTTAATAAAACCTTTCCAATGTGATAGACCCATATTGAATACTAATTCGGTAACTGCATTTTGCCGACACGGAGTATCTAGAGAAGCCCACTCTGGAAGAAGCATCGCGTTAGCTTGGGCATGAATCAAGTCTTGTACGAGGTCTTGATCTGCATTATCCTGTGATTCGGTATATCCTGACCAATCTTTACTCTGTGGAAAAAGAAGGTGTCCATAACCGATTGTCCAGAATCCAAGAGTATCTTTATAGGCTACTAGTTTACAACCTTCTCCAGCCTTAACGTCGGCTAATAGCCTAGGGTCCACTTACTTCTTATTCCTAATCGTATAGATAATGGTAACGATTGCCGCTATAATACCCACTGTGTAAGAAGCCGCCGAGAGCCATGGAAGAATTTGAGTTACTGATCCTGCAGATTTAGCTAAATCACTGAAGAGACGCCCAAAGCCTATAAGAGCTACTGATCCTGCAAAAGTAAGGGTTGGATGGGATTGGAATTCGCTCATATTATGGCTCAAAGAGTGGGTGTCGTTTGGCAAGGAGTTTAGCAACCTGAAAACCTCCATGATTTGGCAAAGCTCCCACTTCTTTAAGTGGTTCACTTAACGTGCCTAGTTCAGTTTTAGGATCAAGGGGATGCGGCAATTCTGTCCAATTATCAGGAGGATGAATGCAGTCCATTAAGACTATCGCAACCTGATTGTTGGAGAGAGTTATATAATGGTAAGACCCAAGATAAGATAAGTCTTTTTGAAGGTCTATGCTTGGAGCTAGAAAATATCGTTTGGACATTATGGTTTCAGATTATGGGAAAGAGGACCACCACCGTACATATAGTACAAATGGGGCTCAGCAATCTCTAGACCAACTGGGGAACTCTCAGGAAGAATCTCTACCTTGATCCCAATTGTATGGGCTTCCACTAATTCGCCTTGGAGAACAAACCTATGCTGTGGGGTTACCAGACTATCCTGAGCAAATATCCAATCTTTCCTAGGTTCTGTAGGATGGATATAAAGAATCGGGGTCCATCCATCTGGAGTTAGTATAGTATCCCCAACCTTAAGTTCTTTGGCTGGCTTATAGCCCTCAGGAGTTAGAATAGGTTGTTCTGGATGTGGACAGTTAAATCCTCCACCACCACCGCCTCCGCCACCGCTTCCTGATGCTGGAGTAGCTGCTGTCAGTTTACCCTGAAAGATATTAGACATCTGAGAGGCGTAAGCAAAAGCTTGGGCAAGTTGGGCATAAGTAGCTGTAGGATCAAAAAGTACCTGAGGAGTTCCTACCAATCCCGGAGCAAACATTATCTGAGTAGGATCAGATTCTGGAGAATATACGTAGCAGTTATAGGTAGTACTAGGGGACAATCCATTGATAGTCTCGCTTCCAGCAGCAATAGTTACTGTGGAAACCCCATCAGGACGATAGACTACGTAACTAGGCCAAGTAAATACTATCTGGCTAGTGGTCGAAGTATAAGTAAATACTCCATTCTGTACCATAGGCATTACGTTGCCTAATGGAAGCACTCCCTGCTGAGTCCCAGAAACTTGAGTGGGAGTAACTGTAGGATTAATCTGCCCGGGTCCCAAAGAGGCTGGTTTAGTGGGACCTGCAGTAGTTAAAATCAAACCTTGAAGAGGGGTAGCTGATCTTATATCCATTGGATTAAGATAATGAGCTACGAAATTCCTCATCCACTCTCGACTCCACTTCTCCGGAATATTAGTTACTATCGGAGAAGAGATACCAGTTTTTACTGGGAGATTTACCACTTACCGCCCTCTAAGTCGGCTGTTATATCTACAGTAAAGGTTGGAGACGGATCAGCTATCGAAAATTTATAGACTCTATCCCTGCTCTGGCCTAAGTTGAACCAGTAGGCACGATTCTCGTAATCTCCAAGGTAACCTAAAGTCCTTGTCGGATTAGCTATAAAGGTTCTACCTGAATCATCTGACTTATAGAGTGTAACTTGTGGACTATTAGTGTAGGTTCCTTCACCAGCAGTCATCATCAATTCGATACGTCTATGGACAATACGATTGTGGTTATCGTAGATTGACTGAGTAATGAAGGTTGAGACCATTGGATTGCCAAACTCAGTGAAGTCTGAACTGTCCAGATATCCAATCTGCCCATTTAGGGAGTCTCCTACCAATTGCAGCCCAAAAGCATCTATATAGGACAGTGGGCGCCAGTAGCCTATTCCATAAGATTCTAATTCAAACCATTGGGTAGTTAAGCAGTCATAGACTAAAGTCCTAGAAGCTGCCGGCATCGTATAAATCCAGAGAGGGTGGCCTACGATGGTTGGAGTTAAGGCATAACTACCAGTGAGATCAGCGGACTCTAAAATGGCCTCAATGCCGCTATTAGATACCCTGATCGGAGTCTGGCCGTTTCTTCGGCGAACAGTTTTATCGCTAGCTACCCAAAAGAATGCTTGGTCTTGGAGGGCTATAGAATAGGCAGCGTCGGGATGGCAGCCAAGCTGTATGAAACTATCTGGAGCTGCGCTGAAGGGGCTACCCGTAGGAGTTCCTACGTTGATGAAGCCTTCCGAGGTTCGGAGCCCAAGAAATACAGGTTCCCGGTGATCTATACAGAATCCTACGAATGCATCTGTACCATATTCCCTTGGGAATACAGCACCATTATTGAAGGTGATCTGATTTTGACCTGAGACGATCTGTCCATCATCATTATAGAAAGTACGGCCATCCAGAGACAGGAAGCATATATAGCTATCACAGAACCAGCAATCTACTGCTCCATAGAAAAGGAAAGTAGATGCGGTAAGTTGCTGAAATCCACCACCATTAGGACAATAGGTATAGCAGGTATAGGAGTTAGGAACTAAGATAACTAGACAAGCATAGTTATCAGTCATCCGTACAAAGCCTGTACCCCCAATACCTGTAGCGATCTGAGTTAAGGTGCCTGTAGAACTAAGAGTATATAGAGAGTTCCCTATAACTGCGTAGACTACGTTGGACATTTCCCACATTCCACGAACAGGTAGATTCGAGCCTACATTCGCAAATGGGGTAATTCCAACCCACCGTCTTAGAGTAATCTGAGGAAGAGGGTATTGAGATTTCGAATCTCCACCTAATCCTCTCCATGCATCCTGTGGATTTTGCTCGCTGAATACATTGACTAGCCGTTTACAGCTAGAGCGAGGATCATTGCTAACATAAGAGCCAGTCGGCAGAGCAATCTGTGTGCTCACAAGTTCGCCCACATCGGTTCCAATTTGGAACCTTTGAGTAAGTTTTCTTTGGCAGGAATTATTTGAAGATTCTCTGGAACATGAAGTCCAGAAACTAAGTCCCCATTTAAGGGAATAATATGGTCCACATGATAAGCTGGACCTAGTTTCTGCGCTTCTTGGTATATCTCTCGTATTTTCTTCAAATCAGACCATTTAGGAGTTCTATGCTTAGTTTTAGCAATTCTAGCCATTCGTTCTGCTCTACGGGCAGCCTTAACATCTTCGCGTTGCCTACGATTATTCTCAGCTAACCGCTTCTGTCGTCTGCGATATTCAGTTTTAGCTCGTTTAGCATCAGCACGTTTATCGTATTCAGGATGTTCCCTACGTCTAGCATAAGCGCACTCAATGCAGGTGCCGTTTGATTTCCAACGTTCTGAAATATGCCCATTTTTGCAGGGCCGTCCAGTAAAATATTTCATATCCACGAAGGACCCCCCCACGGCCCTCCTTGGGGACGCGGCCACTCGGAGAGATCGCTCTCATAGTACTGGAGAGATCGCTTAGTTAGCATCTTCTCGGCATCATCAATATCCTTCAAGAGTATTGGGTCCTGAATCGTGATACCGTAATTACTTGCAAGCTGTCTTGCTAATAGCATTTTAACACCCCATATATCTTCATCACGAAGAGGGGCATTAGCAGCGAGATTAGTTTGAGTCCACCAACCTAGCCGCATACCATCCCGAGCCTGATTCAGGAGGTAATCATTGAGGATTTGTAGGCCGTTAGCTCCCTGCTCAGCAGAGGGACTAGCAGTCTCATCAACTATACCTACACGCTGAAAGGCGCTGGTGATAATCTGTAGATTGGTTTGAGTCACACTATCTCCCTAAAAAGGTGGAGGTTTTCTCTGAAAACCCCCGAAAAGTCAAGGTCTACGAACGTAGTTCGAGCTAGGCCCCTTCGCCTAGGCCAAGAAGGATGAGGGCTTCTTAGCTTAGCCCAATTTCCCAAAGGAAATTTAGTTTTTAACTAATTCTAACCCAAGTCCGAGGTCCCGAGCCCTTAGTAACGTCGCCATAGAGCGAGTACCGGTACCGGAAAGTCGATCCCGCAGTCAGTGATCCGCCAGCCGTACCGAGCAGAATATCGCCCGTGTTGGCGTTGACGGTCGTAGTTACCGTACCCGCAGCACCAACATAGTTAGCGATCTCAGCTTCAGCACCGTCCGGAGGATTAAGCGGCAGGTTAATGGTAACGCTAATGGCGCCAGCCGGAGCCAGAACCAACTTAGCAGATGCCATGTTAATGGTAGCACCGGTTACTAGAGAACCAGTGACGCCATTTACCGCAATACCCGAGTAGAAGTCAAACGGCTGGGCAAGAACGTCGTTATGACCATACCCAATCTGGGTACCAGACTGCGTAGCAGTTAGAGGATTAGTTACAAAGATTTCAGCCATTAGTAATTACCTCTATTAAGCCGGCAGATGGATCATGCGAACCGCGAGTTCGGGGTACGCAAGAGTTTCACCGGAAATGGTGTCGATACGAGCCGGAAGGAGGTCATTACTCGGGTCCCACTGCTGCGCGAAACGCAGGTTGAAACCTTCAAAGCTCTCCTGAGCCGTAAACTTCACCAACTGAGACAGGTCCAGCATCGGAGGATTCGCGAACACGATAGCATCGCGATACCAAGCCAGAGACTGTTTCACCAACTGACCCGAAACACCCGCAGTCGTTCCACCCATGACGGTGATAGCAGCAGTGGCGCCCGGCTGGGAGTCCACATTCTGATATGCACCACCAGTGATGATGGCCGGAGAGATCGAGAGAGCGGCGATAGCACCACCCGAGTCCGAAACGGTCGTGTTAACCACGAACTGCTTCAAGCGACCGAGAGAGAGCTTCGACTCCGGATCAACGTCGTTCACACCAGCAATCGTAATAACGTCGCCAGCATTAACAGTCGTAGCACCCGAAGCCCAGCCATTCGTGGAGATCGTCTGGGACGAGACGAAGGCGTTGCCCACGCCAGTCTGACCCTGATTGGCTCCATTCATAGCCGGAGAACCACCAGTAACCGTACCAATCGTATGAGTGGGAAGCTTAGTATTACGGAAAGCAACGAAACCCGCTGCCTTGTCCGCGATCACACCTTCCAACCACTGATCGGAAATAGTCGATTCTGGGTTAAAGAGTCCCTTGTTATCCAAGATAAACTCATACGAAGCCTGCGGATTCGCAGTCAACGTACGCCGATCATCTTCAGGCGCGAGAGCTTCCGTGAGGAACCGCTCAGCCTGCAGGACAGTACCGTAGTTAACGGAGGTATTATAAGAACCTACGAACTTCGGAACCTGATTAACAAGAGCACAAACATCGATTTCAATGAGGGCGGCCACTTTAGCAATTGCGGGCTCAAGCACCTGTTCCTCAAAGTTATTCAACTGCATCGCACGTTCAACGGACGTAAAGTTAATATCCACGCCACGCTGGTTAGCAACCGAAAGCTGAGCATAACGCTGTACGCTATTCTCCGCATTCATTGCCGCACCCTTGCGACCAACATACTGGTAAGGCAGACGGATGCTCAAGACCTGACCAAGAATCACACCCTGAATAGGACCGGGGAGCAGACTCTGGTAATCTCGATTAGTGCGACCAGTCATATTTGACTTGGCATGGAGCAGGACGAGAGCTTTTCTCGCTACCCACTGTGCCGTTAGAAGTGAATTAGTAGTCATCTATAACTAGCCTTTAAATCATTAGCGCATAGCTTGGCGCATCTTGCGACGCGCTTCTTTCTCTGCGATTTTCCGGGCCCTATCCTGCGCTACCCATTCATCCATAGACATTAAATTCTCTGGTTTCTTGGAGATTGCAGTGCCAGATTCAACTGGCTTGAAAGGAGCCGGAGCTTGCGAAACGGTTCTCTGAGGATTTGCGGGCTTGGGTGCTGGAGCAGCACTGGGCGCTGCAGTAACCTGCCCCTCAATCCTAGCTACAGCCAATCTTTGCTGTTCTGGGTCCATCCTAGCTACTCTCACCGCCAAATCCGGATTCTTAGCAAGGTGATAGGCAATAGCTGGACCATTTACAGAACGTAGAACCAAGGCAGCAGCAGTTTCATGCAACGGAGGCAGGGCAGGATTCGAGAGCACTACATCAAAGTCTGCTTTGGACTTCTTGAACTGCTCTGATCTGGCTGCAAAGTTAGCACGAATGGTAGCAACTTCATTCTGAGTCTGAAGTTTCTGTACCGCTTGATCTATACCCTTCTGAATCTGCTTATTAACCCATTCATTCTGGGCCTGAGCAAACTTAGCGGGGTCAAAGTCAAACTGTTCTAGAGTTGGGGCTGGGTCCTCCTTATCCGCCTGCGGGGCGGCAGCCGCTGGCTTAGCAGCAGCAGGCTGTGCCTGAAGCTGTTTAACCGTTTCAAGGAGATATTCCCCGTACTTGCGAAGCGCGTTGCGCTCAGACACAAGTTCCTCAATCCTCTCCCGAGCATCGTTGCGCCGTGGAGACCGTTCGGCTCCATCAGCTTCTGCACTCTGCGTATCGCTGTCGGAATCAGCGGACACGGCCTCTTCAGCCGGGGCAGCGGTCGCTTCTGCCGGTTGTTCGACCTGAGAACCGTCAACGCTTGTATCGCTAGCTAGCGGATCAGCCTCAGTCTTGACGGAGACTGGTTCTGATGCAACCTGCTCGGCTGCTGGAGCAGCAGGCTCTGCGGGATTAGCCGGAGCATCTGCTGGATTAAAGGGGTCAAAACTATCGGGAGCTGGTTCAAATTTCTTTGCCTCATAGGTCTTGAGGTCTTCTCTACTAAACGCCATATATGTCCTCTTACACGGCTATTCGTTGCCGCGATTACGTTATTCTTTCTTAGGTGCTGGTTTGGTAGCAGTCGCTTTAACCTTGGCTGCGCCCATTTCTTTTTCTATTTCACGTTTTTGCTTATTGCTTGCTTTGGTGTGAGCCAATTTCTCCTGATGTTCCTGATGTGTTTTGTGTAATTCGTGTTTATGCTCTACGTGCTTATGGGCAAGATTCATTAGATGATCTTCCTGTCCATGTTGCAGGCTCTGTCGGGTGGAGGCTAACTGAGAAGCTAGATTCAGGTGATGTTCCATGTTGTTATGATGGAGGTCCTGAGCATGGCTTACGGCTTGATGAGCCAAATCCATCTGAGACGAGATTGCATTTGTCTGAGCTTCACCTTGCATCTGATTCAATTCAGCCTGCGTCTTAAGATTCTCCAGATGCTTACCAGCCGTCTCATTAATCAACTTATGGGCCTCAACTGGGGCCAACTTAGCCTTACTCTGAGCAATCAGAGCCTGAGCGGCATCCCTCTTAGCCAATGCTTGTTCCCTTGCAAGCTCAGCTTGCTGGAGAGGATTAGGCGGAGGCGGCGGAGGTAAGGATTGCTGTTCCTGCTCTGTGGGTTGGATTATACCTTGATGAATCAGTGGGATACGAAGCCTACGGGCAAGCTCATCGGCATCTGGGGAATCCAGATTCTTAGCCAGAAGGTCAGCAATGACCGGAGCAGCTTGCGGGAGAGCCTCTGCAAAATCGATAAGAGTATCCAAGGTCTCCTGACGAGCAGTCTGGAAGGCAGGACCAATCGTTACCTTGCAGCTATAAGACCCAACCTTAAGGTCGTGGATAATATCTCCACTCTTAGGATCAGCAGAGTTAATATTGACCATCTTTTCAATACCATCGTTACCGATGATACGAACAACTCTAGCTGAGTCGTAGATGGTGGGAATCATGTCGATAGCCATTTCCCAAGTAAGCTGCAAGGCATCCCCGAAGCCATCCATGAACTCGAAGGAACCTAGATCGGACCTACGAGTATGCTGCACAAGGGCCTTCCCACTGACCCGGTTCATATCCTCAGCATTTCCTAAGGCTGGATCGAAAAATCCGGTAGTAGCCTGAATATCCTGAGCAGCACTCTGGGCTAGGGCCAGCGATGCTTGGGGAAAGTCAATAGGGGGCGTTCTCTGTGGGGCTCCGCCAACTGCCTCAGCCTTCGGGTCCACATTATATGGGAGATACGGTCTTGAGGCTGTATTGGCCTGTGACCATACGTCCTCGTAGCCTTTAACCATCGTTTCAGTAACAAGATACGGTGCCTTAGGAGTAAGAATAGACCGCTCAATCATATCGTTGACGCGGCTATTGTAATTACGTTGGGCATCCTTGGCGTGACGAACCAAGGACTGGAACTTCTTTCGACCCTCAATATTGATGTACCGACCCGGAACCCGGACAACTGGAATCCTCTTCCAATCGTAGAAGATAGGTCCCTCTAGAATCTGTCCACCATCAGCCTTAACCCACATTACTCTCCACTTAAGTACCTTGCGCTTACGCACAACTCGGGCAGGTTTGTGTGGGCCATCTATAGTGGAGGCCGCTAGCTCTTTCTCTAGCTTATCTTCCTCTGGAGTATAGTCGATAATCCGACCATCTGAGAGCATGGCAATAGTCTTTTCGTAAGGAATACGTTCCATGTACTCAACTACACGGACTTCCTTATCAGTAAACCATCCATAGGAATCTCGGGAGATATGGAAGCTTACTGGAGATTCTTCTGCATCAGGATAAAGAGAATTGTATTTCTCTTTACTGATCCGCTCTCCGATAAGACACCACATTGCATCTGCACCACAGGCATCTGAACATTCAGGGTCCCAGATAACGGTCTGCGGATTAGGTATGTCCTTAATCCGGAGAACCTGATCGAAGGAATCCTCCTCTGCCCATTCAGGTACGAGTCTCCACGCCCCAAAGCCTCCAGCCACTGCGAACTTGTACTGGTTCTTATAGATTGGATCGGCTCTAGACTCATCCTCGATACTCCGAACTAAACCGCCTAAAACCTCAGCCGTAGCCTCTGACGCAGATTGGTTGGTGGGACGAACCTTGCCAGCAGGTTTGGTCTGCCGCATATCGGCAACCACAATATTGCAGGGCTGAAGGACTCGATTGAAGGTATAGCAAGGCTTACCTCTACGGGCCTCTAGTACAACTGGGTCCCATTGACCCATACTTTCTGAGTTGTATACGAAATTAAGGTCCTCGGAGTGCATCCTCCGATTCTCTTCCCAAGCCCCAACTCCATCCTCATATCTCAGCTTAATTCTTGAAAGGAGTTGTTCCTTGTCAATGAGTTCATCCTGATCCGGATTGATTCTCCGTTCAGCATCTGTGGGAGGTTTTAAATTCGGCGGAGTCAGGGACTCGTTATCAGCCATTGAGATGCCATTGCTGAGGCCACACCGAGAAAAGTCCTTGATCTATTCTTACTTTGATTTGGTCCTGGAGGCTCATAATGTATAATTTGCCATTCTTTAGTTAAAGGTTTGGGAGGTTCTAAATCCGAAGTTTTTTCAAGAGGATAAAGATTTTTTAACCAAAGGCATGTCCTTTTAGATGCTTTGTCTCCAAACCACCAAGGCTGTATAGCTTGGGTATAAGGAGGTAATTGGGCATGTTTATGGGGAGTTGGATTTTCAATTGCAATTTTTGGAATATTACAATTCCAAAGTTTAAGAAAAAATTTTCTACTTTGCTCTAGTAATTCCCATCTTTCTTCTTTTGTTGTTTTCGTACAATCTTCAAATAACCAACGAGAACCTGACACTGTAAAATAAGTACAGGGGGGATGAGCAATCCTCCCGTCCCATCCAGCATCAAGAATTTCTAAAACATCACCTTGGTAATGAGGACCCACCGTTTCACTTGGTTCTAAGTCACAACTTAAGGCCTCATGGCCTAAAGCAATAATAGCATCTCTAACTCTGCCTGAATATTCACAGGCAATTAGCCATCGCTGTTTAGCCATTTTATGTAGGCAGTTCTTCAATAAGTGCACGGCGAGTCTTATCTTTAACCCAGACCTCAAGGGACTGGTTCGGAGGAATAAATCCATCAACCTTAGCATCATTCCATTTGGAGTGCTTAGGGTCGTAGTCCTGCATTCGGATTCGGAGGGTATTCCCCATGCTCGTATTCTTAATCACTATACTAGTCGTCATATTTCCTCATCGGTTAATCACTCCAAACCAAAGGGATTGGATAGTAAAACCATGGATGACCGTCTTTATACTTAGGCTCAACTTTGGCATAGTCCAGACCAGTCATAATTAGGTATCGCATAGCATCCATAAGGTGGTCATTCTTTTTGACGACTTGGCCTTTCTCGTCTCTGCGATAAATCCTATACTCATGCATTGTGTTGGTACAGGATTTGAAAATCTTTAGGGTGTTTTGGGATAGTCTTTCCCAAACTTTATATATACCAGCTTCTCTAGCATTCTCGGCTATAGTTAGGTCGAGTCCGAGGTCTTGGTACATTTCGAGGAGTCTGGCTCCGTCGGTCTGCATTCGTCCTCTAGAGGCAGGATCAATTGCTCCGGGTATCCATGCTCCACGGGCCTTAATGGCGGCTGCGTGAACGGACGGTTCTGCCTGTCCTCGATAGTATTCGTCGTAAATATATACTGTACTGGTATCACGGTCGATGGCGGCCCATACCACAGCGGTACGATTCCATCCAACGTCCATTCCAAAACACCGGGGCCAGAATTTGGGTATTTCAAAACCATCTACACTTACCTCACTCTCGGGAACTTGATAGATCGCACCGGGCCCAAGTTGCGGAATTCCTTTGGTACGAGAATCTCTCTGCCAAGGTGGGATACCAGCTAATATATCCTTCTTTAATTGTGGGTCCAGATGCGGAACATCTTCCCACTCAACAAAGACGCAAGCTCGGGCCATTACTGTACTCTAACCTCTTCAGGCTCAGGTACGTACTCTGGCATGAAGGCTAGCATCAAATCCGTCAATCCAAGAAGCGGTGTAGCAGTAACATAAATGATACCATGGACCGTAAGAGTACGGAGTAAGCACTCTGTGTAAATCTCCATAGGGCATTCTTCATCAAGATGAATGACGTGCTGTGACGTTCCTTGAAAAACTTCTCGTCCTTGGTCGAAAGACTTGAATTGAATGGTAGAGGTACCGCCAGAGACATGCCTAACAAAAATAGATTCCACAGCGTCCGCAATACCGTGCTTGGGTGTGGTGCGTACAATCAAGTCTCCCGGTATTAGTCCTGTTCCTTGGGCCTCTATATCCCCCGGAGGTCCCAATAATAGTCTCTGCATGATGTTTCGGACTGATTGGGCTGTATCTCCTGCTGTCCAAGCCATTACTGGCTCGTAGAACTTCTTACCTTCCCACCAATCTGGATATTCCCCTGTCAAATGGAGGGACATTTCGTATCCACCTGCCAGAGATTTACCAGATCGGTTACCGCCAGCTAACAATCTTTCGTTAAACTGGGCCCCAAGCCTGAAAAACTGAATCTGCTTAGGATAACTAGCCCGAACTTCCGGTGTGCTGAAGTAACTGTCGATGCTCCGACGACTCTTCCGACGGTCGATCTCCTCCAACGTCTCTAGAAGCTGTAATTTCTCCTTCGATGACAGTGATTTGAGGTCTAAGTCGGTTAATGTAGCGGGCAAGTCGGGCATTTAGTTGCTCATCTGTTAATTGCTGGGTGACATTTACGTCCATCTGAACTCGTTCACGATATTCTGGCTTCTTAGCTGATAGAATCTTCTGAAGGAGTCGATCATTACCAGCTAAGGCAAACTGGATGGCTCTTTCTTCGAGAGCTTGCTGGGCTCTTGGGGTTGCGGTAGCGATTTGTTCG
>Ga0335069_10005722_pt1 | contig 18216 bp, 15 predicted proteins | sample Lox_Sample_11_FD_206714 | JGI IMG/M metagenome (GOLD analysis project Ga0335069, IMG submission 206714) | Soil microbial communities from Loxahatchee National Wildlife Refuge, Florida, United States - Lox_Sample_1.1 | ecosystem: Environmental > Terrestrial > Soil > Wetlands | place: USA... | reverse complement strand
CATGCAGGTTCCGCCAAGATTGCCGAAGGGACCGGTCGTAGAGATGTTGGTGATGCTCATCGGTGCCGGGAACGGATTGGTCAGCGTCACGGTTTGCTCCGGGCTGGCCGTGCCTGCAGCCTGCGATGGGAAAGCCAGGCTGCCGGGAACAAACATGAATAATCCATAAACGCCGAGCTTGTTATTCGAGGCCAGATAGACTTTCCCGTTCACGATGGTCGGGAACATGAAACGCACCCCGCCGCCGGCACCATCGCGCTTCGAGTTGAGCCGCGAATTCCAGAGTTCAGTCGCGAGGCTGGTGGCATCGTAGGCATGCATGACCGCGCTGCCGGCATTGTTCTCCGCTGTCCACAGAATTCCGGCGATGTTTCCGTTGGCGGAGACGGAAGGCGTGGACCCCAGAATGTATTGATACGTTCCCGGCGAAGTCGAAGCAGGCGTGGTGGATAGTTGCTGCGCGACGGGGTCGAAGGTGAACGCGCGCACGACATCATTCCGCCCGCTGTAATAGACCGTGTTGTTCCACCAGGCCGCCATCCCCATCACGCCGAGCATGGCGTTGGGCAGTACCTGCACAATCTGCGAATTATTCGTCTTGTTGTACTCGCCCAGGTCGTCGCGGTCGACCAGGTAAATGGTCCCCTGTTTCCCGGCAACGGCCATCAGATGGACGTGGGGGGTCCCGGGCTGATCGGGCAAGAGCAGCGTTCCGCCCGAACCGAGGTCCAGATTGTGTTGCGCGAGCGAGTTCTGGTTGTAGGGAGTGAAGTAATCCGAAGGCCACCAGATGTTCTCGACCGGGGCGGGCGGGAGCTCGACCAGGGTATCCGAGATCTCGGCGCCGCCAGCATTGAAGTTGTAATCGCCATTGCTCGTGGCGAAGAAGAGATTGCCGGCCGCATCCACGGCGGGCGCCGAGCCGCCGCCCCATATTCCGCCGCCCATGCCGTCGGGCGTTGAATTCCAAACCCCGGTTTGCAGCAGACTCTGCGCTTGATACTGCAACAGCCAGCCGTGATACGGATTGGTATCGCACAGCGAACCGAAGGCGATATACAGGAATCCGTTGCTCAGCACGAGCGCTGCCCGCTGATTCTGGGTGAAAGTGTTCAAAGAGACGGTGGCTCCGCCTTCGCCGATGCCCGGGACGGTGGCCTGGATCACGATTGGGCCGCCGAATTTTTCAGCGCCCGAAGTGATATCCAGAGCGTGCAACCGCATGAAGTAGGCTCCACTCTCTTTCGTGCGGGCGACCAGATACATCGTATTCGTGCTGGTGTCGATGACGGGAGTTCCCGTGATGCCCAACTCCGGCGTCAGATCGGGACAACCGGTGTCAGACGCGGGCACAGTGGTGACGCTGGTGCCATCCGGACTCAGGAAACTCACCGTCCAAAGCGGTGAGGGATTGTTGCTGTCTGCGTCGAAGGCGTAGACCTGATCGTGCTCGGTCGCCACGTATACGACATTGTGGGTCGATCCATTCACTTGCACGGCCGGCACATAGAGCGGCTGCGCATAAACGTTCCCCTGAATCGGGAAGGAATACAGCTTCCCGAATGAATTCACGTTCACATTGGTGGGCGTGAGAACCACTTCGCTCAGGTTCTGGCCGGTACGGGCCTGGTCGTTGTGGAAGGTCGTGACCTGTACCTGTGCTTGAGAAACGTAAAAGGATGACGTGACTAGGACGAAAGCAAGAAATTGGAAAAATTTCAAGGGATGGGCACGGCTTGCGCGGGAGATTCTCATGGAAGGCACCTACACCTTCAGTCGCTCAAACAGGGTTAGCTGGCGCAGGGGGAATTGAAACGAGTTTCACTCTTTATCCTTAGGATAGTCAAGGACAGGCGCCTCTTTGATTCGCAAAAACTTGTTTACGGCGGAGGGTTGCAGCTTCCTGCATATACCTGATCGCGAGCGCCAGCAGCGCAGGTGTATAGTCGCCTCAGAAGGCATGAGGATGAATCGCTCCCGTTCTGATTTCGTACTGGTCTTGTCGGTGCCGCTCCTCTTCTTTACTACGCAGCTGGCCTGGGCTCAGGACGCTTCGGCAAATTCCAAGTGGTCTTCGACCAGTGAACAGAGCGATCCCGACGGCAGCTTCAATTCCATTCGAACGCACGAAGTCCATTCGGAGACCAACGGGCATACAGTAGACCGGCAATCGATGGAGAAGCTTGGACCCGACGGCCAGTACGTGCCATACGGCGATACGGAAACCGAAACCGTGCACGTGGATGCGAACACGGTGAGGACGATCCAGCGCACCTACGGTCGCGGACCGGAGGGCGAGCGAACCCTGCTGCAAGTGAGCCAGGAGGAAACACATACTTTGCCGGGCGGGAACGAACGCACCGTTCGCACGCAGTCCAACCCGGATGTGAATGGCAACCTGCAGGTTGCGCGGCGTGAGACAGAAGAATCGAAGGAAGTCAGCGCTGGCGTGCGTGATATTCGGACCACCGTCCTCACCCCGGACGTCAACGGCGGCCTTACCGCGACGGTTCGATCAGAGGAACGCCGGACGCAGCAGCCAGACGGGACGGAAAATTTCAAAAAGTCGACTTCTCTGGCGGACGGAAACGGCGGTTGGCAACTGAGCGAAGTGCGCGAAGGCGCAAGAAAAATTGAGAACTGCAAAGAAGTGGGTAAGGATGAGCGGGTACTCCGGCCGGACTCGACGGGGAATCTCGCGATCGTAGAACGCACGACTACGCATCTGGGCACGACTCCCGCAGGCGACAAGCGGGAGATCACCGACAAGTATTCCGTAACCATTCCGGGCGCATCACCAGATGGCACTCTGAAGCTGGTGCAGCGTGATACGACGGTTGAGCGCCAGTCTTCCACGAGCGGCGCTAAAACAACTTTCCACCAGACCGAACAGGTGAATCCAGCCTCGCCCAGCGAGGGCGTCCATCCGACGGGCGAAACGATTGATCGCGTGCGCGTCGATTCAAACGGCATTGCTCGCCAGACGCGAACTACGATCCATCTGGATTCGAATGGAAGTACAGGAGCCGTTTGGGTCGATGTCGGAAAAACGGACAATCCCGCGGTGCTGAAAGTTGATACCAGCTCACCTCCGGCGCCAGCGAAATAGCCAGCTACTTTTTTGAGCCCGTGTATACTCAGCGGTCGCTTAGTCAGGCCGTCTACCCTACGTTCCTGAGGTCTCCCTTCCATGAAACCTTCGAACTCGAGTGTTCGCAGATTTGGCTTGCACGTTTCACTTTGTCTGGTCCTGGCAGCGGTGGGGTTGGTACCGGGAGCGCAGGCCCAACGCCGCGTGATTATTGATACGGATCCAGGCACGGATGATGCGCTGGCGATCCTGCTGGCGCTCAATTCTCCAGAGCTCAAGGTTGAAGCGCTTACGGTGGTCCCGGGGAACGTGGTTGCCGAGCAAGGGCTGGAGAATGCGCTGAAGCTGGTGAGCCTGGCGAATCGGTGCGACGTCCTGGTCGCCGGGGGCGCGAAACATCCGCTCAACCAGAAGCTCTACACCGCGGAATACTGGCACGGCAAGAATGGCCTAGCCGATATCGAGTTGCCCGCGCCCAAGTGCAAGGCCGATCCGCGCTTCGGCCCCGACCTCATCATCGAACTGGTGCACAAGTATCCGCACGAGATCACGCTCATCCCGGTCGGTCCGCTTACCAACATTGCGCTGGCGGTTTCCAGGGATCCCTCCATCGCCGGCCTGGTCCACGACATTGTCATCATGGGAGGCTCGGTCAGCGGCGGGAATGTCACCGCCTCGGCGGAGGCGAACATCTACAACGATCCCGAAGCCGCACAGATCGTCTTCAACGCGGGTTGGGTGGTGACGATGATCGGGTCCGACGTCGGCGAACGCACGCTCATGACTCGCAAGGATGTTACTGAGCTGCAAAGCACGCACGGGCCGCAGAATGATCTTGCTGCGAAGATCGGTGACTTCTACCTCAGCCGCGCGGAGAAGACCGGTTATTCGGGCGCCGCGATGTATGATCCGCTCGCAGTGGGCACGGTCATCGATCCCACCGTGGTCAAGCTCCAGGACATGCACGTGGACGTCGAAACGCGCGGGGAGTTCACTCGCGGAGAAACCACGGGGAATCGCATGGGAGCGAACGAGAAGTACGCCCTCAAAGGCGATCACTACGAAATGGTCGGGTACGACAAGCTGAACAATAACGCGCGCGTCGCCGTCAGTTCCGACGCCGACCGCTTCATCAAGCTCTTCATCAGCCGCGTAAAGGGGAAGTAGGCGCTGGCTCTTCGCGCGGAACAGCGTGAGCGTCACCGCTCCCGGAAAACGAGAGCGCCTCAGCGAGCGTAATCAGGCCCGGCCGGATTACGGCACTGCTCGTGTCACTTTTCGACGGTCAGATCGGTTGTCGCCTTCACGCTGCTGGATCCTTGCGTGAAGCTCACGGTAATGTTCGCTTTGCCCACGCTCTTTCCAGTCGCAAGTCCTGGCTGCGTGCCGAAGTTCTCGACTGTGGCTACCGTCGAGTTGTCGGAGCTCCAACTGGACTGAGGAGTGATATTGGACGTGGTTCCGTCAGAGAAATGGCCGGTCGCAGTGAATTGCTGCGTGTCGCCTACCGTGATGTTTGGGCTGATGGGGGCGATCGCAATGCTCGTCAGGGTAGGTCCCCCGTTACTGGTGCCGCAGGATAACGACAAAAGTGCGAGCGTAAGCAAGAATGAAACCAGGGCAGCACGGCGAAGCTGGTACATCTACTTTCTCCACAAATGGATTTCCCCAGAGTGGCAGAAGGTTACCCCGAATCCAGTGGACCGTCGAGTTTTAAATCATCCAGAAGCCGCGCCGGTTGTGGCTTTCGAGGTTCGCGGCAACCGCGGCGAGGTCTAAGCGGCGTTCTCCAGCGCCAACGCCATGCCCATTCCGCCGCTGACACACAAGGTGGCCACGCCACGCTTGGCCTGGCGACGAAGGAGTTCATGCAGCAGCGTGACCGTGATACGCGTGCCGGTGCTGCCGATCGGATGGCCGAGCGCGATCGCTCCTCCATTCACGTTGAGGATCTCGCGGTTGAAATGCAGTTCGCGATCGCAGGCCAGCACCTGCGCCGCAAAAGCTTCGTTCAGTTCGACCAGATCGAAGTGGGAGAGCCTCAGGCCGTTTTTGGATTCCATCTTCCGCATCGCCGGAACCGGACCGATTCCCATGATGCGCGGATCGACTCCCACCGAAGTGACGGCAACGATGCGGGCCAGAGGCTTGAGATTGTGCTGACGCACGAATTGTTCGCTCGCCACCACGACCGCCGCCGCGCCGTCGGTGATGCCCGACGAGTTGCCCGCCGTGATGCTTCCGGTCCTGGAGAACACCGGCGCGAGCCTGGCCAGCTTGTCGAGGCTGGCATCGGGAAAGAGGTGTTCATCGCGGCTGAAGACTTGTTTGCCCTTCTTGCCCTCGAGGGTCACGGGAACGATCTCGGCCTCGAATCGGTTCTGTGCGACCGCCGCAGCCGCGCGCTGCTGCGAGATCAGCGCGAACTGGTCTTGTTCCTCCCGCGAGATCTTATATTGTTCCGCCAGAACTTCGGCGGTCTCGCCCATCACCAGCTTTGCCAGCGGACAAAAAAAGCCGTCGCGGTACATGCCATCGACGAGTTCCTGATTTCCCAGCCGATAACCCCAGCGCGCGCCGTCGAGATAGAAAGGAAGCCGCGACATCGACTCGGTTCCACCGGTGAGGACGCAATCCAGATTCCCGGCCGAGATTTCGTCATAAGCGAGCGCGATGGCCTTCATCCCCGATGCGCATGCCTGGTTCACGGTATAGGCGGGAACCTCCTGCGGCACGCCGCTCCGCACCGAGACCTGCCGGGCGACGTTCGGACCGCCGCCGGCCTGGCGGGCGTTGCCGAAGATAGTCTCCTCGACCTGTGCGGCGGCGACACCTGCGCGATCGAGCGCCGCTTGCGCCGCAATGACGCCCAGGTCCGCGGCGGTCAGCGTGGCAAGCGAGCCGCCGAACTTGCCAATCGGGGTGCGGACCGCCGAAACAATATAGACAGCAGTCGATGTTCGGGTTAGGCCCTGATGCGAGGCGGATGAATTCTGTGGCGTGGCCTGCGCTGCTGCGCGCTCCTTCGGTTGCTCCGTCAAGCTGCCTCCAAACTGTTGAGTCTAGCATCGCCGCCGGGCCCGGCTGTCGAGATCGGCGTGTCGCTCCGGCCACGGTTGAACGGTTGCAGCCGCGAGCATGAAGCCGCTGCAGACCCTACAATGGAATTCGATGCTGAACTCCGCGCAGCGAATCCTGCACGCCCCGCCTTCCGCCAACTTCACCGATCGCGTTTACTATGCATGGTTCCTTGGTACCAGCGTCTGCTTGGCGGTTCGTCCGCATCGCGTGGAGCATGCATGGCTGCTGGTCGGGATCAATCTGGTCGCTTGCCTGCTCATTTCTGGCTTGCAGCACCTGGCACTGCGCTCGGTGGTCTGGCAATTTCTGCACGATTGGTATCCGTTGCCGGCGTTTATCGTCTGTTTTGAGGAAGTGTCGCGCCTGTCGTTCCTATTTCGCGACGGCTGGCAGGACCATTACCTGCTCGCCTTCGAAGCGAAGCTGTTCGCGACGCCGCCGACGGTCTGGCTCGGGCAGCACGGCTCGCCGTGGATTACTGAGTTGGTCGAGGCCGGGTACTTCTCCTACTTCGTGCTCACGATGATCGTGGGCGGAAGATTTTATGCGACGAAGCACTTCCGCGCGTTCCGGCAAGTGATCGACGCGACGGTGTTCAGTTATCTGCTCTGTTATCTCTTCTTCCTCGCGTTCCCGACCGAGGGGCCAGCGCACACCCTGGCCGGACTGCACAACTTCCCAATTCCCGGCGGAGGGCCATTTCACTGGATGGTCCGTCTCATCCAGAAAAACGCCGGCGTCCACGGCAACGCATTTCCCAGCGTTCACGTGGCGGGCGCAACGGTCGCGCTCTTCTTTGCCTGGCGTTACGCGCCGAAGCTGGGAGCTGTTCTGACACCACTCGTCATTCTGTTATGCGTCGGCGCGGTCTACGATCGTTATCACTACGTATCGGATGTGGTCGCGGGCGCAGGGTTCGGGCTTGTGCCGGCGTGGATGGTGTCGCGGGGCTGGGTCGGGACGCGATGGAAGGCGGACTTGCCGGGATCTGAACCAGCGCATTCGCGCGTGAGCAGCGCGGAACGATACACTCAAACTCCATGAGCTACATCTACGGCATCAATCCGGTGAGCGAGGTGCTGAAGGCGCGGGGGAAGGCATTGGAGTGGGTGGGTGTCGCGAAAGAGCGGCATGATCTGCGGCTGCAACGCATCATTGAAGATTGCCGCAAGATTGGCGTGCCTGTGCGCTTCGTGCAGCGCGTGGAACTCGACCGCATGGCGAAGACGGCGGCGCATCAGGGGGTGGTAGCGGTCACGGCGGGCAAGCAGTATGCCGATCTCGACGACGTGCTCGATGCCAAGCGCGGCAAGCACGCGCTAATCGTTGTGCTGGATGGCGTGGAGGATCCGCACAACCTGGGAGCGATCCTGCGTACGGCCGATGCCGCCGGAGCCGACGGCGTGGTGATCCCGGAGCGGCGCGCGGCGGGCGTGACCGGAACGGTCGCGAAGGCTTCGGCGGGTGCGAGCGCGCATTTACCGGTGGCCAAGGTGACCAATATCAGCCGCACGGTGGAAGAGTTGAAGGAACGCAACATCTGGGTGGTCGGCCTCGATGAGCGCGGCACACAGAGCTACGACGAGGTCGATTACAAGATGGATTGCGCGATCGTGCTGGGCGCCGAAGGCAAAGGCGTCCACGACCTGGTAAGGAAGAAGTGCGACTTCCTGGTGTCGATACCGATGCTGGGCTCGGTACCCTCGCTGAATGTGTCGGTCGCGGCGGGCGTCGTGCTGTACGAAGTTGTGCGGCAACGGCGCAAGAGCGTCTGAGGTTTCAATTCGTTTCTGAGTCTGCCTTCTTCGGGGCAGAGTTAGAGCTTTTTCGACCGTGTTGCAAAAGTACGGGTCCGGAAAATCGAGTCGTGGTAGAAACGCCTCTCCGGGCTGGTGGCACCTCATGCGGGTTTGGGCTCCTTCGACTTCGCTGCGTTCCGCTCAGGATGACAATGCTTAAGTATGCGAATTAAAAGAAGGATTGTGGTCGCGCTCGCGTGCGTGGCGGTTGTAGTGGCCGCCCCATTCAAGGCCCTTGCCCTCGACCGCAACGCTTTCACCTTCACCGGATACAAATTGCAGGTGCAGGTCGAACCGCAACAGCAAAGGATCGCGGTGCGCGGGACGGTTGTTCTGCGCAACGACTCGGCTTCACCGCAGAAGAACGCCGCTCTGCAGATCTCGTCGAGCTTGAGCTGGCGTTCGATCCGGCTGGGCGAACAGGCATTGCAGTTCGTGACCCAACCCTACACGTCCGATATCGACCACACCGGCGAACTGTCGGAAGCGATCGTGAGCTTTCCGAGGGAAATTGTTGCGGGCGGCACGGTAGAACTGACGATTGGCTACGAAGGCGTAATCACGGTCGACGCGACGCGGCTGACCCGGATCGGAGTGCCTGAACAGACTGCGATTCATTCCGACTGGGATCAGATTGGCAAGCGCTTCACCGCGGTGCGCGGCGTTGGCTTCGTGGCGTGGTACCCGGTCTCGGTTGATGCGGGCAATCTTTCGGAAGGCGACAGTTTGTTCGATGTGATCGGGAAGTGGAAGGCGAAGTCGGCGGAATCGAAGATGCATCTCAGCTTGTGCGCGACCGTGCCCAAAGAAGGGCCGGCCTGGGCGCTGTTGCTGAATAATCTGCGGCGAGGAGATTCTGGAGGCGGTGGCATGGGCGGGGCCGAGCACGATCCGAACGCAAGCGTATGCGCGAGTCCAGCCGCGTTCGATCCGTTGGGGTTGACGGCGCCCGCGTTCGCGATGGGACCCTATGCCTCGACCAGCGGCCCCGGAATTCAGGTTTACTTTGCGCCGGACCACAAATCGCACGCTGAATTTTACGTGGCGGCGGCGGAGAAGGTTGCGCCCTTCGTGGCCGATTGGGTAGGGACGCCGCGAGCTACGGAAAACATCGTGGAGCTCGAAGATCCGGGAGCCGCGCCGTTCGAGACCGGGTCGATGCTGCTGACGCCGTTGCACGATACGGATGCGAAGTTCGTGCAACTGGCGATGGTGCATGAATTGGCACATGCCGCGCTGGGGCCGGGCGTGGCTGCATCGGATAAGGCTGGAATGCCTGCGCCGCCGGCGTGGATCGAGGAAGGGCTGGCCACGTTCTTGCAGGGTGTGTACCGCGAGCAGCAGGATGGGCGCGAGGCGGCGCTGGATTTTATGGGACTGCACCGGGCGGCGCTGGCCGAGGCCGAAAAAAAAACTGCGACTGAAAAAGATGCTTCCGAGCAATCGCTGCTGAATACTGCGACCGATGAGTTGATCCGCAGCAAAGCGGCCTGGGTCTGGTGGATGCTGCGCGACCTGGTGGGCGAAGACGCGCTGAAGCGGGCGCTGGCGGAGTATCTGAAATCTGAACGGGACGCTGCTGTCGCGAAGAACTCCGGGCACAGCGATGCGACCGTGAGTGACTCAAGCGCGAGCAGTCGTCGACTCGAGCAGTTCATCGAGAAAGAATCGAAGCGGGACCTGCACTGGCTCTTTGACGACTGGGTGTATCACGACCGCGGGTTGCCGGACTTTCACATCGCGGCAGTGTTCACGCGGGAGACGAATCCGCCGACCCACGTGACGACGGTGACCGTCGAGAACCTGGGCACTGCCGCCGCGGAGGTGCCGGTCACCGTGTTGTTCGGCGGCGGTGAAGTGCAGCAGAAGGTGCTGCTCAAGGGGCAGGAGAAGCAGGTTTTGCGCGTGGAGACCTTGGGGCGTCCGACAGAGGTAATTGTGAACGACAACAGCGTGCCCGAAATCGACAGCTCGAATAATGTGTTTAAAGTGGAGGCGGGAAAGTAGTCACAGCCGAGAGGAGAACTTTCGTTGGCCTACATTCAGTTTCTGGGCGCGGCAGGGACGGTCACGGGATCGAAGCATCTGATCAACACGGCGCCGCATGCTGATTTTGCCGGCGAACGTTCGACGAACGCTGGCGGTCGCGCGAACGGCGGCATGCAAGTGCTTATCGATTGCGGGCTGTTTCAAGGACCGAAAGAATGGCGCGAACGCAACTGGCAGGAGTTGCCGATCCCAGCCGCTAAGATCGACGCGGTCATCCTGACCCACGCACATCTGGACCATTGCGGATGGATTCCACGGCTGGTGAAAGAGGGCTTTCGCGGTCCGATTTATGCGACCGCGCCCACCATCGATTTGTGCGGAATTATCCTGCCGGATTCGGGGCACCTGCAGGAAGAAGACGCCGAGTTCTACAACAAGCACAAGAAATCCAGGCACACGCCGGCGTTACCGCTCTACACGCTGGAAGAAGCGCAGGCATGCCTCAGCCAGTTTCGCGCGGTCTCGGTGGGCGAGACGCACCCGTTGAGCCCGGAACTGTCATTCCGATTTGCGCCGGCCGCGCACATTCTCGGCTCGTGTATGGCGGAGGTGACGCTGAACGGGAACGGGCAGACGCGGCGCCTGCTATTCACCGGCGATGTGGGCAGGGTGCGCGATCACGAAGCGGCGCCGGGCAAGGTGGTGCACACGGGGCCGGCCGAGCACGAGATTGCCGACGTGCTGGTGATGGAGTCGACGTATGGAAACCGCGTGCACCCGCGGAACGACGTGCGGCCCGACCTGGCGAAGGTGATCCGGCAGACCGCGGAGCGCGGTGGATCGATGGTGGTGCCCGCGTTTGCGGTGGAACGCACCCAGAAGTTCATCTTCATGCTGAAAGAGCTGATGGAGACCGCGCAGATCCCGCGGCTGCCGGTATATTGCGACAGCCCGATGGCCATCAAGGCGGTCGAGATTTATTTGAAGCACGAGAGCGAGTACACGGACGAGGCGCGGGCGCTGATTCAGAAGTACGGGACGCCGCTGGAGTGGCCGGGCTTCACGTTTGCCGCGACGCCGGAAGAGTCGAAGAAGATCAACTCGGTGATGTACCCGTCGATCATCATTTCGTCGAGCGGGATGGCGACGGGCGGGCGGATACTGCACCATCTGGCGCTGCGACTGCCGGATCCCAAAAACACCATCATCTTCATTGGCTTTCAGGCGCCTGGGACGCGGGGCGCGTCGATCAAGGGCGGCGCAAAAGAGGTAAAGATCTTCGGCGACTTTGTGAATATCCGGGCGCAGATCGTGGCGTTTGAGCAGTTCAGTGACCACGCCGATCCGCCGGAGCTGCTGGAGTGGCTGCGCACCTTTCAGAAGAAACCGCGCGTGACGTATCTGGTGCACGGGGAAGAGGCGGCTGCTGCGCAATTGCGGAATGAGATGGAGCGGGAGCTAGGGTGGAAAGTTCACGTGGCGGAGTGGATGGAGAAAGTGGGAGTGTAGCCTTTTCACAGAAGCCCGGAGATACCGAAGCAACCGACCATCAGTGGGCGTGCGTGAAGTGCACCAGCGCCTCAAGCTTCTGCGCGGCGGCGCCGGAGTCGATGGAGCGGGCCGCTAAAGGAAGGCCATCGCGGAGATGGCCGGCTTTGCCGGCGGCGACGAGCGTAGCGGCAGCGTTCAGCAGTACGACGTCGCGGCTTGGGGATTTCTGGCCCGCGAGGATCTCCCGGATGATGCGGGCGTTGGCGGCGGCATCGCCGCCGGTGAGCGAGTCGATGGGAGCACGGGGGAAGCCGAAATCTTCGGGAGCGACTTCGTAAGTGTGGACTTGTCCGTCGCGAACTTCGGCAATGCGGGTCGGCCCCGAGATCGTGATTTCGTCGAGCCCGTCGCAGCCGTGCACCACCAGCGCGCGGCGCAGCCCGAGCATGCTGAGAGCCTCGGCTAGTTTCTCGACCAGATCTCCGGAGTAGACGCCGACGACCTGCGCGGAAGCGCGCGCCGGGTTGGTCAGCGGTCCGAGCAGATTGAAGACGGTTCTGAGCCGCAGCTCGCGGCGGGCAGGTTGCACGTACTTCATCGCGGAGTGCAGCGCGGGCGCGAAGAGAAATGCAATGCCGACCTGGTGCAGGCATGCCGCGACGCGCGCGGGGGTGAGATTGATGTTCACGCCGAGAGCTTCCATCACATCGGCCGAGCCGCATTTCGAGGTTACGCTGCGGTTGCCGTGCTTGGCGACGCGGACTCCGGTGCCGGCCGCAACCAGCGCGGTTGCGGTTGAGATGTTGAAGGTACCGCTGGCATCGCCGCCCGTGCCACAGGTATCGACGAGAGCGTCGCGCTCCGTCCCGCTGACATCGATGGCGGAATCCTCCTGGCGGAGGTCTTCGAGCGGAGCGGCGGCGGCGCGGATGGCCTCGGCAAAACCGACGATCTCTTCGACGGTCTCTCCTTTCATGTGCAGAGCGACCAGCAGAGCGGCGATCTGGGCATCCGTGCACTGACCGGTAAGGACCTCCGACATGACGGTGCGCGCCTCGTCGCGTGACAGCGACTGGCGGTGGTTGGCGACGCGATGGAGAGCGTCGAGGATCATGGGGTGATCAGATTAGCATTCGAGCCGACAAAGCACTGTTTTTTCCCACCGAGGCGAAGTACCACAGGAAAGTGCAACCATGTCAGTTGAACGAGCGCGCTTGACCGTGGAGCGACGAGCCGAGCAATCACAGCATCCTGTGACCGTCTCCGTTTGCTGGAAATCAGGGCCTTCTATAGAATCGAGGGTTTGCTGCCCGCTGTTGAAGCCGCAAGCATAGGCCCTCCCTGAGTTCGGCGATGATCGGAAATTCGCGACCAAGAGAGAACTTTCATACAAGAGACCGGGAATCATTATGAAAATTCATGAATACCAGGCGAAAGCCATTCTGAAGAAATATGGAGTTGCTGTACCTCGCGGCGAGATGGCCCAGACGCGCGATGAGGCGCAAACCATTGCCAAGAATCTGCTGGGCGCGGGCGCGTCCGGTGTGGTGGTGAAGGCGCAGATTCATGCCGGGGGCCGGGGCAAGGGTGGCGGCGTAAAGATCGCGGACTCGGTGGCGGCGGCCGGCGAACTGGCGTCGAAGATGCTGGGCATGACGCTGGTGACGCATCAGACCGGGCCGGAAGGGCGCGTGGTGCGACGCCTGCTCATTGAAGAGACGCTGCCCATCGATCGCGAACTCTACATCGGCATCCTGGTGGATCGCTCGGAAGGCAAGCCCGTTTTCATGGCTTCGTCCGCCGGCGGCATGGATATTGAACAGGTAGCCGCGGAGACGCCGGAGAAGATTCTGAAGGAGTACATCGACCCCGGAATCGGCCTGCAGGCATTTCAGGCCCGGAAGCTCGCGTTCGCGCTGGGCCTGAAGCCGGCGCTGGTCGGTCAGGCGGTCCAGTTCATGCGCGGACTGTACAAAGCATTTGAAGAGACGGATGGGTCGCTGGTGGAAATCAATCCGTTTATCACCACCAAAGACGACCGCCTGTTTGCGCTGGATGCGAAAGTGACCTTCGACGACAACGCGTTGTTCCGCCATCCCGAGCTTAAAGAACTCCGAGACGTCACGGAGGAGGATCCGCTCGAGGTCGAAGCGTCCAAGTACAACCTGAATTACATCAAGCTCGACGGCACGGTGGGCTGCATGGTGAATGGCGCCGGACTGGCCATGGCGACCATGGACATTATTAAGTATGCAGGTGGAATGCCGGCGAACTTCCTGGACGTGGGTGGAGGCGCGAATGCCGAGCAAGTGACGCACGCCTTCGAGATCCTGCTCAGCGACAAGCATGTGAAGGCAGTGCTGATCAATATTTTTGGCGGCATCTTGCGGGTCGATACCCTGGCCAACGGCGTGGTCGAAGCGGCGCGCAAAACGAATATCAAGCTGCCGATCGTGCTGCGGCTCGAAGGCACCAACGTCGAGCAAGGGCGGCAGATTCTGAAGGAGTCAGGATTGAACTTTATCGTCGCCGAAACGATGAAGGATGCGGCCGAGAAAGTTGTAGCGGCGGCAAAAGGATAGGCGGCAGGCTGCAGGGTTGATCCCGGCGCCGCAAACAGTTCCTGAATTTATTGAGAGAGAGCAATCATGGCAATCCTGGTTGATAAAAATACGAAGCTGATCGTGCAGGGTTTGACGGGACGCGAAGGCACATTTCACGCGAAGGCGGCGGCGGCTTACGGGACGCAGGTCGTGGGCGGCGTCACGCCGGGCAAGGGCGGAACGACGCACGAAGGCTGGCCGGTGTTCAACACGGTTGACGAAGCGGTCGGCAAAACGGGCGCCAATGCGACGGTGATTTTCGTGCCGCCGCCGGGCGCGGCCGACGCCATCATGGAAGCGGCCGACGCCGGCATTCCGCTGATCGTGTGCATTACCGAAGGCATTCCCACGCTCGACATGGTGAAGGCGTGGAAGTTCCTGCAAAGCAAGAAGTCACGCCTGATCGGGCCGAACTGCCCGGGCATCATCTCGCCGGGGAAGTGCAAGATTGGCATCATGCCGGCACACATTCACAAAGAAGGTCCGATTGGGATCGTGTCGCGCTCGGGCACGCTGACCTATGAGGCGGTGTACCAGCTCACCACGCGCGGCATCGGGCAATCGACGGCCATTGGCATCGGCGGCGACCCGATCATCGGCACGAATTTCACCGATGCGCTGGATTTGTTTAATAAGGATCCGGAAACCGAAGCGGTGATCATGATTGGCGAGATTGGCGGCAACGCGGAAGAAACCGCAGCCGAGTTCGTCAAGAAGAACATGAAGAAGCCAGTGGTCGGTTTCATCGCAGGCCAGACCGCGCCTCCCGGGCGCCGCATGGGACACGCGGGCGCTATTATCTCGGGTGGCAAAGGCACCGCTGCCGAGAAGATTCAGGCGATGGAGAGCGCCGGGATCAAGGTGGCGAAGTCTCCGGCGCAGATGGCCGAAACGCTGCTGGCGGTACTGCCGGCCGCCGGCGCAAGAAAGTAAGCAAGTCTTTGGAGAAGTTCCCGCGCCGCTCGCGGGAGATCAGACACTACGCGACTGAGGATCAACGTTCATCATGAAGACGCTGCAACGCACTTTGACCATCGTCAAGCCCGACGCCGTGAAGCGCAACGCGATCGGCGACATCATCGAGCAGTTCGAGAAAAATCATTTTCGCATTCTTGCGATCAAGATGCTCGAGATTTCCAAGCATCAGGCCGAACAGTTCTATGCGGTGCATGCCAGCCGGCCGTTTTATTCGTCGCTGACTGATTTCATGTCCAGCGGGCCGATCGTGGCGCTGGCGCTCGAGAAGGAGAATGCGATCGCCGATCTGCGCAAGCTGATGGGCGCGACCAATCCCGCCAATGCGGAAGAAGGCACGATCCGCAAGAAGTGGGCCACCAGCATCGAGCACAATGCCATTCACGGTTCGGATGCGGAAGACACGGCGCGCTTCGAACTGAGCTTTTTCTTCGCCGGATACGAACTGGCGAAGTAGATCGAATCAGAAAGAGATTTGAGGAGCACGTTCCTTCTGACCAAGGGCGTGCTCTTTGAGTTTCCGATGGTTTTGGCGGATGGGCCGCTGCGCCACCAGGAAACAAGGGAGGAATCGAGATGCCATTGGTGCAGGTAACCATGCTCGAAGGACGGACTGCGGATCAGAAGCGAAAGTTGGCACAGCGTTTGACGGATGCGATGGTGGAAGAAGCGGGCGCGCGGCGAGAGGCCGTGGTTGTGGCCTTCCACGAGGTTTCCAAGGAGAGTTACGCCTCCGGCGGCGTGCTCATGGTGGACAAGGGCAAGTAGCCGAGTTTCTCCGGCGAGGTTCGCGGAACCTTCTCAGCCGCGATGGGCGGCGTCCGCTCTATGCTTCCGAAAGGGTCGGCGCGAGCTGAATATCCATCTGGTAGAACTTGAAGCAATTCTCTTCGCCGGGACGGGTGGCCGCGACCGCCCGATAGCGATCCAGGACATCCTGGATGAACGCGAGATGCTCGCTCTCCGGAAGATTCCGGGTCCATTCAACAAACGTAACCGAGCCGAAGGCGATGAAGGCCTCCCGCGACTTGAAGTCCCAGACCTGATCTTCCGTCGAAAGGCGCAAGACTCGGAAGCCGCATTGTTCGGCCAGCGCGGCATATTGCTCTGGGGTGAGGTGCAAGTACGGATCGTGGAAGTCGTGGAAGTAGCGAATCCAGCGGTCCGAAGAGCGGGTCTCCTCCAGTACATCTTCCAGGCTCTTCCGCTTGCCTTTTGGAACCAGCCGCAGCTGTGCTTGCCCGCCGGGCTTTAGCGCTTTTCGGACAGCGTGCAGGGCGGTTGCCTGATCGGGAATCCAGTGCAATGCATTGAACGAAACCACCAGGTCAAAGCCGCCGTGAAACTCCAGCGAGCGGATATCGCAGGTCTGGAATTGAAGATTCGGATAGATTGGCGGCGTAAAGTTCGCCGAAGCGAATTCGATCATCTTCGAGGAAGCATCGATACCCAGGGCGGACCCTTTTGGGAGGCGCTGAGCGATCTCAGCCGTGACTTTACCGTTGCCGCACCCTAGATCAAGAATGTGTTCATCGCCTTGAAGATGTAAGAGTCCCAGAACCTCGGCGGCCATCGCTTCCTGCAAGGCTGCGATGCGGGCATATCCGGTTGCATTCCACTCGGTCATTGGAGTCGCGACGCTGGCGGATTCCGCCCGCAGGATGGAGCCGGACGGGATTTCTGGTTATCGCAAGGCGAAACTGTTAGTCCAGGGGTTGGTAGAGATTGCCTTCGACTCGGTCGGCAATTCTCGGCAAATCCTTCTTGGCATATTGCAAGAAGTGAGGGGCCGCGCGGTGAGCCTCGAGGCCAGCATCGTCTTTGTATTGTTCGTAGATGAAGAAGCGCCGCGGCTCGGTCTTATGGCGATGTACGACGTACATCAGGCAACCGGGTTCCTTGCGTGACTCTTCGGTCAGCTTCCCGAAGATCTGGGCCACTTCATTTTCGTGCCCGGCCTTCGCCATCCAGGTAACCGCCAGCACCACCATTCGTTTGCTCCGTCGCTCTGCTAGGCTGCCGTGTGGCGGCCTGCAGCTTTTAGTTCGGCAAGGAAGTCATCGACAAACATCGTATGATCGCGATCCGGTCCGGTCGAGATCATGCCCACGCGAGCCCCGCTCTCTTTTTCCAGGAACGACAGATACTCCCGCGCCTGTTTCGGAAGTTTATCGATTGCGGTGATCCCCTGGGTCGAAGTTTGCCAGCCTGGCATGTTGCGATACACGCATTCGATTTTCTGCCATCCGCTGTCTTGCGCGGGAATCTCGTCGGTCGATTTGCCGTCGATCTTGTAGCCAATGCAAACCGGAATTTCCGGCAACTCGTCGAGTACATCGAGCTTGGTGACCACCAGCCAGGAGATTCCGTTAATCATGCCAGCGTAGCGGAGAAGAGGCAAATCCATCCACCCGCAACGGCGAGGCCGGCCGGTGACTGCGCCGAATTCGTTGCCGCGAGTCCGCAATTGATCCCCGCGCGCATCGTGGGCTTCGCTTGGGAACGGTCCTCCCCCCACTCTTGTGCAGTAGGCTTTGGAAACGCCGATCACCATGTCGATATTTGTGGGTGCAACACCGGTGCCAATGACGGCGCCGCCGGAAGTCGCGCTCGACGAAGTCACGAACGGATAGGTGCCGTGGTCGATGTCGAGCATCGTGCCCTGGGCGCCCTCAAAGACGATCGATTTCCCATCCCGCAATGCCTGATTCAACAGCAGCGCCGTATCGCGAACGAAGGGGCCAATCTTCTCCGCGGCATCGGCATACTCGTGGTACATCTTGTCGGCATCCAGCGGCTCGGTATTGAAGAGCGCGTGCGCGATCATGTTCTTCTCGCGAACGGCATTCTCGATGTGCGTACGGAGCAATTTCAGGTCGAGCAGGTCGGCCACGCGCAGGCCGCGACGGCCCATCTTGTCTTCGTAAGCGGGGCCGATCCCGCGCGAAGTGGTGCCGATTTTGACGCGGCCCGGAGCGTTCTCGGCCGCGAGTTCAATCATGCGATGGTAAGGAAGAATGACTTGCGCGCGGTTGCTGACGAACAGGTTGCCATCTACCGTTACACCGGCGGCGCGCAGGCCCGCCACTTCCTTCAGGAAGGCAATGGGATCGAGCACCACGCCGTTTCCAATAACGCTGCAACACCCGGAACGCAATACGCCGCAGGGGACCAATTGGAGAATGAA
>Ga0335069_10005721_pt1 | contig 18220 bp, 17 predicted proteins | sample Lox_Sample_11_FD_206714 | JGI IMG/M metagenome (GOLD analysis project Ga0335069, IMG submission 206714) | Soil microbial communities from Loxahatchee National Wildlife Refuge, Florida, United States - Lox_Sample_1.1 | ecosystem: Environmental > Terrestrial > Soil > Wetlands | place: USA... | reverse complement strand
CTATAAAGAGATGTTTCACCCCGGCAAGCTTGGTTATTGTCCGGTAGACGTCCATACATTGACCGTATCCGAGCTTGAGATTTTTGCACAGGGAGGGCGTAAGGCACGATCTGTTCCGGCAAGCTCCCTGTCTCACCCATAGATCACAGTGCGCCTTGTAAAGATTGGCTGTCGGCCCTCCGATGTCGCTTATAGTGCCCCGGAAATCCTTCCTCTCGGCGAGTAACTTAGCTTCTCGGACAAGCGATTCCTTGGTCCTCGATTGAATGATCCTTCCCTGGTGCATAAAGAGAGAACAGAAACTGCACTGACCGGGGCAGCCCCTGTGAGATACCAACGAAAACTTCACCGTCTCAAAACCCGGCACACCCCCCGATGCATCGTAGACGGGGTGGGATGCCCTGGCAAAAGGAAGCTCATATAACGCATCGAGCTCCTCTGCCGCTACGGGTTCGGCAGGAGGATACTGAACCACGAATCTGTTCTCGTGCTTTTGGACGACGCATTTTCCGCGGCGGGGATCCTGATTTTCGTAGATGGCCTTGAACGCCGCATTGAATTGCTTTTTGTCTTGCCTCACCTCTTCGTATGAGGGAATTTCCATAGCTTCGTTTCCACGTGTTGCACCGGCTTCACGCATGGCAGAATCATCTGCCGGCATTGACACTGAAACCACCACGGTTCCCCTGATACCCTTGAGACCTTCCCCGTGCGAGAGCCGACGGGCGATTTCGAGAACCTGTTTTTCTCCCATGCCGTAGACGAGGATATCAGCGCGTGAATCGAGAAGGATGGATCTACGCACCTCGTTTCCCCACCAGTCATAGTGGGCGAACCTTCTTAGGCTTGCCTCGATCCCGCCGACGACGATTACGGTATCGTGAAAGGCCTCCCTGATACGATTTGCGTAGACGATAGTAGCCCTGTCAGGTCGAAACCCGATCTTTCCTCCCGGTGAATAAGCGTCTTTCACGCGGCGCTTCTTGTGCGATGTATAGTGCGCCACCATAGAATCGAGATTTCCAGCGGTAATACCAAAGAAGAGCCGGGGTTTTCCCAGTCTTTTGAAGTCATCTACGGTTCGCCAGTTAGGCTGCGGGATAATGCCTACCCGGTATCCCGCCCTTTCTAATACCCTGCCAATCATGGCGACTCCGTAAGCAGGGTGGTCCACATATGCGTCGCCGCTTACGAGGATAATGTCGAACTCGTTCCATCCTCTTTTTTTGAGATCCTCTTTTGAAACGGGTAGAAAACGCGCCATAACGGTCTTAATTCTAACAGAAATAGAACGGCCACAGATAGCAAATTGCGCTCATCAACCGTATACGATCCGGCGCTTAAGGGAAATTTATTGACGGTCTGTCTGCCTTTTTCTTGTAAGATGCATTACGTTATGGACAGTAACCGGGCGGATGACGCCGGAATCTTATTCACAGGGGGTAGATCATGAGAATGTGCACGAGATCTTTTGTCTTGGTCGGCTTGGTGATTGTTTTTTGCCTTCCCTTCTCGGCCGTGGCCCAGGATAAGAACCCTAATTATTTCGTCCTGAAAGGTGGTATCTATTCCCCTCAGACGAATGACCTCAGTGGGTTTAACACGGGCTTTAATGGCGAGATCGCCTTCGGTCACTACTTTGCGAAGAACCTTGCTGGGGAGGGAAGCATAGGATATTTTCACTCAAGCGCGTCGCAGAACGATGACATCAGCGGAATTCCGGTCTCTGAGAGGGTAAAAATCGACGTCATGCCGGTCACTGTGGCGCTGAAAGGGTCTATCCCTGTGGAGGATCTTGAATTCTACGGTCTGGGAGGCATTGGAGCTTATTTCGTATGGACGGAAGTAGATGTATCGTCTGCTACGGCGAGCGCTTCTCCGAGCGACACGGACGCGGTATTCGGAGGGTTTCTCGGCTTGGGGGTAAATTATAACGTGACGCCAAATGTATTCCTCGGGGTGGAAGGCAAGTACCTCTGGACTACCAAGGCCAAATTTCGCGATACCGCTTTTGGTGCGCCGCTCAACGCTGATTATCATTTGGACGGTATACAGGCAACCTTCAATATTGGCTACAGATTCTAGAGAGATTTCTCATGCCGGGCGGGCCTAAACCCTCCCGGCATGATCCCCACTTACGGTCCATCTATCTTTCCCTCAAGGGGGCAGAACCGCGTTCTGGCCAGAGCGCCGTAAATTGCCTTGAGTGAGACGAAACAACTGTGGTATAAAGAATGTCACCGGAGAGATGTCCGAGCGGCTGAAGGAGCACGACTGGAAATCGTGTGAACGTGCTAAAACGCGTTCCGAGGGTTCAAATCCCTCTCTCTCCGCCAGTATGGACAGGTAAAACCAGGCCCTGCGCAACGTCGAGGTTATGAAACCCGTCAGGTCCGGAAGGAAGCAGCGGTAGTAGCTCATCCGTGTGCCGCAGGTAGCCTGGTCTTAATTAATGCAGCATGAAGAACGCAGGGACAAAAGGTATGATTCGCTTTAGGCCGGTCGTGGCCTCTTATTTTCCAGCCCCTCACAGTGGTATCTAGCGAGGTATGACCCTTTGAGCTATACGGTTATCGCGAGGAGATTCCGACCGAAGAAGTTTGACGAGGTCATGGGCCAGCCGCATATCACGACGACCATCAAGAATTCTATCAGATCGGGCAGAATACCGCACGCCTATTTGTTTACGGGTCCGAGAGGGGTGGGCAAGACGTCCCTTGCCCGGATACTCTCGAAGGCAGTAAACTGCGTCCTCGGACCCACGGAAGAGCCTTGCGACGTGTGCGAGAACTGTGTGGCCATCAATAACGGCAGTTTCGTGGACGTGATCGAGATTGACGCAGCCTCTGCGCGCGGCATCGACGATATTAAGGAGCTTCGTGAGACCGTCCGATACGTGCCCATGAAAGGACGCTATAAGGTTTACATCCTCGATGAGGCTCACATGTTAACGACGGAAGCCCGCAACGCCTTCCTGAAAACCCTCGAAGAGCCGCCCGGCCACAACATCTTTATTCTTGCCACCACGGAACTCCAGAAAATTCCTTACACTATCATGTCGCGATGCCAGCGGTTTGATTTCCGGCGTATTCCGGAAAAGGAGATTGTGACGCAGCTTGAGCGTATCTGCACGGCGGACGGCATTGGGTACGATGAGGGAGTATTCCAGTATATGGCGATAGAAGCTGATGGTAGTCTGCGTGACGCCGAATCGATCCTCGAACAGGTCATCGCGTACAGTGGTCAGCATATCTATGCGAGAGATGTTATTAACATCGTCGGCATTGTCGAGACGGAAGTGCTGCAGGGCATCATGCAGTCGATCATGGATGAAGATTTGAAGGGCGGCCTTGAGATTATTGAAAGAACATTGAACCAGGGTTATGACGTAAACCAGATTTTTAAAGGACTCGTCACGTTTCTGAGGAACATGATGATCGTCAAGGTGTGTGACGGCCTGCCCGCGTTTCTTTCTCTCACCGAGAGCGAATACGGGAAGATCCGTGAACTCCTGGGTGGGATTGAGTACTACGAGTTGCAGAATATGCTCCATTACCTGCTCACCTCCGAAGACCTTCTCAGGGGCCTCTTCCCAAAGGTATCCCTGGAGACAATCTATATCAATCTTTACAATATATCGAAGCTGCGCGATGTCGAAAAAATTATCGACAGTTTTGAAGCCTATGGAAAGTCGAAAGAAAAAGAGCGTGCGGGAGACCCCCAATCTTATCCCGCTCGAACCGACCCCGTGGCTACCCATCACCCGGCCCGGCAGAACCTATCGGAAAAGAAAGCAAGCGACAAACCCGTGGAAGCTAATAGCGTGACGGACGAGCTCACACCGGGCAGAGGACACGATCCCGATGCACACGCTTTTATCGAACACTTAAAAAAGAGCAAGCCCTTTGTAGGCGGCATATTTGAGTCGTCGGAGGTGCTCGTTGAAGGTGACAGCGTTTCAGTTTCCCTGGATAAGAGATATACGGGATTCGTGAAGAACGAGCTCGAGAATATCAAAAAACTGCTCAAGGAGTATTTCGGAAGAGAGATGACGCTTAACTTGAAGGATTCGATGGAAAAGAAAATGAACATACTCGATGAGTACGTCAAGGAAGCGGAATCTTTATTTAAGTTCTAAGGGGAGGCCTTATGTCAAAAGGAATCGGACAAATAATGCAGCAGGCGAAAAAGATGCAGGAAAGGCTCATGAAAATCCAGGAGGAGCTGGCCGAAAAAACCGTGGAGGGCCAGTCGGGCGGAGGCATGGTGACCTGTAAGGCAAACGGAAAACAGGAGATTATATCCCTCGCAATTGCCCCTGAAATATGGGAGGAAAAGGACAAGGAACTTTTGGAAGATCTGATTCTCGCGGCTGTGAATGAGGCGCTCGACAGATCGAGAGAGATGATGCAGGAAGAGATGGCCAAGGTAACGGGCGGTATGCAACTCCCCTTTGGGATGTAACCATGTTCTATCCTGAACCAATTGAACGACTGATCGAGAACTTGTCGAGACTGCCGGGCATAGGGCGCAAAACGGCAACGAGACTGGCCTTTTTCCTCCTCAACGCTCAAGAGGGCTACATCAGGGAGCTATCAAGAAGCCTTACTGACATAAAAGAAAGAATACGACTGTGCAGTGTTTGTTTCAACATTACCGACAGCGATCCCTGTGTCATATGCAGGGACGAAAAAAGAGATAGATCGGTTATCTGTGTTGTCGAAGAATCGTCTCACATGATGGTCATAGAGTCGGCCAATCCTGGGCATCTCCGCTATCATATTCTTCACGGGGTGATCAATCCGATAGAGGGTATAGGTCCGGACGAGATCAGGATCAAGGAGCTTAGCGAGCGCATCATCAAGGAAGACATCAAAGAGGTCATCGTGGCGACGAACCTCAACATTGAGGGCAATACCACGGCTCACTATATATGCGAGATCTTAAGGCCGCTCAACGTGACGGTAACGCGAATCGCTTCGGGTATCCCCGTGGGCGGTGACATTGTGTATATCGATCCCCTCACCATCAAAAGTTCCATGGACAACCGGAAGAACCTGTAAAATAACTCGGTCAACAGCATATGAAGTGTTCTTGATCGGAACAAATCCTGTGTTTTTTCATGAAGCCTTGAAACCGGGAATGCCCCTCCTTATATTTAGACTATCGAAAACCCGCCCTCCTTCGGAGGAGATTCTCACAGGGGGATTGGATGGAAATACCGCTCGACATGGAAAGGCCTGTTGCACAGAAACTGAGGCTTGGTTACATCGGCCTTGGGAAGATGGGTTTCAATATGGTGGAACGGCTCCTTGAAAAAGGGTACCGGCCCGTTACCTTCGACGTAAACGAAGACGCGACAAAGAAGACCGCCGGACTTGGGGCCGAGCCAACGGCGTCTCTCAAGTCTCTAGCCGGTACCCTTTTGCCACCGCGTCTCGTCTGGCTCATGGTCCCCCAGGAGACCGTGGATCATGTTCTCGAGGGCATTGTCCCTTTTCTCGGTTTCGGGGACACGATCATAGACGGGGGAAACTCTCATTACAAAGATTCCATGCGCCGGGCTCAAGCGCTCACCCCCGCGGGCATTGAGTTTCTCGATGTGGGTGTGAGCGGAGGCCCATCTGGAGCCCGAAACGGGGCCTGCATCATGGTGGGCGGAAAGAAAAGCGTTTTCGACGGATACGAAGACCTATTTCGCGATCTCTCTGTGCCCGGAGGGTATGAGTATATAGGCGTACAGGGAGCCGGCCATTTTGTGAAGATGATCCACAACGGTATCGAATACGGCATGATGCAGTCCATGGCAGAGGGGTTCGCGGTTATGAGGGAGGCACCTTTCAATCTGAGTCTCACGGCTATTGCTTCCCTGTTTAGCCACGGGAGCGTTATCGCGTCCAGGCTCACAGAGTGGCTCGGCCAGGCTTTTCGGGAATACGGGGAGGGCTTGGAAGCTGTCTCGGGGGCCGTGGCCCAGAGCGGAGAGGGCATGTGGACCGTGGAAGCGGGCAAAGAATACGGAGTCTCGACCGCCGGCATAGCCGCAGCCGTTCAGTTCAGAGCTGAATCGCTCACACATCCGAGTTATGGCGGACAGATTCTTTCGGCCTTACGAAACCAGTTCGGACAGCACGACGTTTTTCGAAAACCACGGGAAGACGCGGCATGACAGCTCCCGTCTCCCCTCAACCACTGGAAAAGCTGGCACGACTGATCAGGTACTATATCCTTGCGTCGACGACTGAGGCCGGCTCCGGGCATCCCACGTCCTCACTCTCTGCCACCGACCTCATGACGGGACTTTTTTTTGGAGGCGCTTTCAGATTTGATGTAGATGATCCGCACCATCCCAACAACGATCGGATAATCTTTTCAAAAGGCCACGCGTCTCCTCTGTTCTATGCCATGTGGGCCGCTGCCGGCGGCGTGGATTTCTCGGAACTTATGACCATGAGAAAATTCGGAAGTCGTCTCGAAGGCCATCCCACTGTTGCTTTCCATTACACCGAGGCGGCAACCGGTTCCCTTGGCCAAGGTCTTTCGATCGGCGTCGGCATGGCGCTTAATGCCAGGTATCTCGACAAATTGCCGTACAGGACCTACGTGCTCTTAGGCGACAGCGAAATGGCCGAGGGTTCCCAGTGGGAAGCCATTCAGATAGCTGCCCATTATAAGCTCAATAACCTCGTCGGCATCATCGACGTGAACCGACTCGGCCAACGCGGCGAGACCATGTACGGCCATGACCTTAAGGCGTATGAGCAAAGGATTGCGCCTATGGGATGGGAGACTCTCCTCATTGACGGCCACGATTTCAATCAGATCGTCGCCGCCTATGAACACGCGGCGGCGTCTCAATACAAACCCGTTATGATCATCGCAGGGACGATCAAAGGCAAGGGCGTTTCGTTTATCGAAGACAAGAACGGCTGGCACGGCAAGGCCTTGAGTAAGGGGGAGTTTGAGAAGGCCGTTCTTGAACTTGGTCCCATTGATCGTTCGCTCAAAGGAGAAATACTCAAGCCGGAGGACACAAAGCCACGCACACCCCAAGCGGGACGTGTTGTAGACCCGGATTATCCCGCCGTAAAGCCCGTAGCCACGCGCAGGGCCTACGGCAACGCCCTGGCCAGGATATTCCCCGGTTTCCCCGATATCGTGGCCCTTGACGGGGAGGTGAGCAACTCCACCTATTCTGAGATCTTTGAGGCTATCCACGGGGACCGTTTCTTTGAGATGTATATTGCAGAGCAGAACATGGTTGGATGCGCGGGCGGATTGGCGGTCCGAGGTAAAACCCCCTTCGTCTCTACCTTTGCCGCTTTTTTCACCCGTGCGTTTGACCAGATACGAATGAGCGAGTATTCCGGAATGAACATCAAGTTCGTAGGGTCCCATGCCGGAGTCTCCATCGGACAGGACGGTCCTTCCCAGATGGGTCTTGAGGACATTGCCATGTTCAGGACACTACTAAACGGTGTGGTTCTCTATCCATGTGATGCGCTCTCCACGGAAAGACTTGTCGAAAGAGCGGCAGAGCACAGAGGGATTGTCTATATCCGGACCACCAGGATGGATACGCCGATTCTCTACGACATAGGGGAAGACTTCATAATCGGCGGAAGCAAGGTGCTCCGTCAAAGCGCGTCCGATTCGGTGACGGTGATCGGGGCGGGGGTGAGTGTTTTCGAGGCCCTGGCAGCTTTTGAGGTGCTGAAAAAGGAAGGTGTGGCAGTGAGGGTTATAGACCTTTATAGCATCAAGCCTCTCGATGCCGCCACGCTCCACAATGCTGCCAGGACTACCAAAGCGATCATTACCGTTGAGGATCACTATGCAGAGGGTGGCCTGGGAGAGGCCGTACAGAGCGCCCTCGCACTCCATCCGACTCCCGTCCATATCCTCGCGGTGCGCAGGATGCCGGCAAGCGGTACCCCACAGGAACTTCTCGACTACGAAGGCATTTCGAGAAATGCCATTGTTGAGAAGGTGAAGGAGGTTTTGTGAGGCCCAAAGGACTGAAAACAAGAATATTCCTTGACGGCGGAAACCCTTCGGAGACCATGCAAATCATCGACTTACTGGGGTTTGTTGACGGCCAGACCACGAACCCCACGCTCATATCGAGGAATCCGGAAGCCAGAAAGCGTCTTGAGACGGGCCACAAATTCAGTGCCGGAGAAATCCTGGACTTCTATAAGGATGTGGTTAAAACCATATCATCCATGATACCCGAGGGGTCTATTTCCGTGGAGGTCTACGCGGAACCCTTATCGAATGCCACCGACATGGTGCATCAGGGCATGGAAATGTTCTCGTGGATACCCAACGCTCACATTAAATTCCCCACTTCTCATGAAGGACTTAAGGCGGCAAATACGGCGATAGCCCAAGGCCTGAGGATCAATATGACACTCTGTTTTTCTCAGGCACAGGCTGCCGCCGTGTATGCTGCAACAAGGGGGGCACGCAAAGGGCAGGTTTTTGTTTCCCCCTTTATCGGGCGCCTTGATGACAGGGGCGAGGACGGCATGGATGTTATCGCGAATATTATGAAGATGTATGAGCAGGGCGACGGTCACGTCGAGGTGCTTACGGCCAGTGTACGAAACCTGGATCATTTTTTGTATGCGTTGAAGCTCGGCTCGGATATTATTACGGCGCCTTTTGAAATCCTTAAAGCGTGGGGCAAGGAGGGGCTTAAGCTTCCCGGGCCCAATTACCGGTATAATCGTAAAGAATTGAAGGCCATTCCCTATAAGGAGATCGATCTCTCCCTTAACTGGCAGGAGTATGATATCGTCCACGATCTTACACAGGCGGGCATGGAACGGTTCTCGGCGGACTGGAATGCGCTCATCGGATGAGCCATAATGAGTACGGCTGCCATCATTTCTCGCTCGTGACGTAATAGACGGCAGTGCGTCCCGGCCTCTGGTTTTGAGAGGGTCCTTAAACAAGGGCAGGAAAGGAGCGATCTGGTATGAAGGTTGCGATCGGTTCGGACCACGGCGGTTTCGGGCTTAAAGAGGCGCTCGTGGCTTTTGTGTTGTCCAGGGGCCATGAAGTGACCGATGTGGGGGCCTTTTTCATGGACCGGGATGATGATTATCCTGATTATACCCGTCTTGTTGCCGAGATGATCCTGAAGGCGGAGGCTGAGCGAGGCATCGTGGTGTGTGGAAGCGGTGTCGGCGCCTCCATAGCCGCGTCAAAATTTCCCGGCATCAGGGCGGCGGTATGCCACGATGCGTACTCGGCCCATCAGGGCGTGGAGCACGACGATATGAACGTGCTTTGCCTGGGACAAGCGATTATCGGAGAGGAGTCGGCCAAGGAGATTGTGTCAAATTTCCTGAAAGCGCACTTCATGGACGAAGTGCGCTACGTGAGGAGGCTCCAAAAGGTGAGGGCCATAGAGCGAGAATTCATGAAGCCGTGAGAGATTGGGGAAACACGTCACATCGAAGGGTGGGGTATGGACGAGAGGGGATTTGAAAAGATTATTGAGGGGCGGTTCCTTCAGACCTGCGATATACCCGAAGAGACCCTGAACGTAGAGCCCTTCACCATGGTGATCTTTGGCGGTGCCGGCGATTTAAGCAAGAGAAAGCTCCTACCGTCACTCTACCACCTGTATTCGTCAAACGAACTGACGGATGAATTTTCCGTACTGGCCTTTGACAAACTGACACTTACGCGCGATGAATATCTTGCCATGACGAGGGAAGCGGTGAAGACCTTCGAGGAGTCATCATTTCATGAGGACGCCTGGAGGAGCTTTGCCGGTCACCTCCACTACATGTCGGGATTCTTTGAATACGATGAGAACTATCGCAAGCTGAATAGTGAGCTGGAACGACTGTCCAGGTCCGCAATCCGGGACGTGAAGAATGTCATATACTACATGGCAGTACCCCCCCAGGTCGCGCCACCGCTCATAGAAAAGCTGAGATTGAATAACTTCTGTAAGGGCGCCTTCCAAACCAGGATCGTCATGGAAAAGCCTTTCGGCCGGGATCGGAACTCCGCTCAGGCCTTGAACAAGATTCTCACCAATGCCTTCGATGAAAACCAGATTTACAGAATTGACCATTACCTTGCAAGAGACCCTGTACAGAACATCATCTTCTTCCGTTTCACCAATACACTTTTTGAAGAGGTTTGGGACCGCCGTCTCGTGGACAACGTACAGATAACGGTAGCGGAAAGCATCGGCATCGAACATCGCGGGCAGTTCTATGAGCAAGCCGGTGTGGTGCGAGATATGCTGCAGAACCATATCATGCAAATCTTGGGGCTTACGGCCATGGAACCTCCGGTAGGCTTTGATGCCGATTCTGTGCGGGATGAGAAGCTCAAAATCATGCGTTCGTTAAGACCCGTGGACTCAGATTATATCGACAGGTTCATGGTGCGGGGCCAGTATGGAGGCGGTCTTGTCGGGGGTCAACCTGCGGTTGGGTACAGGGCAGAGCCCAATGTGTCTTCTCACTCCACAGAGGCAACCTTCTTCGCGGGAAAATTCTACATTGACAATCTTCGATGGGCCGGTATACCTTTTTTTATCCGCACGGGCAAGAGAATGCCAGCCCAGGTCACGGAGATATGTATAGAACTCAAGCGGCTGCCCCTGAGGTTGTTCGGACGGACCTGCGACATTTTGGAGCCGAATATTTTGAGGCTTACCATACAGCCGGACGAAAAGATTTCGCTTGGCTTTGGAGTAAAATATCCGTACTCGCACAATCAGATCTATTCTGTGAACATGGTTTTCAGCTATAAGGAGGCCTTCAAGATGCATCTCCACCATCCGTATAACCGGCTTCTCATCGACGTGATAAAGGGAGACCTCACCCTTTTTGTGAGAGAGGATGAGATAGAGGCCATGTGGACGGTTGTGGATCCCATTGTGAAGAGGTGGGAAGAGCGTGCGCCCGAGAATTTTCCAAATTACGAAGCGGGTACCTGGGGGCCGAGTGAAGCTCAAAATCTTGTTTCCAGGGAAGGAAGAACATGGAACACGGCGTGAGGAAGAAGACCCGTGGGGTGAGCCTTAAAGGCGGAGAATGAATTGAGGACTGATAGAGGGCGCAAAAACGAAAAGAAGGATGAGGCCATGGATCAGGCGAGGAAAGTGATTGTCTTCGATACCGAAGCGGCGCTCGTCAGTTTTGTGATGAAGATATGGCGCCGTACCGCGCTCACCGCCGTCGCACAAAGGGGATCGATGAGGGCTGCCATTTCGGGAGGAAAGACGCCGCTTGGCTTCTATCGGGCCATGGGAGAGCATGCAAGAGATCTTCCCTGGGACAGAACCACCCTTTTTTTGGTCGACGAACGGTTTGTCCCCCACACGGATGCTCAGAGTAATTTCGGCATGATACGTAAGGTCCTCCTCGAAGCGCTGCCGCTCGCCAGAGAGAACGTCCATGCTGTGGAAACGCAAGGGCTCACGGGTGAGGAAGCAGCAGAGAGATATGAGCGAGAATTGATACGGGTATTTAGCCTGAAGCCGCACGAGCTCCCACGGTTCGATCTCATTATGCTCGGCATGGGTCAGGATGGGCATGTGGCGTCGCTATTTCCGGGAAGCGCCCTCCTCAGCGAGACGAGGCGTCTCGTAGGATATGCTGACCGGGAAAACGGTCTCACCGGCCGGGTCACTCTGACTATGCCGGTGTTGAACGGCGCCCGAAGCGTCATCTTTCTCATCGAGGGACTCGATAAGGCAGAGACACTCAAGAAGGTAATAGAGGAGCGGGACGCGTCCCTGCCTGCAACCCGTGTGAGGGCCGTTGACGGCGACGTTCTCTTTGCGGTGGATAAAGAGGCCGCTGACAAATTGACACCGAATGCTTACGTCAAAGGTGCGCCGTGAAGATCGAGATAACAGTGAAGAATGGAAAAAGACCGCTTTCTCATACGGATGAACTGATATTATTGGGGCCGGGACCTCGTGATCACTACCCCGGGGCTGCGGTTGGTGCAATTGATCGCGGAGAATATAGGCAAAGACTTCAACCGGCATCCTGCCGGTTGCCGGCAAAGAACCTCTCAGCCAACCTCCTTATTCTGGCGACGACAGGCTCTTTGTCCATATTTTCCCGGGGGACAATCGGGCCGGCCCCTCTCTTATAGACCGCATACTTAACGGGCATATCGTTTACCGTTAAGGTAATTCATACGACGTGTTAGATGCACAATTGCAGGGCCGTTAAGATCTCGTTTAGGTGACGGTTCCGGAATGACTAAGGAGCGATGCGCATGATTGATTCGTGGAGCAAGGCAATTTATGGTTTTATGAGCAGGATGGGCTTTCCTGATCCTATCCATCCCGCCCTCGTACACATACCAATGGGCCTCATAATAGGGGCTTTCATATTCGGTTGGATAGCGGTCGTGTTTAAGCGGGAGAGACTTGCTCTCTCGACCAGGGATTGTCTCATCCTGGCCCTCATCAGCTTTTTTCCCACGGTCTTTTTCGGTCTCATGGACTGGCGACACTTCTATGCCGGTCAGTGGCTTACACCCGTTATCATAAAGATGATCCTCGCCGGAGTCCTTCTCATTCTCCTCTGCATCGCGCTCGGTTTCTCCTTAACGGGCAAGGCACGCTCAACAGGCGCTCTTGTTACGTATACTTTATGCGTGGTCGTGGTTGTGCTTCTCGGGTGGTTTGGGGCCCGTCTCATCTATTCCAGTAAGCCGTTAAGTGGCGGGGTGAAGCCAACCGAGCTCGCCGGCGAGAAGACCTACAACGCCTATTGCGCCGGCTGCCACCCCCGGGGTGGAAACGTAGTGAAGCCCGACAAACCGTTGCGAAGCGCCCCTCAACTCACGAGTTTTGAAGCGTTTCTCACGCTTCTGCGTGGCCCTGTCGCACCCATGCCTTCCTTTTCGGACAAGCAGATATCGGACGGTGAGGCAAGAAATCTCTACGATTATATTACGAATGTGCTCAAAGCCTCCGATGGGGGCGAGACGCTTAAGCGATGATGGTTGTCGACTTGAGGCTCCGACTCAGGGCTTTCTTGGGTGCGCCTCACTCATGCGGAGGTCGATCCTAAAGGGCTCAAGCTCCCGAGAGAAACGTGAGTCCTCACCGTAAGGGTTACCCTCTTATTTCTGTATGCTCTGCCAGTCCTTCAGGAATCGCTCGATACCGATGTCGGTCAAGGGATGATTCATGAGCTGTTTGAGCACGTTAAAAGGGATTGTGGCGATGTCGGCGCCGATGAGCGCGGCATCGAGCACGTGGACGGGATTGCGGATGCTTGCCACGATGACTTCCGTCTCGTACCCGTAATTCATGAATATTCTGCAGGTGTCGTCGATTATGGCCATGCCCTTTTGTGAGATATCGTCGAGGCGGCCGATGAAGGGGCTCACGTAGGTGGCGCCTGCCTTGGCTGCGATAAGCGCCTGGACAGGCTGAAAGATGAGCGTCACATTTGTTTTGATCCCCTCAAGCGAAAGAGTCCGGACGGCTTTTACGCCCTGTTCGGTCATAGGGATTTTGATAACGGCATTTCTTCCCAGAGAAGCGAGCTTTCGTGCCTCCTCACACATGCCTTCGGCGTCTTTGGCGATGACTTCAAGGCTTACCGGCCCGTCAACGGTCTTGAGTATTTCTTCGATGACGCGTTGAGGGTCCTTCTTTTCCTTAGAGAGGAGCGTAGGATTTGTGGTTACCCCGTCGACCAAGCCCATCTCCAGGCCCTTTCTTATTTCCTCGATATTCGCCGTGTCAATAAAGAATTTCATGTAGTCCCTCCGGGAAACAATTTCGGTTTGAAAAAAACGTGTGTAATTATACACGATCGAGCAAAAGAATAGAAAACTTATTTTTGTGCTGGCGATTCATCTTGACAGCCTTTGTTCTTGTGTGTTATGAACATACCATGACGAGAAAGACCTACACAGCGCAATGGTGGTGGTGGCAGTTATCATAGGTGTGAAACCGTAATAACTGGCCATGAACGGTTTCACACTGTTCATGGCCTTTTTTATTTGAGGCCGTGGGCTTAAACTCATGGCCTCAAATACTATTTAGGGAGGAATACAAATGGAGAAAAAAATATTGTTGAGTGAAAAGGATATGCCAAGGGCATGGTACAATATCCAGGCAGATCTGCCGAGTCCGCTTCCGCCCCCTCTGAATCCGGCGACGGGTGAGCCTATCACACCTGACATGCTCACACCCATCTTTCCCATGAACCTTATCGAACAGGAAGTGAGTTCGGAGCGCTGGATTGATATCCCTGAAGAAGTGCTCGAACGGCTCCTCATGTGGAGACCAACCCCTCTATGCAGGGCCACCGCCCTGGAGAAATTTCTCGGAACGCCCGCCCGGATTTATTACAAGAATGAAGGTACGAGCCCTCCGGGAAGCCATAAACCAAACACGGCCCTGGCCCAGGCATACTACAACAAAGTCGCGGGTATCAAACGGCTCACCACGGAGACAGGGGCGGGCCAGTGGGGGAGCGCTCTGGCTTTTGCGTGTAACCAGTTCGGCCTTGAGTTGAAAGTCTACATGGTGCGGGTGAGCTATAATCAGAAACCCTATCGCAGGGTCATGATGGAGACCTGGGGCGGCAAGTGTATACCGAGCCCTAGCCCCGAGACAAACGCAGGGAGAAAGTTCCTCGAAGAGAACCCCGACCACCCGGGAAGTCTCGGCATCGCGATCAGCGAAGCGATTGAAGACGCCGTTACGTCCAAGAATACAAAGTACTCCCTGGGCAGCGTGTTGAACCATGTCATGATGCACCAGACAGTCATAGGCCTCGAGGCGGAAAAACAGCTCGCTGCTGTGGGAGATTACCCGAACATCGTGATCGGCTGTGCCGGCGGCGGGAGCAATTTTGCCGGCGTCTCCTTTCCATTTGTGCGCGACAAGATTCACGGAAGACAGATCAGGATCATCGCATCAGAGCCGACCTCATGCCCGTCGCTCACTCGCGGTGATTATGTCTACGATTTCGGCGACACGGCGCAGACCACCCCTTTATTGCCCATGTACTCCATCGGTCACAATTTTGTACCGGCCCCGATCCACGCAGGGGGACTCAGGTATCACGGTATGGCGCCGCTCGTAAGCAAGTTGTATACCGACGGTCTTATCGAGGCCAGGGCATATAACCAACTGGAAACGTTCGCTGCGGGCCTCATCTTTGCACGAACGGAAGGCTTCATTCCCGCGCCCGAGACAAATCATGCCATTGCATGCGCCATTGACGAGGCCAAGCGGGCCAAAGAGGAAGGCAAACAAAAGACCATCTTGATGAACTTCAGCGGTCATGGAATTATCGACCTTCCGTCCTATGACGCCTTCATGTCGGGAAAACTCCAGGATTACGTGCTGCCGAACGATGAGATACAGAGACTGCTGAAAGATCTTGAGAAGTTCCCGAGACCAGGAAAATAGGGGTGACAAATAGGGGGTGACCGGGATAAGATACGGGTGACGGGCACATGCCTGTCCCCGTATCACGGTTTAGGGTAGTGAGCATGGAGATTTACTGCACCCAGCTTGGTATGATCATAGAGATCGGTTACTGTCTATCGGTAAACCAGGGTCTGCCTTGCAGAAACACCACAGGTTGTTGGAAGGACAGGACTGATATCGCGGCCCTGCTTAAGGCAAAGTTTACCGATGAACAGTTGAGAGAGGCATTTCAGGGTCTCCCGAAATCCAAGCTTGAACGGATCCTCGAGTCGGTCAAATCTGCACGCAAACAGAAGTGACAAATGCCTGGAATCGCTATGGGACAGGTCCGGACCTTATTGTCCGCCATGCGTGGATGGCTTTCTCGCGATAGCGATAACACCACGGTGGTGGCGTCGAGGAATCCTCTGAGAGGGGTGTGATAGAATAAGGTATGCATGAAGAAATCTGCCAAACGCTCCTCGCCAATGGTGTAGAGATCCTGTACGTGACCAACAGGGCCGTTGAAAATTCAGTGAAACGGCAGGCGACGGGTGTTCCGTCCTTCCATTGTGAAAGGGTGATCAATGAAGCTGCGGCGGTTGAGTCGGCCCTGGCGGCAAGTCTGGCTGGAAAACGAACAGCCTGTCTTTCCTCAACGGAAGCGCTCTATGAAGCCGTTTACCCTCTTACGCGTTGCGCTTCAGCAATTGTAGATCGCGGATTTCTCATCATCGCCGTCGAGGAGAATGACCAGGAGGTAACACCGTTAGGGCTCTACTCGAAATTGCCCCTCCTTGTCACTGAAGATGTCCATGAATTCGAGGGCGCCGTAGAATACGGCTACGCACTTTCCGAGCGGTACAAGATACCCGTGATGATTGAGACTGCAGCGCTCACCGGTGGGAGAGGTGAACAACGGGCCACTGACCGGTTTGCAGGGGCCGACCGGAGACCCGGGCGTAAGAATCAAGAGCCGGAGGCCAAACCCGCGCGTACAATATACAATTTCTCTCAGGCAAGATGCGAACGTTCAAATGAGCTTGACCGAAAGATAGAAAAGATACGCACGGAGTTTGAGAACTATGAAGGAAATCGAATGATCGTGAGGAATGAGACCGGGCTCATCACGAGTCGGCTCACTTCGCTCGCGTTTTATGACGAAGATATAAGCCTTCTCAAGATATCAACGATTTTTCCCCTTCCGCTTGGGCTGGTCGCAGACTTCATCAACAAGAAAGAGATGGTTTTTATTGCCGAGACCTATCCTGTTATGGAGGCTCAAATACATGAGCGTACAAAGCTATCGAGAGGACCGGCAGGCATGCTTCACAGGGGCCCTAAGCCCGAAGAGACCACCTATGGGTTCCACGTTGTGCGGGACAAACTCGGTCCTGCATCTTCTATCAATATGGCGCGGGGGATCAAAAGGTCTATGCCCGAAACCAAGGTGCTTGCCGTTACCTACGAGGACTTTTTCTTTGATTGCGGCATCCCGGCGTTTGTTGATACACTGATTGCCGGCACTCCCTCTGTGATCCTCATTATGTCCAACAACAAAGAAGACGCGATCAAGGAGATATTTCGGGGTTTTGGTTTTCACAATTATTTTCATTTGAACGATTTTTCTGAAGTCCAGCGTTTTCGGGACGTGGAAGAATTGACGGTGCTCTTTTGCAAGGGCATTTGATGATGAGGAGCATGAAATGAAACGCCGTGGATCAGGGATGGGTTTGAGAGCCGGGGCCGTCAAGCACGACAATTTTAAAATTGCGGCTTACGCGCTTGTGCAGGCAGGTGTGGACATGGTAAGCGCGTGCAGGGGAGGGTGCGCCTTAGGGATTGTCTCTCAGATCTTTTCGCTTACGCGCGGTGCGGATAGGAAGATCTGCGCTGAATTATCGATAAACGAGAAATGCGCATTTGAGGCGGCATACGGGGCAGCGTCTCTGGGCATAAAGGCCGCCTGTGTTCTGGGAAAGGACGGTCTTAACGCGGCTTTTGCGCCCCTCGTCCGCGCCCTGGAGAAACCGATCGATGGGGGCCTCGTGATTATGGTTATCGACGATCGGGGTGAGAACAATCGCTGCGGGGAACGAGATATAGGCCTCATGGCTTCACTTTTCGGTATCTCCGTGTACGGCCCTGTGTCGTCCAAGATGATGAACGAAACGGTGCTCGATGCGGTTACCAGTTCCGTAAAGCAGAGAAAGCCCATCATCATAGAATGCGGGCAAGAATTTTCCTGGACCCGGGCGAGGCGTTCGTCCGTGCCCCTGCTTTCCGAAATGGGGAATGCGTTTCCTCACGTCCTGTTCTTAAACGAAGGTCCCAGGTATTCTCTTCATGGGGGTAGCGAAGAGGGCTGCGACGTCCCCTTGATGAGCGAACCCGTGGCCTTTGCGGCGGGCCTCTTCGACGTGTTGAGCCAGGACAGATGCCCTCTCCAGATCGTGGTTTCGATGGAGGACTTGACGTTCTTTGGGTACTGCCTCGCCACGCTCACCGACGCCGTGCGCAAACATAAGAAATTTACCCTTGTTGTGGCCGATGGCGGGGCCTATCCGCTCGCAGTTGAGAGCGCTTTGGCAGCCCTGGGGATTTCTTTCGTAAGGGTTGTAGATTCGGATGACATTGGCGCCACGACCAAAGCAGTGCGAGAGGCATTCGAATACCTGCATGAGGACGGATCAAAGCCGGCGATTATCGTGAGAAAGTGTGATCCCGCCATTCTCGTAGAACCGTAGTCGGACAATATTATCAGGGCGTGAATTCCAAAAAATATTG
>Ga0335069_10005720_pt1 | contig 18220 bp, 12 predicted proteins | sample Lox_Sample_11_FD_206714 | JGI IMG/M metagenome (GOLD analysis project Ga0335069, IMG submission 206714) | Soil microbial communities from Loxahatchee National Wildlife Refuge, Florida, United States - Lox_Sample_1.1 | ecosystem: Environmental > Terrestrial > Soil > Wetlands | place: USA... | reverse complement strand
CTCTGGCCGGCGAGCTCCACCTCCACCGCCCGCCCCTCGCGCACCAGGGCCAGGACGGCCGCCTCCGCCCCGGGCCAGGCGGCGCGGTCGAGGAGCTCCTCCCGCGAAAGGTCGCCCAGCCGGAGCAAGAGGTCGGCCAGGGCGTCGGCGCTCCGGGCCCGCGTGTCGGGGTCGCGGTGCTGGAGCCGGGCCTCCATCTCCTCCATGGCCCGCTGGTCGAGCAGCTCGCGCAGCTCCGCCTCGCCCAGGATCTCCCGGAGCTGGGCCTGGTCGATGGCCAGCGCCTGGGCCCGTCGCTCGGCCAGCGGCGCGTCGCCGTCGTAGAGGAAGCTGGCCGCGAAGCCGAAGAGCAGCGAGGCCGCGAAGGGCGAGGGGACGCGGGTGTCGACGGTCACCGACCGCACCTCCCCGCGGCGCAGGTCGGCCATGAGGTCGGTGAGCGCCGGGAGGTCGAACTCGTCCCTCAGGCACTCGCGGTAGGACTCGAGCAGGATGGGGAAGTCGGGGAAGCGGGACGCCACCGCCAGGAGGTCCTGGGACCGCTTCCGCCGCTGCCAGAGCGGGGTGCGGATGCCCGGGCGCCGCCGCGGCAGGAGCAGCGCCCGCCCGGCCGCCTCGCGGAACCGCCCGGCGAAGAGCGGGGTGGCGGCCAGCTGGGCGGTGACCAGCGCCTCCACCTCCTCCGGCCCGGGGAAGAGGAAGGAGACGTCGGGCGGGCGCCCCGCGTCCGGGAGGCGCAGCGCGAAGCCATCGTTGGTCCAGATGCTCTCCGGCGCCTTCCCCAGCCGGTCCGCCGCCCGGGCAGAGGCAGCCAGGCACCAGGGGACGAGCACCTGCGCGCCGAAGGGCGAGAGCACGCAGACCCGCCAGTCGCCGAGCTCGTCCTGGCAGCGCTCCACCACCACGGTGCGGTCGTCGGGCACCGCCCCGGCGGCGGCGCGCTGGTCGGCGAGGAAGCGGAGCAGGTTGTCGGCGGCCCGCGCGTCGAGCCCGTGCCGGTCGACCAGCCGGGCCCGGGCCTCGCCCGCCGGGACCTCCGAGAGCTCGCGGGCCAGCCGCCCGATGCGGCGCCCCAGCTCCAGCGGCCGCCCCGGCGCGTCGCCCTTCCAGAAGGGCATCCGACCCGGCTCCCCCGGCGCCGGGGAGACCAGGACGCGGTCGTGGGTGATCTCCTCGATCCGCCAGGTCGAGGCGCCGAGGACGAAGGTGTCGCCCACCTTCGACTCGAAGACCATCTCCTCGTCCAGCTCGCCGAGGCGCGCCGGCGTCCCGCCCTCGAGCGCCGCGCCCACCATGTACACGCCGTAGAGCCCGCGGTCGGGGATCGTGCCGGCGTTCACCACCGCCACCCGCTTCGCCCCCTCGTGGGCGCGGACGCGGCCCCGGGTCCGGTCCCACACCAGCCGCGGCCGCAGGTCGGAGAGCTCGTCGGAGGGGTAGCGGCCCGCCAGCAGGTCGAGCACGCCCTCGAAGGTCCCGCGGGTCAGCCCCTCGAAGGGCGCCGCCCGCCGCACCACCCGGAGCAGCTCGTCGACCGGCTGCTCCTCGGCCGCAGCCATGGCCACGAGCTGCTGGGCCAGCACGTCGAGGGGGTTGCGGGGGTAGCGCGTCTCCTCCACCTCCCCGGCCCGCATGGCCTCGATCTGGGCGGCGCAGGCCAGGAGGTCGGCCCGGAACTTCGGGAAGAAGACACCCTCGCTGGCCTCGCCGAGCCGGTGGCCGGCGCGGCCGATGCGCTGCAAGGCGCTGGCCACCGAGGGCGCGGCCTCGATCTGCACCACCAGGTCGATGGCGCCCATGTCGATGCCCAGCTCCAGGGACGAGGTGGCGACCAGCCCCCGCACCCGCCCGGCCTTGAGCGCCTCCTCGATGGCCACGCGCTGCGGACGGGCCAGCGAGCCGTGGTGGGCATGCACCAGCGTCTCCCCGGCCAGCTCGTTCAGGGCCGCGGCCAGCCGTTCCGCCACCCGCCGGCTGTTCACGAAGAGCAGGGTGGAGCGGTGGGCGCGAACCAGCTCGAGGAGGCGGGGGTGGATGGCCGTCCAGATCGAGGCACGGGTGCGCGCGCCCGGCGGCGTCGAGGCCGCCCTGGGCGCCGGCTCGACCGGCTCGGCCAGGTGGGCCATGTCCTCGACCGGCACCTCGACCCGGACGTCGAGCGCCTTGCGACGCCCGGCGTCGACCACGGTCACCGGCCGGAAGCGCGCCGGGGCCGTGCGGCCGGCGCCGGGCTCCTCCGCCCGATCCAGGGCCCCGCCCAGGAACCGCGCCACCTCGTCGAGCGGCCGCTGGGTGGCGGAGAGGCCGATCCGCTGCAGCGGCCGGCCGGCCAGGGACTCCAGCCGCTCCAGGGAGAGGGCCAGGTGCGCGCCGCGCTTGGTCGGCACCAGCGCGTGGATCTCGTCCACGATGACCGTCTCGGCCGAGCGGAGCCGCTCGCGCGCACCCGAGGTGAGCAGGAGGTAGAGCGACTCCGGGGTGGTGATGAGGATGTCGGCCGGCTCCCGGGTGAAGCGGGCGCGCTCCCGCGGTGGCGTGTCGCCGCTGCGCACGGCCAGGGTGGGGAGGCGGTGCGGGTCTCCCCGCCGCCGGGCCACCTCGGCGATGCCGGCGAGCGGGGCGCGCAGGTTCCGCTCCACGTCGACGGCCAGGGCCTTCAGCGGGGAGACGTACACGACCCGGAGCCGTTCCCGCGGGGGGGGCTCGGGCGAGAACATGAGCCTGTCGATGCAGGAGAGGAAAGCGGCCAGGGTCTTCCCGCTGCCGGTCGGGGCCAGAAGCAGCGTGGACTCTCCAGCGTGGATGGGAGGCCAGCCCTTGGCCTGGGCGGGCGTGGGGGCGGTGAAAGCCCCCTCGAACCAGGCCCGGACCGCCGGCTGGAACGGGAGCGGAGCGGGGGTCCCGGTCGGCGCCATGCCTCGGGAATGTAACGGACCTCACCGACGCCAGGCGGCGTCTCGGGCGATGCTGGAATCCGCCCGGTACCTCTTCGGGGCTAGCCCGTTTCGCTGGGTTCTGCCTCCCTGGATCGGTCGGCGCGCGATAGAGTGCCACTTCGACGCGGCGCCTACAGCGCCGCCTGCAGGGGGTCACAACACATGCCCGACTCGCTCCCCAACCCTCCGTCTTCCCCGGCTCCCGCGCCCGCGGCGCCCGCCTTCGATCCCAAGGCCATCCTCGACCAGTTCATCGCCGTCGTCACCAAGCCGGCCGACTTCTTCGCCTCGGCCGCCATCAAGGACCAGAAGGGCTTCGGCCCGCCGCTCATCTTCGCGGTGGTGATGGGGCTCGTCGCTGGCATCGTCGGCGCCATCGTCGCCGTCCTCCACCTCGGTGTCATGGCCGGGCCGCTGGGCGGGGCCGTGGGCGTCGGCATGGGGATCGCCGGCATCATCATCAGCCCCATCGTCGCGGTGATCGCCGCCTTCATCGGCGGGGCCATCATCCACGTCATCGCCCTCATCGCCAGCGGCAAGGGGACGTACGAGGCGTCGGTGCGGATCGCCTGCTACGGCATGGCGGTCTACCCCGTCCGCGCGCTGCTCGACATCCTCCCTCCCTTGGGCGTGCTGGCCAGCCTCTACGGCCTGTACATCATCGCGCTCGGCATCATCGCGCTGCACGCCGCCAACCGGCAGACCACCTTCGTCGTGGTCGGGATCCTGGCGGCCATCGCGGCCATCTGGACCGTGGCCGCCTGGTGGATGGCGCGGCACGCCCTGGAGGCGCTCGGGGCCAGCGCCCAGCAGATGCGTGAGGCCGCGGAGCAGATGAGAAAGGCGGCCGAGGCCGCCAAGCAGGCACAGTAGGACCGCCGGGCGGACGCCGCGGGCCCCGGGCGAGGGCGCCCGGGGCCTGTGGCCGCCGAGCCGGCGTCGGCCCCTAGATCCTCGGTCTCATGAATCCGCGCTCGGGCTTGCCGAACAGGAAGCCCTGGAAGAGGTGGCAGCCCAGGGCGGCCAGGGCGTCGCGCTCCGCGGGCAGCTCGATGCCCTCGGAGATGACCTCGATCCCCAGCTCCTGCGCCAGCCCCAGCACCGAGCGGATCACGCTCTGCTTGAGGGGCGAGACGTCCACCCCCCGCACCAGCGACATGTCCAGCTTGACCACGTCCGGCTCGATGCAGGCGAAGCTGGCCAGCCCGGCGTAGCCGGCGCCCAGGTCGTCCACCGCCAGCTGGAAGCCCATCTCCCGGAGCCGCTCCACCCGCGACTCGATGTCCGAGACCTCCTCCAGTGCCGTGCGCTCGGTGATCTCCAGCACCACCCCGGGCGCGATCCGGGAGAGCGGCGCGGAAGGGTCCATGAGATCGGGATCCTCGAGGTCGCGGGCGTGCAGGTTGACGAAGATCAGGGACCCCTCCGGCGCGGCTGGCCTCAGGGAGGCCACCCGGCGCCGGATGGCCCGGCCCAGGTCGGCCAGGCGGCCCAGCTTCTCGGCGGCAGCCAGGATCTCGTTGGGCCGGGCGAAGGGGCCGTCGGAGCGGACCAGCGCCTCGTACCCGTGCAGCCTTCGCCCGCTCCATTCGACGATGGGCTGGAACCCCACCCAGAGCTGGGCCAGGGTGTCGTCGAAGCTCTGGGCGTAGGCCATCTCCTCGGCGCTGGGCCCGAGGGGAACCGGTGGCGAGGGCGGGGGGGTGTCGGCGCGCCTCTGGCGAGAGCGCTGCCCCAGCTCGGCGGCGCCGCGGACGGTGCTGGCCAGCGCCTCGATGTCCACCGGCTTGGTCAGGTAGCGATAGGCGCCGTACTCCACCGCCCGGACCGCCGTCTCCAGCGCCGGGCCGCCGGTGACCAGCACCACCGGCACGTCCAGCGACAGCTCGCGCAGCCTGCGGAGGAAGTCGATCCCCGACAGCCGGGGCATGTTGATGTCGCTCACCACCGCGTCGAAGGCGCCGCCCCGGACCTTCTCCAGGGCCTCCATCCCGTCGGCGGCCGTCTCCAGGTCGAGCCCCGTGGTGCGCAGCACCTTGATGTAGGCGAGGCGGACGATGGGGTCGTCTTCGACGAGCAGGACTTGGCTCACGAATCGCTCCTCGCCCCCCCGCGGAGCAGGGCGCGTGCCCGCCTCGGCCCCAGCAAGGACGCGTGGTTGCACACCTGACCCGGCAGTCCATGCCCACCCCGGGTGCGGGGGGACAGCACCACGGCTCGGAGGCGCCGCGGGCCTGGCGCCAGCGGACCGGCACTCGCGCTCCCGGTGAATGCCGGCGTCCCGGGGACGCGGGAGGTGCCCTAGCGTGCCGGCGCCCGATTGGCGCCATCTTCCCGTGCCCGGCCGCCGGGCGAGAGCGCGGTCCAGAACCGCGGGGGCAGGATCGCCAGGCCCACCAGGACGAGCTGCGAGGCGATGAAGGCGAACAGCGCCCAGAAGGCCTTGTCCATGAAGCCGTAGGAGTGGAGCCCCACACCCAGCATGTTCACGCCGAACCAGGAGAGGCTGGTGATGACGTTGCCGAAGATGGCCATGGCCATCAGGCCCCGCTCCCGCGCGTAGCCGCCCCAGCGGGCGTGGAGGATGATGGCGTTCCACAGGACGATGAGCAGGGCCCCGTTCTCCTTGGGGTCCCAGCCCCAGAACCTCCCCCAGGACTGATCGGCCCAGATGCCGCCCAGCACCGTGCCCAGGAAGCTGAAGAACAGGGCGAAGCAGACGACGCCGTAGGCCATGGAGGCGAGCAACCTGTCGTCGCCGGGATCGCGAGAGCGGTACAGGTGCTGCCGCGCCGTCCAGACGATGGCGATGATGCCGGCCAGGAAGGTCCCGCCGTACCCCACGGTGATGGTGATGACGTGGGTGGACAGCCAGAAGTTCGAGTCCAGCACCGCCCGCATCATCTCCATGGTGTCGCCCTCGCCGGTCAGGTTCTGGGCGATGATCAACGTCCCCACCCCGATGGCGCCGGCCACCAGGGTGCCGAAGCCGCGGCGGAAGAGGGCCTCGAGGACGATGCCCACCAGCACCGCCACCCAGCCCACGAACACGGCCGAGGAGTAGAGGTTGGTGACCGGCGGGCGGCCCTGCAGGATGATCCGGGCCACCAGCCCGGCAGTGTGGACCAGCATGCCGGCGCCGAGGAAGACGTAGGAGATGGGTCGGGCCACGCTCCGCTTCTCCGCGGCCGACGACCCGCCCGGTAGCGCGAACCAGGAAAGGAACACGGCCACCAGCGCCAACAGGTAGAACTCGATCCCCATGATGAAGGGCTGGGCGCGGTTGAACACCAGCTCCCGCGCCGCCTGGCGCATGGCCGCCGGCGCGGCCGCCCGCTCCAGCTGCGAGAGGTCCGCCATCGCCTGGTTGAAGGCGCCGGCGTCCTGGGCGGTCCAGGCCTGGCCGACGCGCGCCCAGCCCACCAGCACCGGGTCGCTCTGCCCGGCCGCCATCTCCATGAGCCCCTGCCCGACCGAGCGCCAGGCCTCGGGGCCGGCGCCGGCGGCGGGCGGGAGCGGCCGGAACTGGGCCGTGTCGCGGAGCATGGCCTGGCGCTCGGCGGCCTGGGGCGTCCGCGCCGCGGCGATCTCCTCGCCCAGCGAGGGCGCGCCGGGGAGCTGCAGGGTGTTCTGGACCTTGTGGTACAGCCAGACCCGCTCGAAGAGGTTGAGCACCGCCCGCTGGAACCGGCTGCGCTGGGCGCTCTCCATCCCCTGCGCCGCCATCGCCTGCTTCTGGATCTCGTCGATGTGCGGGGCGACGGCCCGGAAGGGGTAGTAGCGGCTCGAGCCCTGCTGCAGGCCCATCAGCCCCAGCACCTCGGGATCGCTGATCTCGAAGGCGGGCTGGGCGTCGGCCACCCCGGGACGGAAGAGCGCGTCGAGGAGCCAGCGGGTGGCGCTGATGGACTCGCCATCCACCCGGAAGTCCTGCTGGGTGCGGATCATGAGCAGGGCGTTGCGGCCCACCGTGTCGATGGGCTTCACCCGGCCGCCCTCCAGCACCGGCAGGCGCGCGAAGGCCTCCAGGTCGTAGCCGTGGGTCGGGCGCTCCGGCAGGAGCTTCGCGCCGACGGTGACCACGACGAAGACGACGGCCAGCCACGGTCCGAGCCAGGGTAGCCTGGAGATCAGAAGCCTGGTCATGCTCTTGGCACCCATTCACGCCTCCGCGGCGCCGACGGCGGCGCCCTGCTGCTTCCTCGCCTGCCCGCGGACCGAGCGGGAGAGGGCGATGCCGAAGTGGACCAGGAGCCCCACCGTCACCAGCACGCAGGAGACGTAGGGCAGGAGCCAGCCGGGGTTCTCCACCACCTGCAGGATGGAGAGGGTGTCGTTCTTGCCGAAGCTCGCCTGGTAGAAGGCCTTGCCCGCGTATCGGAGCGGCTGGTTCATGTAGATGAGGACGTCCCGGGCCTCGCCGGCGCGCGGGTTCACGAGGTGCACCAGCGAGGAGAAGTTCTTGGGGATGTCCGTGCCCGGGTAGACGTCGTGGCTGAACTTGCGCAGGGTGAGCGCGTAGGGCAGGTACTCGCGCCGCTCCCTGAGCACCAGCTGGTAGGAGCGCCCCTCGTGGACGAAGCCCTGGGGTGCACCCAGCGCGCCCGAGACGAGCCAGGTGCCGTAGCTCCGCCCACCGGCAATGGGCTCGACCAGGGCCGCGGCCACGTTCACCGCGTCGTCGCTGGTCACCGGCGGCAGCTCGCGCACCGCCACCTGGGTCCCCACGCCGGCGGTCGCCTGGGGGGCCTCGCCCTCGGGCAACCGCCCCAGCTGGGCGTTCTCCATGAAGCGCTTCACCCGCACCGACACCGGCGTGCCGGGCACCTGCACCAGCGACTCCCGGGAGAGCAGCGAGCCGGGGATGCTGTAGACGTCGTCCAGGTTGGGATCGGTGGTGTCGATCACCGCCAGCTCCACCTCGCGGGGGCTGAAGACGTAGTTGGTGGTCTCGCCCACCTCGAAGGAGAGCCGGTTGTCCTTCTGGTAGAGGCCGGTCACGAACTCGCCGGCCACCAGCAGGATGAGGCCGGCGTGCACCACCCACAGCCCCGCCTTCTTCCAGGAGAGCTCCAGCCGCCGGAACTGCGCGGCCAGGAGGTTCACCGCCAAGACCAGGCCGGCCAGGGCCCCGCCGGGGAAGATGGGGAGGGAGAGGACCGTCCCGGGGATGTCCCACCACACCAGCCAGCTCCGCATGTAGGCGTGCACCGCGCCCCAGGTGCCCAGGTGAACCTGGGCCAGGGTGCAGGCCACCACCAGCACCATCAGCGCCGCCAGGCAGACGATGGTGAGCTTCAGGGAGGTGATCCCGTCCCAGAGCGGCAGGAGCCGTTCGCGGAGCGAGGGAGTGGAGACAGGTGCTGCCGGCGCGCGGGCCGGCGCTGCGCTAGTGCGACTCAAGGCGGACGCTCCCGAGAAGGTCGAGGAAGGCGGGGCCGGCGGCCGCCACGGCCTCGGCGTCGCCGGTCATCTTGAGGAACCAGCTGCTGCCCTCGAGCTGGGCCAGCGCCGCGATGGTGCGGGTCCTCTTCGTCCCCTCGGAGACGAAGTCGTACACCGACAGGTCGCCCGCGGCCGTCTTCAGCACCCTGCGGCCCGAGGCCATGCCCGCCTCGTCGATGGGGGGCAGGCCGATCTGGTTGCGCCAGCGGTTGACGTTGGCGAGCTCCCCGCCGGCCGAGCCGGGCAGGACGATCACCGACACGTCCACCTTTCCCGGGACGGGCGGGGTGAGGGTGGCGTAGCGCATCTGCCCTCCGCCCTGCGCCTGCTTCCAGCCCTGGGGCAGCGTCCAGACGAGGCCGCCGCCCTCGGGCACGGCGGCGGGCGCCAGATCCGCGCCGGCCTGCCCGCCGCCCATGGAGCCCATCCCGGCCATCGAGGCCGTCTGCACCACCGGTCGCTCCTTGGGGACCTTGAAGTGGGCCACCTCGTCCCGCTGGCAGCCGGCGACCGCGGCCAGAGCCAAGGCGAGCATCGCGCCGCGCGCGGCGCGGTCGAGGCGAGGCGAGGCGGGGACCATGACTCCTTCGGCTGGCATGCGGCTCCTCGAGGTGGCGTTGCCCGGGGCGGCTCGCCGGCCGCCCCGGGGCGGCGTGCGGACTTGTAACACGGTGCTCCCGCGGACGTTTCCCGGATCCGTCAGGATCGAGGGAGGCCGGTACACTAACTCCCGCCAGGGCCCCGTTCAATCGCGCCTGCAAGCGGCCGCTTGCGCCCCGGGCCGGGACTGCGGGATCGACGCTCAGTCGACCAGGAGCGACGGATCGCCCGCCAGCAGGGCCGCCCCCCGCGCCACCGCGGTCTGGGGGTCGTCCTCGAACACGCAGGGGCGCGGGAACGCCTGGGCCACCCCGACCCGGACCATGGGCACGAAGGTGGTGCCACCGATGAGCAGCACCGCGCCGAGCCGGTCCAGGTCGGTGATCCCCGCCTGGTCCACCGTCTGCGCCGCGGTGGCGATGGAGCGGTCCACCAGCTCGGCCCAGTGAGGGGCCAGGTGCTCGCGGCGGACCATGTAGTCGAGGTGCTGCGCCCGACCCCCCACCGAGAAGGCGTCGCGGACCTGGAAGCGGGCCTCCGGCGCCGAGGAGAGGGCCCGCTTCACCAGCTCGCACTGCCGCTGGATGCGGTCCCACACCACCGCGTCGCGGGTGATATCCACCCCCTGGAGCCGGTAGACGCCGCTCGCCACCCACCGGGCGAAGGCCGTGTCGAAGTCGTCGCCGCCCAGGCAGTCGTCGCCGCCCGCCGAGAGCACCTTGAGGTGCAGGCCGTCCCGCTGCAGCACGGTGGCGTCCAGGGTCCCGCCGCCGAAGTCGTAGACCAGGACCGGGGCCGAGCCCACCCCTGCCGCCCCCATGCCCCGGGCCACCCCGCCGGCGCAGGGCTCGGCCACCAGCCGGACCACCTCCAGCCCGGCCATCTTCCCGCAGCGGACCATGGCCTCCTTGACCTCGACGGTCGCCAGGGCCGGGACGGTGAGCACCGCCCGCTGCACCCGCCGCCCGAAGCGCAGCTCTGCCCGCTCCCGCAGGTAGCGGAGGATGAGCGAGGCCACCTCGCTGGCCGAGTGCTCGCCGGAGCGCACCACCACCGACGCCTCCGCCCTCCCCTGCGCCTTGAGCTTGAAGGCGGCCACCTGGTCGAGCAGGCGGACCGCGGGCGAGTCCGCGGGCCGGCCGATCACCCGCTTGATCCCCACCACCGTGTTCTGCGGGTCGGTGGCCCGCAGCCGGACGGCGTCCGACCCGACCACCGGCGGCCCGGCCTTGGGGAAATGGACCACGCTGGGGATGGCCGCCTCGCCGCGGCCGTCCACGGCGTAGTGGTAGCGGCCGTCGATGACCACCGCGGCAGTGGAGTAGGTTGTGCCCAGGTCGACGCCCAGGACCAGCTCGGAAGACACGCAGCAACCTCGAATCGGCCGGCTCGCCCGCGCCGCGCGGCGCAGGGGTGCGGGGAGCCCCGGGATCTAGTATGTCTGGTCCCCTGCCCCGCGGGGAAGACCACATGCAACAGACGGAGAACCTGAACGTCCTGGGGATGGAGGCCATGCCCTCCCCCGACGAGATCAAGGGCCGGCTGCCGCTCAGCGAGCAGGCGGTGGCCACCGTGGTGCGGGGGCGGCGCACCCTGGAGGCCATCCTCGACGGACGCGACCGGCGGCTGTTCGTGGTGGTGGGCCCCTGCTCCATCCACGACCCCCAGGCCGGGCTCGACTACGCCCGCCGGCTGCGCCAGCTGGCCGAGGAGGTATCCGACACGCTCTTCCTGGTGATGCGCGTCTATTTCGAGAAGCCGCGCACCTCGCTGGGCTGGAAGGGGTTCATCAACGACCCGCGCATGGACGACTCGTTCCGGGTCGACGAGGGGATGGAGCGGGCCCGGCGCTTCCTCCTCGACGTGAACGAGCTGGGGATGCCTGCGGGCACGGAGGCCCTCGACCCCATCTCCCCCCAGTACTACGGCGACCTGGTGAGCTGGACCGCCATCGGCGCCCGGACCTCCGAGTCCCAGACCCACCGGGAGATGTCCTCGGGCCTCTCCACCCCGGTGGGCTTCAAGAACTCCACCGACGGCGACCTCTCGGCGGCGGTGAACGCCATCGTCTCCGCCGGCCAGCCGCATGCCTTCCTGGGCATCAACTTCCAGGGGCGCTCCGCCGTCATCCGCACCCGCGGCAACCGCTACGGGCACCTGGTCCTGCGCGGCGGCGGCGGCCGGCCCAACTTCGACACCGTCTCGATCTGGCTGGCCGAGGAAGAGCTGGCCCGCGCCAGGCTCCCCCGGAACCTGGTGGTCGACTGCTCGCACGCCAACTCCTGGAAGAAGGAGGAGCTGCAGCCGCTGGTCATGCGCGACGTGGTCCACCAGATCCGGGAGGGGAACCGCTCGGTGGTGGGGCTGATGGTGGAGAGCTTCCTGGTGGCGGGGAGCCAGCCCATCCCCGCCGACCTCAGGCACCTCCGCTACGGCTGCTCGGTCACCGACCCCTGCGTCGGGTGGGAGACCACCGTGGAGATGCTCCGCTCGGCGCGGGAGGTGCTGCGCGGGGTGCTGCCCGGGCGCGACCGGGCGGCGGCGCGCTGAGGTGGGGGCCCGGGGCTCCTCGACCGGGCCCTAGCCCGGAAGGAGGAAGAGGGCGGCCAGCGGCGGGAGCGTCAGCGAGAGGGAGAAGGGGCGGCCGTGCGCCGGGACCGGCTCGGCCCTCACCTCCCCCAGGTTTCCCACCCCGCTGCCGCCGTAGACCTGGGCGTCGCCGTTGAGCCGCTCGCGCCAGGTGCCGCCCTGGGGGACGCCGACGCGGTAGCCGGTGCGCATCACCGGCGTGAAGTTGAACACCGCCAGGACCGGCCGGTCGCCCTCCTCCCCCAGGCGCAGGAGGCTCACCACGCTGTTCTCGGCGTCGCCGCAGTCCACCCACTCGAACCCTCCCTGCAGGCAGTCGCGCACGTGGAGCGACCGCTCCTCGCGGTGGAGGAGGTTCAGGTCCCGGACCCAGGCGAGCACCCCCTGGTGCCGGTCGACGTCCGCGAGGTGCCAGTCCAGGCTCTGCTCGTGGCTCCACTCGCGACCCTGCCCGAACTCGTCGCCCATGAAGATCAGCTTCTTCCCCGGCTGCGCGTGCTGCCAGGCGAAGAGCAGGCGGAGGTTGGCGAAGCGGGCCCGGTCGTGCCCCGGCATCTTGTCGAGCAGCGAGCCCTTCATGTGCACCACCTCGTCGTGCGAGAGCGGCAGCACGAAGTTCTCGCTGGAGGCGTACATGGTGCGGAAGGTGAGCTCGTTGTGGTGGTACTTCCGGTGGACCGGGTCGTGGCGCATGTAGTGGAGCGTGTCGTGCATCCACCCCATGTCCCACTTGTACCCGAAGCCCAGCCCGCCCACGTAGAGCGGGCGCGAGACCAGCGGCCAGCTGGTGGACTCCTCGGCGTAGGTCTGGACGTCGGGGTACTCCCGGTAGACCTCCTCGTTGAGCCGCCGCAGGAAGGAGATGGCATCCAGGTTCTCCCGCCCGCCGTGCACGTTGGCGATCCACTCCCCCGGCTTTCGCGAGTAGTCGAGGTAGAGCATGGAGGCCACCGCATCCACCCGCAGCCCGTCCGCATGGTAGTGATCGAGCCAGAACATGGCGCTGGAGAGGAGGAAGCTGCGCACCTCGTGCCGCCCGTAGTTGAAGATCTCGCTGCCCCAGTCCGGGTGGCGGCCCTGGCGGCGGTCGGCGTGCTCATAGAGGTGGGTGCCGTCGAAGTAGACGAGGCCGTGCTCGTCGGCGGGGAAGTGGGCCGGGACCCAGTCCAGGATCACGCCGATGCCCCGCTGGTGGAGCAGGTCCACGAAGGCCATGAAGTCCTGGGGCGTGCCGTAGCGGCTGGTGGGGGCGAAGAAGCCGGTGCACTGGTAGCCCCAGGACGGGTAGAAGGGGTGCTCCATCACCGGCAGGAGCTCGACGTGGGTGAAGCCGAGCCGCTCGCAGTGGTCGGCGAGCAGCGGAGCCAGATCGCGGTAGCCGAGGAAGCCGGCCGGGTTCTCCGGCGAGCGGCGCCACGACCCGAGATGGAGCTCGTAGATCGAGCCCGGGGCGTCTAGCGCATTCCGGCGCCCGCGCTGGCGCATCCACTCCGCGTCACCCCAGTCGTAGGCCAGGTCCCACACCACCGAGCCGGTGCGGGGCGGGGCCTCGTGGAAGAAGCCGTAAGGGTCGGCCTTGTCGACGGCGTAGCCACCCAGGCGCGAGGCCACGTGGAACTTGTAGCGGGCCCCCGACTGCACGCCCGGGACGAACCCCTGCCACAGGCCCGAGCTCCCCACCGGGCGGAGCGTGTCCCTCCCCTTCTGCCACCCGTTGAAGTCGCCGATCACGCTCACCGACTCGGCGTTGGGCGCCCAGACGGCGAAGGAGACCCCCGCCTCCCCGCCCACCGCCGTCGGGTGCGCCCCGAGCTTCTGGTAGGCCCGCAGATGCGTCCCCTCGTGGAAGAGGTGCAGGTCCTGCTCGCCGATGACCGGATCCGCCGCCTGCCGCTCCCCCGCCCGCGTGGTGATGGTCATGGAACACACTTAGCACCACCGGTGACGGCGGGGTTCTCCTTCGCACATCGTCCGCCCCCGAGGCGCGGGACGGGGTGGGAGGCCCGCCCAGGGGCCGCCGCCCCACGATCCCGTGAGGAGCCGCGGGACCCGGCGGGCACCCGGGACCCCCTCGGTCCGCGGCCGTCCTCGGCGGCGCGCCGGCAACCTTCGGTGAACGGCGGGTCCGGGGGGCCCCACGCCCCCGTCGGGCTCCACTCCTGGAAAAGGCCCGGGAATCCCGGCGCTGGCTCGCGCCGGGCGTCCTGGCCCGGACTTCGCTCCTCGAGCCGGGCATGCACGTCCCCCTCCGGCTCGCCGCGTCGTTGGCCCTCCTCGCGGCGCCCCCGCCGTGCGGCTGGCTGCCGTCCCCTGCCGTCGGGACGGGCGGGCCAGGCTTCCTTCGCGCCACGCTGCGCGCTCGCCCGGCGGCTCCGCGCGCCCCGGCCTGGCTGGAGCAGGCCGTCTGCGATCGCGCCGCCGACCTCGGCCCGGTCTGCACCCAGATCGCGCGCGCCGTCGCCGAGGAGGCCGCCGAAGCCAGCCTCGACCCCGCCCTGGTCCTGGCCATCATCGAGGTCGAGTCGGCCTGGGACCCGGACGCCGTCTCCGGCCGCGAAGCCCGCGGCCTGATGCAGCTCCGCCAGCAGGCGCTGCAGGCCGAGGCCCGTGGAGGGAGGCTCACCTCCTCGGACGCGAGCGATCCCCTGGTGAACGTCCGCGCCGGGATCCGCTACTTCGCCCGCCTCCTGGGCCGCTTCGGCGACGCCGAGCTGGCCCTGGTCGCCTACAACGCCGGCCCCAACCGGCTCGCCGCCTACCTGCGCGCCGAGGCCGGCGTGCCGGAGCGGCTCTGGGAGTACCCGCGCCGGGTGCGCCGCGAGGAGCAGCGGCTGCGCGAGCGCCTGGCCGCGCCGCTCGCGCCCGCCGCGCTCCTGGCGGTGGCAGGCAACGCCCGGACGGGCGGGTGATGGCGCCGGGCCTGCGGATCCCGCGGCGGCCCGCGAGACCCACGCCGGGCGCAGGCTGCGGCCAATACGTGACCCCTGAGCGCCAGCGCCGCCACCCCCGGCTTCGGCCCCGCCCGGGACGCGCCGCCGCCGAGGGGCGGCTCCTCTGCGAACACGCCGGGGCTCGGTCGACGGCGACAGCCGTGGCCCTCAGGCCGCCACCCCGAGGTCCGCGCCCGGCCCACCCACCCCCACCCCGTCGAGCCGGAGCCCCAGGCTCCGAAGCAGCGTCGCCCCTTCCCGCAGGGCGCGGTCGAACCGGGGCCGCGAGCGCTGGGGCGTGCCGTTGGTGAGGTCGTGCAGGGCGAGCTGGACGATCACCCACTCGAGCGGCGTCGCCCCGCGGCTGAGGTGGGCCAGGCACAGCGCCACGCCGGGCTGGTCGGAGCGAAGCACCGCCTCCCGATAGGCGGCGCAGTAGAGCCCGTAGATGATGGACGGCGTCAAAGGGCGGCCTCCACGAGGGCTGCGCCTCCCCGCTCCACCCGCCCTGCCCCTGCAGCCTCTCGGGTGCCGATCTTCCGCTGCCGCGGTGAGCGCGCCGTGACGCGCGCGTGCCACTTCGGCGAACCGAAGGCCTCACCGCGGCGTCGAGACCTGCGCCGCCTCGAACTCGTCGCCCTTCCTCCACCGGGGCAGGCCTTGGGCGTTGGCCACCCGGAGCGCGACCACCAGGGCGAGCTGCGCGTCCTCGACCGCCCCAGAGAGGTCCCAGCGCCCGGGCCAGGGGGGGTACTCGTCGGACGGCTGGTGGTAGTGCTGGCTCACCCAGGCGGTGACCTGCTCGTCTCCCCAGCGGGGCGGCCGGCCGCGGAAGTGCGGCCCGCCGCTCACCGAGAGGTCGGGCACGCCCACCCGGGCGAGCTCGAGGTTGTTGCCGCGGGAGTAGGAGCCACGGTCGGGGTGGGGATCCCCGTGCACGGTCCGCCCCTGCGCCGCGGCCACCTCGCGCACCACCACGTCCAGCGAGCTGCGGCCCAGGGACAGATCACCCAGGTCGAGGGTCCGCCCCCAGATGTTCACCGTGTCGAGGTTCAGGTCCGCGGCGATGCGGCCGGCGGGCACCGGCGGGTGGCGGGCGAACCCGTGCCAGCCCAGGAGCCCCATCCCCTCGCCGGTCGAGAAGAGGACCAGGTTCGAGCGTCGGTGGGGGGCCGACAGCGCCGCGCGGGCCATGGCCAGCACCGTGGCGCAGCCGGAGGCACTGTCCAGGGCCCCGTTGTAGATGGCGTCGGTGCCGGGCGGCGCCGCAAGGTCGATGCCCAGGTGGTCGTGGTGGCCGGAGAGCACCACCACCTCGCCGCGCAGGCGCCTGCGCGGCGCCTCCGGTGGTGTGCAGCGGAAGGGATCCCTGCGGCCCCCTCACCAGCACCGCGGCCGGTACCTCCGCCTCGAGCCGCACCAGCGGCACCTGCTGGAGGAAGGAGGCCGGCCCCCCGCCCTCCCCCGGGCGCCCCCGGCTCCAGCCCCATCGCCTCGAGTGCGCCGCCAGGTAGCGGACCGCCAGGTCCGGGCCCTTGGACCCCGGCCTGCGCCCCTCCAAGAGGTCGTCGGAGAGGAAGCGGATGTGGCCGGAGATCTCCGCCTCGCGGATGCGCGCGGCGGCGGCCCGCTCCTCCGGGAAAGGGAGGGGCGGGGCCGAGCGGATCCGGAAGCGGCCAGGATGGCGGGCAGGACCGGGGCGAGGAGGACAGCGCGGGCGGACGTTGCCATCCGCGCAATCTAGCGGCCGCGCCTCCCGGCGCGAGGATGTGGTACACCGCGCCCATGAAGGCAGGACTGGTCGGCTACGCGCAGTCGGGGAAGACCACGCTGTTCAACGCCCTCACCGGCCTCCACGCCAGCGCCCGCGCCCAGGTGAACCTCGGCGCCATCAAGGTGCCGGACCCCCGCATCGACGCCCTCTCCGCCATCTTCAAGCCCAAGAAGACCACCTATGCCGAGATGCGCTTCGTGGACGTGCCCGGCCCCAAGGGCAAGGGCACCGGGCTCGACGACGAGGCGCTGCGGGCCCTCACCGAGGTGGACGCCTTCTGCCTGGTGGTGCGCGGGTTCACCGCCCCCGACGGCACGCCGGCCGACCCGGCCCGGGAGCTCGTGGACTTCGACGCAGAGCTCGTGCTCCACGACCTGGCCATCGTGGAGAAGCGGCTCGACCGGATGCGCAAGGAGCACGGGGTCGGGACCGGTGCCTACCAGGACCTGGAGCGCCTGCACGGCCAGCTCGACCAGGGCGGCCCGCTCCGGGCCATGACCTGGAGCGCCGCCGAGGAGAAGGAGCTGGCCCACTACGACTTCCTCTCGCGCCGCCCGCTCCTGGTGGTGGTGAACGCCGCCGAGGAGGAGGCGGCCGCCCCGGCGCCGGCGGCGGCCCAGGAGGCGGCCCGCCAGCGCTCGGCCCAGGTGCTGTCCCTGTGCGCCTCGGTGGAGGCGGAGATCGCCCAGCTGGAGCCGGCCGAGCAGCCCGAGTTCCTGCACTCGCTGGGGCTCCAGGAGCCGGCCCGCGCCCGCTTTCTCCACGCCGCCTACGGGCTGCTGGACCTCATCTCCTTCTTCACCGTGGGCGAGGACGAGGTGCGGGCCTGGCCCATCCACCGCGGCGACAGGGCCCCGCGGGCCGCCGGCCGCATCCACTCCGACCTGGAGCGCGGGTTCATCCGGGCCGAGGTCATGCACTACCCGGACTTCATCGCCCTGGGCACCGAGGCGCGGGCCCGCCAGGAGGGGAAGCTGCGGCTGGAGGGGAAGGAGTACGTCGTCCTCGACGGCGACATCCTGAACATCCGCTTCGCGGTGTGAGGCTGCTGCCCGCGCATGGAGCCTGACCTCTCGAGCCCCTTCCTTCCGGCCGACCGCACCGATCCGGTCGGGCTCGCCGACGAGGTGGCCCGAGCCGCTGCCAGCCCCCTGATCGCGGCGCTGCTCGAGGCCGCCGGTACCGCGGCGGTGGTCCTCGACCCGAACCGGCAGGGGATCGCCTGCAACCCCTCCTACCTCGCGGCCGCAGGGCTGCGCGATCCCGGGGAGGCGCTGGGGATGCGCCCCGGCGAGGCGCTCGGCTGCGTGCACGTCGTCGGCGTCGCCACCGGCTGCGGGACCACCGCCGCCTGCCCGACCTGCGGGGCGGCCCTGGCCATGCGGGCCGCCCGGCGGAGCGGCCGCAGCGCCGAGCGCCGCTGCGCCCTCGCGTTCCGGCGGGGGGAGGTCCGCGAGGAGCGGGAGTTCCGGGCCCGGGCCACCTTGCTCCCCATCGACGGCGCGCCCTTCCTGCTCCTCACCCTCGAGGACGTGAGCGCCGAGGCGCGCCGCGCCATGGTGGAGCGCTCCTTCCTGCACGACCTCTCGAACCTGGTCGTGGCCCTCCAGTCGGTGGCCGAGGAGATGCCGCCTCTGGGCGAGGCGGCGGCCGAGGAGCTCCGCCAGCTCGCCGAGCAGATGGCCCAGCAGGTTCGCCTGCAGCGCTACCTGGCCGGGGGCGATGCCCAGGACCTCGAGCCGCTGGCGTGGCGACCGGTGGAGATCTCCGACGCCCTGGAGCTCCTGCGGCGCGCCCTGGAGCGGGAGCCGGCCGCCAGGGGCCGCGCGGTGGAGTGGCCGCGGGTGGTCACCGGCCTGCTCGTGCCCGCCGATCCGGCCGTGCTCCACCACGTGCTCCGGGCCATGGCCGTGAACGCGCTGGAGGCGGTCCCGCCCGGCGAGCGG
>Ga0335069_10005719_pt1 | contig 18221 bp, 15 predicted proteins | sample Lox_Sample_11_FD_206714 | JGI IMG/M metagenome (GOLD analysis project Ga0335069, IMG submission 206714) | Soil microbial communities from Loxahatchee National Wildlife Refuge, Florida, United States - Lox_Sample_1.1 | ecosystem: Environmental > Terrestrial > Soil > Wetlands | place: USA... | reverse complement strand
CGACGCGGTGAGGCGCTTCGTGAAGCAGTCAACACCCACGTCCAGGGACCAGCAGCAGATATTGCGCTACTTGGACTGGTTGGATGCCACCAGGCCGGACTCCCCATCAACGGCTTCTTCCATGATGCAATTTCTTTCGAGTTCCCTGGCGGCGGGACCGCAGCCGCCGAGCCCCGAATCGTCGAAGCCATGACCCAGTTCCCAGTGAGAGTCCTGCGCGACCACTTCGGTGTAAAATTCACCATGCCCCTTACAGTGGATGCTAAAATAGTCTCATGCTAACTACACTTACTCTAGCGGCTGCCTTGCTAGCCCCCATAGGGCCTGTGCCGGGCGGAGCGCCGGCCTCTCAAGGCCTTACCCAAACCTGCCCTATCGCTGACAACCGCGTCAACTGCTACTCGTACGACGACACCATGGCGGGGAGCGGATTCAACGTCGAGATTAACTACAACGGCCTCCAGTCCCACACGGGCACTGGCACTGGCTCACTCTACGAGTGGATTCACCGGAGTGGCCAGGAGGGCCTGCGACAAGCCATCAACGTTAAGAACGCCATCGAAGACGGTCTCAGCGGCCACTCGCTTGTTGACTTTGCGGAATACTACGCCAAGGAGTGTGGCGCCACCACCAACCAGCAGGTCATCGACTGCATCATCCACAGCGGAGTCACCAAGGACCCAGGTTTCTGGGTATGGTACCTATACGACGAGCCTGGCTGTCCCGACCAGATGATTGGCTACTGCCAAGGCTCTATCGCGGGCAAGAACTACGCCAACCTCCACGCTGTGGCGCAGTATATCCAACAGAACGACGGCGGGCCCATCCTCGGCTACCAGACGGTCAGCGGCACACCCCCGCTCGGTTGGCAATCAGGCGATGTCGCAGGGGGCGCCGTACGGCAGATTAACGACCTCTTCTCCTGCAACGGGCACGTAGAGTGCAACGGCATCTACCCCTGGATTACGGACCCCGCCGTACCCAATACAGGCTTCGCCTGGTACCCGTTCGGGTATCCCCCAGGCAACCAGAAGGTTACCGACCTCCAGTACATCGTGCCTCTGGTGCAGAGCACCATCAACGCGAATCAACCTGGCATGACCCGTGCGGTCGCCGTACAGGCGTTCTCCTACTACCAGTACCCCACCAATGGCTGCACCGATATTAGTCTGTGCCCTTACCCGACCCGTGCCCAAATGAAGCAAGAACTGGGGCTGTTCCTGTACTGGGGCTATATGACTGGCAACCCCGTGTCCACAGTCATTTACTACGGTTGGTCTGATATCTGGTGCCACACGGGCCACACGTACCCCGGCTGCAACGGGCAGAACAACTACAACCAGGTCGTCTGGGTGGCGTTCACACCGACCGTGTCGCCGCCGAACCTGCCCATGACCACACAGCCCCCTCATGCTATGCCCACGCTTAAACCGAGGCCACCACATTGGTAATATCAACTACAGGCTTGGCAGCGTTCAAGCGCTGCCGCAAGATGTACGAGCTCGGCTATGTCCGGCTCCTTGCACCCCGGCGTCCCGAAAGGGACGCCGCGGCGTTGGGGACGTCCTTCCACGCGCTCGTGGCGGCGGCAGCGAAGCAGGCGTCATACGACCCCGTACACAACCAGCAACTTGAGGTGGCCCTAGCGTACCTTAAGCACAACCCGCTGCCCTCATCCGCGAACATCCTCGTGGTGGACAGCCCGCAGTACATCCCCATCGGGGACGACTGGCTGCGCTGGACTCCGGACCTAGTGTACCAAGACGGGCAGACCATCAAGATACGCGACTACAAGACCTTCGACAAAAAGCCGAGTCTGGACACCGAGATGGACTTCCAGGCCCGCATTTACATTGCATGCGCGATGAGGAAGTACAAGACCGACAATGTCTGGTTCGAGCACGAGTACGTCCGACGGACCCCTCCTGGCGTACCTCACAACAAGGCTGGAGATACGTGGACTCCAGGCGACTGTTACATACGAATTCCGCTTGTCATCAGCCGAGCCGAAGCCGACCGACTCTGGGAAGAAACCCGTTGGGTCTTAGAGGATATTAAGGCCACCACGGCGAATAACCGCTGGTATCGGCAATGTACCCGCGACTCGTTCTACGGCTGCTGCGGCGAGTACCGCGACCTCTGCAAGGCGGAGATGCAGCAGGGGGCCCTCGACCAGGGAACCATTGACGCCTTGTCAACACCACGAGAACCACTCAAACTACCGGAAGGATTAAAATGAGGACTTACGAGAACCAATACACCGAAGACGACCTGCGCCAAGCCGAAGCGGAAGCCTTCGATGAAGGCTACGACCAAGGCCACGATGAGGGCTACGAGGAAGGTTTCGCTGCCGGCATCGACGCCGCGTACGACGCTATCGCGAGCATCGGCTAATGGTCTTCCGTCTCGACGCTGACCAGAACGGCATCGGGTCCATCCGACGTGCCGTCTCCGAGGGATTGGTCACCAACATCCCGTGCCCCAACCTGGCGGCATACGAGACGGCTTGCGAGGAACTTCTCCAGGGCAAGGCGAAAGCCGGCGACACCGTCATCCTCGATACCCTATCGATGATGATGACCACCGTCCTTGGAGAGCTAAAGCTTGGTTCGGAGGCGAAGCCGCTCGGGCCAGCGATTCGCCGCTTGATGGCTAACGACGACCGAGGCAGCGCCTACAAGGACTCTGCCCAATCCATCATGCGCTGGCTCCGCTTCCTCCGCAACCAAGAAATCAACATCATCACTCTCTCACACGAGAAGGAGATAATCGACCAGATGACGGGGCTGCGCAAGTACGGCCCCAATCACAACGCCGACCTCTACTCCTCCCTGAACGCCTCGTCGTCGGACATGTTCCGACTCAAGGTGCTGCTGGAGGATGAGGTCGATGAGGAAGGCCGGGTCGTCCGCCCAGCCTTTTCGAGAGTCCTGCAACTCCGGCCCGACGCGGAGAGCATGGCGAAATACCACACGGACTTCGGCGACGAGGCAGGAATGCCCCGAGAGTTGTCGAATCCGACACTACCGAGATTGTACAAGGCCATCAAGGGCCGCCCAGAGTGGCTGGCAATTTACGGAGCCCCGGGCGTCGGGAAAACAACCTTCGCGTGCAGCGAAGTGCTAACGACTACAAAGGAAAAGAATGCCTGAACTTAACATCAACATCGACGAAATCTCATCCATCACCGACCGACTCCCGGTAGGCCGGGGGTATATTGCCCGCCTCGGTGAGGCTCAAGGTAAGAAGTCCCGCTCGGGGAGCGACATGGTCGAGGCCACCTGGGAAATCCAAAAAGGCCCATACGTGGGGACGGACGCCAAGACGTTCTATAGCCTCATCGTGAAGAAGTCTCCTAAGAACGGTAAGACCTACGCGTTCGGTATCAGCGAAATGAAGCGCCTGTTCGCCGCTATCGGCAAGCCGCTGCCCGCTTCCTTCGGGTTCCCGCTGAACGCAGACGCTGCCGCGAAGCTGTTCGCGACCAAGCTTAAGGGCGTGTCTGTCGAACTCGCTGCCTTTGAGGAAGAGGACCGCAAGGGCGAGCTCGACGACAACGGTAACATCAAGAAGTACACCCGCATCAAGGTCATCGGCCCTGCGTCGACCCTGGCGGCTATCCCGACAGAGAGTCCTGCGCCGGCTGCGGCCACGGACGAGTACGACTAGTGACCGAGAGCGACCTCAAAGACCGTATCATGAGGGCCCTACGCGGAGTGACCGACGGGTACTTCTGGCGGCAGGGCGCTACCCCCTATGGGCGTAGTGGCATCGCTGACATCCTCGGATGTTGGGATGGACGTTTCGTCGCTATAGAAGCCAAGAGGCCAGGCGCATACACGTCCCCTGCCGACGGTCTTCGGGACTCGCAGTGGCGGTTCTTGCGGAACATCCAGAGTGTAGGCGGCCTCACGCTGGTCACCGACGACCTGGACCAAGTGCTATCTTTTATAAAGGAAAATGCTTAATGAAAAAGGAAGCCTTCCCCGCGTGGGAAGAAACAATGGAGTGTGGTTGTTCCAAGAAAGTAATTCGCGACTCCGTAACGGGTCACGTGACCGGGACCATGGTCACCGCCTGTCCGGAAGCGCAGGAGAACTGGACGGACTTCTACACCCACGCACGTGAGCAAGGGATTTCGTTGTTCGACGTTCATCCCTAGGGGGTGATGCCCAGTTCCAAACACAACGCCCTTAGTATGAATCAGGCCCCGCGCAAGCGGGGCCTTTTTCTATGGCGAGACGCTGTAGCCCGGAGGCGGAGGCGGCGGTGCCCCAGGACGGTCCAAAATATAGCCAGGCGGCGCAGACGGAGCAGCCTGCTCGTCGCGGCGCTGGTCGACTTTGTTGAGGTCCACGCCGCTGGCGGCCTTGATGCGGGCGCGTATCCGTGCATCAGCTTCTTGTCGTTGGGCCCACATCTTGTTGATGCGGGCGTGGTACTCTGTGGTGCCCAGTGGGCGCGCCGACGCTTGAATCGTCTCCAGCTTGCCACGTTCGTTCTTGAGTCGCCGGTCAGCGTTGTGCTGTAAACGGGCCAGCTCCTCGCTCTGTGAGCGGGAGAACGTGCCGGCGGAAGCGAGCTCAGCGACGTACTCAGCCGTGCGGTCCCAGTGAATGCCATCCTTAATCATCTGGCGTCCCAGGTACGGGAACGGCATGGGGAACATCTTGCCGGCCGTGGACTGCAGCCACTCTTGAAGTTTGATGCCCTCGGGCGCATTGGTGTTCCACATCACCTCGTAGCCGCGATACGTGCCCGGCATAGCCCCCGCCTTCTCGGCAGCGGTCATGGCGGTGTCGTAGACCTCGCTGGCCAGCGGGACCGCACGGCCCGTGCCCAAGGACATGAGGCTTGTCACCTTGCTCTCCATCGCGCTATTTGGGTCCAACGCGGAGAGGACGTGCTCCAGATTGCCGTCCACAATGGGGATGCTGTAGTACAGGTTCTCGTCCTGGTCCTGGCCTAGGTACATGCGGTTAGCGGGCTCCGAGAACCGGGCACTCTCCACGTTCGGGTCGCCGGCTTCCTCCCGCTGGCGCTGCATGGCCACGGCAGGGGCTGTGATGTAGCGAGGTTTAGTGAGGAACGTCTTCATCCAGAATGGCAGGTCGGTCTTGAGCCATGGGTAGAAGAACAGGAACTTGGACTGCCACGAGTTTGGGTCCACGTTCTGATAGTTGCCGAGTGCTTCGCGCACAGCCCAGACGGCGTCCTCCTCGTTCATCCCGCGCTCCATGAACTTCTTGAGGAGCTTCGTAGAGAAGATGGCCTCGCCGTGCGGACCGAAGGTCAGCTTGCGGTTCCAGTCCGAGATGGTGGTGGCGGCCTTGTCCCAGTTGTGCTTCGTGCCATCCTTGCCCAGCCACTTGGACATAGTGCTGAGCCAGTCCGTCCCCTTGACGTATGGCAGCGTACGGGTGCCGGCGACGTTCTTGGCATCCATGAACGTAGAGCCCATGCCGTAGTTGGCGTGAACGCCCGCTGCGGCGGCGTCAGCCACGTCGGCGGCGTACTTGGCGGCGCCGCGAGTGATGGCACTCTCTAAGACTTTCCCGGCGTGCGCAATAACATTGCCGGCCCCCGCCAGCGGCGGTCGGCTGGGGTGTGAGCCGACGGCGTCGGGGTGCAGCGCAAAGAACTCGGTGGACGAGTACAGAGCGTCGTGTCCGTGCTGCTTCGCTATCTCGGCCGCGACGGCGTCCATGGCCCCAATGTTGTCGGCAGCACGGCTTAGCACGTGCTGAATGGTTTCCTCCGGCACGCCGTACTTCTCTAGCATGGCGCGCATCTCTTCGGGGGTACCAACCATAGCGTTCGAGAGCTCTTTGAACTCCGCGGGCTTCAGCACGCTGCGGAGATAGGCTGGCCCAATGTACCCCGAGGAGTCCTCGACGTACGCGGCGTGCTTCGCGGTTGCGTAGCGTCTGAGCTCCACGTCCCCCTGCCCTTCGTACTCAGTCGGGACAGCCTGGTGATGGCCTGCGCGCTGGTAGAACGAGTCCATGGGGCCAGGCTCGGCCGTCTGCTGTCGTCTAAAGAGCTCCTCGCCTCGCACGTCGCCCGGTGGCGGGTGCCGCCACTCCGCAAGGTCGCCGTCGGGGCGCCAGGTGAACTTGCCCATCTGCTGCTCGCGGATGGCTGCGGCCTCCGGACTATCGGCCCCCAGCAACTTGCTGGCCACCTCCGACATACCGACGAGTTGATGCGCCAGTACGTTGACGAAGCCGCCAATCCAGCCCGCCATAGCCTTCGCGCCACCAACAAACGGCTCCTCCGACTCGCCCGCCGGACCTGCGTTGCGGGCGATGTTCCAGAAGGGGTGGTACTGCGGGTTGTACATGATGAGCCCGCGCATTATGCTGTTGAACTTGTGCCACCCGTCAATTTCGTCGGGCATTCCCTTGATGGTGGCCCCACGACGAGCGAACCACTGCTGCAGGTCAGGCGACACCAGGAGGTCCTTGAGGTACGGGTTGTGCGTGTCGCCAAAGGCGGACTCGAAGGGAACCATCTCACTGAGAGGCCTCCCCTCTAGCGTAGTGGACATGAAGTGCTGAGCCGGCCCTTGGGTCTCGCCCGTAGCAATAGGGGCCGTGTCACGCAGCCACGCCTGAGCACCTGGGCGCACAGCCTGTGGATACTTCTCCGCGAGCTTGAGCATCATCTGGATGAACGCAGTCGAGCCGCCTTGCACCGTGTAGTGCTTCCGGAACGCCTCCGCTGGCAACCAGTCGTCCTTGAGTTTGGCGTTCTGTTGGAACTCGCGCAGCGTCGCGTACAGGCGCCGTCGCTTAGGGTCCACCATCTTCAGGCCACTGGAGGCAGCCGTCCGACCGCGGGCCTGGTCTATGAGGTCCGTTGTCTCCGGCATCATGTACATCGGGTTGTCCGACGCGCCGTGCATCGGGAAGAATGTGGCAGGGTCGTAGACCTGACTGTGCGGGCCGCTCTCCATGAACCCAGGGCCATGGCCTTCCGCGATGAGAGCCTTGTTCTTCACTGCCTGTAACGAATTGCGGATAATCCAGTGCCGCAGGTCGCGGGCCGTCGCCGCGTGCTTGATGTTTTCCGGATTCTCGGGAGCCTGCCCCTGGCTCATGTGGACGACGTCACGCTGTTCCTGCGCGGTCTTGTTGCCGAAGAACTTGATGTACGCCGCCTCAACGTCTTGTGCGTACTGCTGCGTCTTGCCGCCAGCCTGTGCGATGATGTTGCGGAAGTTGTTGCCCCACCGCTTAACGATGGCGTTGAACGGCGAGAACGCCGCCATCAGTGCGCGGCCCTTCTCTTGGCCGAGTATCTTGAACATGCCCGCCTTCGCGAGCGGGCCGGCGATGCGGCCCATGAGACCACCCTCGACGAGCGACATCGGGTTGAAGAACTCCTGCGCCATGGTCATCCAGCCCGATATCTTCGGGTTCGAGAGGTACCACTGCGCCTCAGCCTTCTCCTGTGGATTGCCATTCTTGGCGTACCACCCCAGCATAAACGGCGAGTCCAGCCCATACTTATCGTACGCTGCGGCGGGGTCCTTCATGTACAGCGCCCAGGCGTCGTCCCAAGCGGTGTGCTTCCCGGGGTTCATCACCTGGTCCATACGGGTCGCGTTGGCCCAAATCCAAGGCAGGTCCTGATGACCGATAATCTCTTCAAGAATACCGTGGTGCGCCTTCGTGACATCTAGGTTGGAGTGCTTCTGCGTCGGATGTCGCGTAGATACGTCGTTGGCTGTGCTGTTCCGATTGTCTCGGTCGACGGGGACGGGCAGTGCGTGTGGGTCCTGTGCGGCGGCAACGTACGCCATGTACCGCTTCGTCTCCGCTATTTTCTGTGGGGAGATGCCCTTGGTGTCGCCTTCCAGGAAGCGGTTGAAGTCACCGGGCCCCATATTGTAGGCTCCCGCCGCAAGCGTCCAGTTGCCATACATCTTGTGAAGAGCCCGCATGTACTTGGCGCCGCCTGCGATGTTCTGCTCGGCGTTGAATACATCTCCGCCACCACCGTATATCTTCCACGTCCCGGGCTCGAACTGCATTACGCCCTCGGCACCGCCCGCGCTGATGGCACGCTCGGGGTGCGGGTTGCCACCCGTCTCAAGCGCAGCTTGAGCGCGGAACACGCTCGGGGGAATGCCCGCGGCCTGTGCGTACTGGTCGATGAGCGAGCCGATGTCACCGCGTAGCGCCGGTAGCGGCTTCAGGTTAGCCCCCGTCTGAACGGGCGTCGGGGCAGCCGACGGTTTTGGGTCTAGTTGGTAACCGGGCGGGGGAGGAGGCCCACTCGGTGCCGGCGAAGCAGGCTGGTCAAGTTGGTAGCCGGGGGGCGGCGCGATAGGCTGAGCCACGGCTTACTGTTGTCCGGGAGCTAGTGTCCCTTGGCCACCAGGGGTACCGCTATACCAACCGGACCCAGGTACGTACCAAATCTTGCTGCCATCTTTACCGGTCGCGCTAACCGCATTCTTCGGAATCATGGCTGTAGGTGCCTTGTGCTGCACGCCGAGCTGCTTCAGGTGGTTACTGACGGGTGCCGCCCCTCCAGGCTTGAGCTGCTGGAGCATGGCGTCAAGGCCTTGCCCTTGCAGGTCGAATTGGTCCATGACGTCGTTGAAGTCAGACGGAATCTCGGTCCCACCGAGCGTAGCTGCGGACTGCACTCTCGCTACAGCGGCGTTCAGGTCGCTCTTTGCCTTCAGGAGGCCGGTGTACAGCTGCACGTTGTTGCGGGCGGCAGCGACGCCAACGGCGTTAACTGCGGCCTGTGCCCGTTCTAGTGCGGCGTTGGCTGCGGTAGCCTTTGCGTTCGCCGTAATCATCAGCGCTGCCGTCTTCTGCGAGACAGCCATAGAGTCCTGGCTATACAGTGCCGCGTGTGCGTTGTACATAGCAGCCTGCGAGCCGTCGAGCGCCATCTTCTTCTGGTTCAGTTCAATCTGCGACTGCAGGAACGGTGCCCGTTTGGCAAGGGCGGCGAGGTCGTACTGCACCTTCGCGCCGAGGCCCAACTTGATGGTGGGGTCATTGAGTGCTGCGTCCGCGGCGCCGGTACCGAAGGCGAAGTCGAACATAGAATGGTTCTGCTTGACGAACGCCTGCCACTGCTCGGGCGTCTCGTTGCCGGAAAGCACGCGGGCCCGCTCGGCGTCGTACGGCCCCTTGGTCCAAGTGTTAATTTCGGTAGCAGTCGGCTGGCGTGGCAGGGTGTACCACTCAGCTGGTGCGTCGTAATACTTTGAGCGAAGAAGCGGGCCGCGAAACTTGGGGTCCAATGATGCCAGTGCATCGATGTCGGCGGTCGTGGCAGACGCCACGGACTGCTTCGGCAACAGTGCGTCTAGGTTGATGTGCGGCGCAGTAGCAGGGAACCCGGTGCTCATGTTGGCTGCGGCGTTCACTGCGGTCGAGCCGGTCGGCGACGGTGCGGGCTGCGGCGCCCCGGGCGGAGGCGCGCCAAACGAAGCGGGCGTAGGGGGCACTGCTTGTGGCAACTGCTGTTTCGGCGCGGGAGGGCGCGGCACAATGGGCGGAGGCTCGCGGCGGCCGCCACCAAGAAGGTGAGGGCTGGCGGGCGGAGGTGCCGGTGCTGCCGGCTGTTGTGGCGCTGCGGCAGGCTGTACCGCCGGTGCAGCTGTCTGTGCGGGCGGTTGCATGGGTTGTGCAGCTTGAGCCGGCTGCTGCGTTGGCATTCCACCCCCAGGCGGCTGGTTCGTGATGAGTCCACTGGTCGGCAGGCCGGCGCGCTTGAACAGGTGCTGCAGGTACGACTGCATTTGTGGGTCGTATTGGGCGGCTTGGCTCGACAGAAGCTGAGGCAGAACAAGCTGGGCCATCTGCATGACGGCCTGTTGCGACTGCAGCTTCTCTTGGTTCATCTTGAGCTGCTGGGCGAGCACCGCCTCCGGCAACTGAGCAAGCGTCATCCCCGCCTGGGTCAGAGGCGATGGCAGTCCTGCTGTGGACGAGGCAATCGGGGGAGCGGAGAAGCCAGGCATATCTCTAGTCTACCATTCCGGGGGGGAGTTCCAGGCCCGCACTACGGGCCTTTTTAGCGTCTTTGACGAGGGTTTTGAATCCGTCCGTCCTATACTGCTTACCGGGCATCATGAGGGCCTTAGCGGCCTTCTCTGCCCGCTCTACGGCCATTTTAAATGACCGACTCTGGCCATACGCCACCCCAACGTAGCCATCTGGCACTGCCACCTCCAGAATGCCGTCTTTGATACGGACACCGGAGGCGACGAAGCCCCCAGACCAGAGGTCGCCCACAGCGTCGTCCTGGGAGATGTAGGTGCCCACGCAAGTTTTGTTGTGGTTCTTATCAGCCCCGTCCCAGGGGTAGGGGGGCACTGTCACACGGGTTGCATACGCAATCTCGGAGCTTGGCTCCAGGTCCCCTGTTCCGTAGGCGACTGTGTGTAGGACCTTGCCGAGGTCCGGGAAGAGGCGGAAGGAGGTCATCTCGGAGTCGTAGCCTAGGCGGGGCGTCCACTCCAGGAAGTACGTATCCCCATTCGGTGCGACGACGGAGTTGATGTCATAGATGCCGGGTGCTGCGTTGTACTTCGTGAACACACTGGCGAGGCGGTCCCAGCCTTGCTCGCGAGCAATGTACGGGTTCTCGCTCTCGTAGAACCAGACGGTGTTGATGGCGCAGCCCGTACCGGGGCCGACGTCGCCGTTCATGAATGGTTTGTGCTCGATGGTCCCTTCGTAGGGGCCTACCCAAGAACGGCCATTCCACCATCGCGCAGTGCTGACTGCAACGCCCTCGACCTTGTCTTGCAGCATGCAGGCGCCGGCGCCGCCATGGTTGCGGATGAGCCACTCCAGATACTCAACCATCTCGGCAGCGGTCGCGCATCCGTGCGTGGCGTCGGAGCCGATGAAGCGATTACTCTTGAAGTATACAGCCTTGTCCGACATTTTGCGAGCGTACCGCAAGCACGCATCGAAAGACTCGAACCACTCGTACTTCGGGAGCTTGCAGCCGATAGACTTCGCGATGTCGAAGCCGAAGAGGCGGTCCTTCTCCAGACGGTCCGCGAACTTGCAGCCCCCGACTACAGCGAGGCCGGAGTCCCGGGCATGCTCTGCGAGCTCACCGAGCCCGCTGAAGTCAAAGAAAACGATGGTCTTCTGGCCAACTCGTTGGCCGACCTTCGCCCACTCCAGGAGCGTTGGCCACGAGCCAGCCTTGGGGATGATGCCGTCACCCGTCTGACGAGGACCTACGTCCTTAATCCAAACGGCGACATCATGCCCTTCATCCTGCAGACGCTTCCACCAGGGTAGGGATGTCCCTTCCTTCGAGACTATTGCAACGCGCAATTTAGCCGAAGAGCAGCGGCAGGAACTGGCCTAGTCCGCTCAGGATGCTTTGCCACCCTTGTGCGGTGTCCCCAGCGTTCTGCTGCGCGTACTGCTGCTGCAGTTCGTAGGGATAGAGGGCAGTCTGTGCCGCTTGGTTCTGCAGGCCACCGAGCCCGAGCTGAAGGTTACCAGCACCAAGCGTGGCTGCCAACTGCTGCTGTGCAGCCTCGGCACCAAGCGCTTGGGTCCCCTGAAGGCCGCCCTGCGTAATATCTTCCATCATGTTCTGTGCCTGCAGCGGAGCGTTAGGTACACCGCCAATCTGCGACTTGAACGCCTGCATCTGACGGTCGCCCGCGGCCATCTGGCCGTTGATGATTTCTTGGATGACCGCTTGCGGAAGCTGGAAGTGCTGCAAGTCGCCGGTGATACCGTTGATGTTGCCAGAGATACCGTTCAGGCCACTGAACATTTGATTTAGGATGCCCTGCATTGCATCACCGGCTGCAGCGCCGGAGGCGCGTGCCTGGTTGCCAGCGTCGATTAGTCCGATGCCCCCGAAGATAGAGCCAATACCGCCGAGCAGCCCTGGGAGGTTCTGGCCGAGCCAGCTCCCGCCACCGACGCCACCACCGCTGTAGCCGGCGCCACCGTACTGCGGATTCGCAGCGGAGCCGCCGCCACCGAACGATGTTGGAGGGAGCGGGTCGCCACCGTAGCCGGTGTAGCCACTATAACCGGGCGCGTCACCGCCGGGATTGAAGGGGTTGTAGTCGTACCAGCCCATTAGTAGATGCTCCCGATGTTAGAGAATGGGTACGAGTTGGACCCAGAGCCTGACATGTTGGTCGGCGAATACATGAACGCGGGGTTGCCGCGGAAGAGATTCTGAAACAGGCTATACATCAGTGCCTGGATGCCGGTATTGCCGAAGTACGGCGACCCCTGAAAGCCAGTCATGCCGAAGCCTTGCTGTTGCGACTGCTGTGGGAATGGCTGCGGCTGCCCCGTTTGGCTGCCCATCGCAACACCGGGGCTCATAACCGGGCCACCGCTCGCTCCGCCCCCACCCCAGGGGGAGCGCATCCCGCCACCGGGGAGGCCGGTCCAGCCCCCTTGTCCGCCGCTACCTGGGCCCATGATTGGGCCGCCCTGCCCACTGCCTCCAGGCGTCATGCCGCCTCCGCCGAAGAACCCGGGAGGGAACATCTGGCCCCAGTAGCCTTGGCCAATGCCGGAGCCGCCTTGAGGTATGCCCCACGTGGCGGTACCAGGGTCCTCCATGATTTTGCCCGTGAACTTCTGCGGGTCGTAGCCGTAGGTGAACATGCTTCTATGGTACCACGTTTGACTGGGCCGACTGACCTACTAGCATAGCCCACACTGCTAGGGTTACTGGAAGACCGGCGGCGATTGGGGAGGAGTTGGTGTCGTTCACCCAGTAGGTAACGACGAGCACGGGGTTGGTGTACTTGGCCCCATTCTGAAGCTGAAACGAACCGGTGGTAGACGACGCGGATGTTGCGAGGGTGCCCTGCGAGGACTGGAACTTGAGCTGAGGCAGGTACAACTGCAGGGACGAGTCAGGTGTGGTTGCGAGGCACACTGAGGCCAGCACTGTACCCGTTGTCGAGTGGCTCAATGAAAGCTGCGATGGGAACGTCTTCAGTGGCACCTGCGTCGTGAACTGCAGCACAGACGGCGTGCCCGAGATAGGGACAGTCTGCGTAAACGTCGACGTGAACACACTACCGATGAACCACGGCGTATTCGTGAAAGGGTTGATGGGGGTATTCGCGACCGTTGCATTAAGTGGCGATTGAATGCCCTGTCCGGGGGTAGTGGTGAGATTGCGGCGGGCCGCAGCGATAGTTGCCATTACGTTTGCAGCGTCAGCTTCCGGAACGCGGTGCCCCAGACAGCGGCTGAGTATATGGTTACCGGCGTCGTTATTGTACCCGGGGATGTGCCTGTGACTTGCAGCTTCGCCAGATAGCCAAGAGGCGCGTTGCCTCCACTGTCGGGGTCAGACACACGCACTACGTGTCGCGTCTCCCCCTCGTCGAGGGGGATGGTGTACGTCGTGATGGACTGCGTTGGCATCCCTGGGTCGACTGTCAATGTGGCGGTAGCCACAGCATTCGCCTGGTACGGCGCCAAGACGGTGATGTATTCATACGACTTCTGCTCGGCAGGCAGTCCGGAGTCCGTAAGCGGGCCCGCCCAGGTTCCGGTCACGCTCTCTCCTAAGTCGGTGTTGTCGACGAACCAGACGTCGAGTTTGGACTGGTCCACGTCGCGCACCGCGAGGACTTGGTTGTTCTTCGTTGAGCCAGCTGTTTGTGGAGAAGCGGGCGAGTAGTATGCGGCCGGAGTGAAGTATGGCAGCTGGTACCACTCACGGGCCGGGATGTAGTATGCGAACGTCACGCCCAGCGCGCCGGGGATAGACAGATACCACGTCAGGTTAGAGTAGAAGCCGACGGCTCCGCCTAGCGATGCTTCGTACTTTTCCAACGTGCCGCGAATCTTCTCGGAGATGTACTGCGGGCCGTTGCCATCGTAGAAGTAGGCCCCTTGTTCGGACAGCCAGTAGACAGCACCGGGCGTTTTAGTGACCGAGTGCCGGGCGATGCAGCCAATCTGGGCGACCTTCTGCGGAGTGAAGGTGTTCTGGTCGTCGCCGATAATAATCCACATCGACTGCCGCTTAAACACGCAAAGCAGCCCACCCATAGACGCGAGGGCCACCGGCCACTCACCGTAGGTCGAGCCCTGGATTCGAAAGCAGTTAGTGGTCTGCGTGTACGGAAAGTTCGGGGTGTCCTCGTCCTCAACGAGTAGTACTTGCTCGACGGCGTCAAACTCCCAGGGCCGCCCGTAGTTGGAGTACCACAACTGAAGCTGCGGCACGTCGTTTTCTAGTGTCGTGGTAGTGTTGCGGGTGTCCGGTACAGCGGTGAACATCCACATGCGGTTCTTATGCGACTCTATGGGCCATGCCTGCATCATCGTTGGCTGGTACGACGGTGCGGCCAGTAGGACATTAGGCGGCGCCCATCGGCTATCAGCAAGCGGTGTATTCCCCGCAATGCTCTCGTCGGATGCATAGTCCACATACGAGCTGACACTAGAGTCGGTGAGGTCGACCACTAGCGACCAGAACGGCTGGTTGTAGGACTGCCGGTAGATGCGCGTGTAGTACGTGCTACCATCCGGCAGCGTGCCGGTGAAGGTACCGCTGATGAGGATATTCTGCGTAACACCGTCCACAGCGGCTTGGTACATGTATGTTAGGCCGCTCGGTTCATCGCCGTAGGGATTCGTTTCTTGCCCCATTGTGAAGTCATCCGATAGTCCAGGGCGGCAGACGTTCCAGGTGAACGCGTAGATGTAGGTACCAGCCGGCATGACAGGGCTCGCCGTTTGTGCAGTGACGGTGTAACTCTGCAAGAATGTCGGCGCGGGGGCTTGCCAGTAGTATGCCTTTCCGGGGTTAGCGTCGCTGTACTGCAGGCCGTTGTTCAGGTAGACGGCGTTGCCCATCTGCACGCCCTGGTCGAACGCACCAAGCCCGGCTGGGGTTGTGGTGCCAAACGTAACGGGGGCGGTAAGCCCACTCTCCATATCGAAGATACCCGTGCCGGTAAAGGTGTTGGCTAGCGGAGTACTCGGGCTGACGATGAAGCGTTGCGTGCTGTCGTCCGGGTAGTAGGCGGCTAATGCATATACCGAGAACGGGGACGCGTTTGTGAAGCGCACAGTCCCGACGTTCGTGCGGCCCTTGGGCGTGGTGAACGCGCCAGGAAAGCGCCACGAGTTGACGTTCTCTGCAATAGTTGCATACCCCGGGGGGAGGTACAGGTCAGCGGTAGTGGTGTCGAGGCCCTTGAAGGGACCTAGGCGGATGAGCTCCCGGACAGCTTCGGTCGCCACACGTTAGCTCGCGAAGAAGAGGATGGTACCCGGGGACCCAGCTGCCACGACTCTAATCTGCTGGCCTGGCCAGAGGAAGTAGCCGCCTCCGCCGGTTGCTCCACCAGTAGCCTGCCCTGTGTTCTGGAATCCGCCTGCGGGCGTGTTCAGCGACACGCTGGTGATGGTGCCACCACCGACCACGTACGCCATGACAGGCATGCCGTACACGTTGGTGTACGTCGTCGTACCAACGCTGAGGGCCTTCGTCTCCAGGTAACCGAAGGGGTTGAAGCCGAAGTTGCCGTAGGCAATCCAGTTGTTAGCCGAGGTGTTGCCGAACGGCGGGCCGCTCGTAACGCCTCCTTGCTGAATCATACCGCCGGTGGCCGTCGTCCCGTTGATTTGGTCAAACGTATTCGCACAAATCTGTATTTCTGCCGTGTTGTCGGTCCCGTTGATGGCGAAGTTGCCGTCGCCAATCTTGAAGCGGTTGCCATAGATAATGCCGCCAGCTGTGCAGAGCGTGGAGTTCGGGATGTGGATGGCTGCGCCGGTAGTTTCGCCTCCCTGGTTGATGGCGACCGCCGTGACCTTGAACTGGCCGACATTTTGGAAGTCCAGCGCGTAGGTGGAAATTTGAGACTTGCCCTTGACGGCCTGTCCGATGTTACCACCGACAACATCAATGAACTGCGGGGACGCCCTGACCGTACCGGAGTCGCCGAACACGATGCCGTTCTTGACCCAATTGGTGACGATATTGCACTGCGCGTGGTCGCCGCCCAGAAGATAGCCGCCGCTGCCGACGGTCAAGCCGACGCCTGCTGCGACCTGGCCCCAGATGTCGCCGGTCCCGTAGGGGCCGCCGGTATTATCGCCGGGGTAGAGGCCGTTGTCAGAGCCGCCCGTGAAGTTGGTCTTCGAGTGCGGGCTCACCGTAACAGTAGCTGAGTCGGTTCCGAAGTATTTAATGTCGTTCCCGCCGTACCCAGCCTCCGTCGCGGTCATATTGACGTTGTTGCCGGAGGCAGCAAATGTCACCGATTGAAAGTCGCCGGGGTTGTTCGGGAAGTTGTTGGGGTCGTTGAAGTACGCGTTCATCTGAGACGCCGTACTGATAGCCTGTGCGGCGAATGTTCCAGTGTACTCGTTGACAGTGACGGTGTTGCCCGATACAGTCAGCGTGAACGTGTGGCCAGTCGTGGGACCGGAACCGGAGAACTGGAATTGCCCGGTCGCGGCCACCTTCTGAGTAGCCGGGGGCGGACCGTAGTTGGACTCGACGTCGTAGAGGTAGACCGTGCCGCCCTTGTAGACGCCGGTCGTGTTCATTGACAGGATGCAGAGAACGCCGAATAGCGGGCACTCGAACATCTTGGGGTCGGCGCCGCCGTCTAGGATGAGGGCGTAGGTACCACCGTTGATGGTGTCGCCGAGACACTTGATGCCGTGGCCGTACATGATGCCGCCAACGTAGTCGCCGACGAACTTGCAGCCATACATGACGTTGCGCCCGCCGCCACCGTAGAACTTGAACCCATACGCCACGCCATTGGTGGTGACGTTGTAGAAGCGGGTATCGGTGACCGACTGTACGTTGCCTGCGGAGCCACCGATGTTGATGGCGGTGCCGAGATAGTTGACGGTGTTACCAGAGGCGCTGGAGCCCTGCAGCAGGATGTCCTTGAACGTCAGGCCAGTGCCATGCGCTCCGTTGACGTAGAGGATGTCAAAGTCGGCTGCGGCCGTGATGGCCGAGGACTGCGTGTTGACACCAGCGATGGTGATGCCGTTGGGAAGAGTGATGTTCAGCGTGCTGCTGATGAGTGTGTTGCAGCCCGACGGCCACAGCACACAGCCACCACCATTGTTCTGGGCTGCGTTGATGGCCGCTTGACAGGCCGCCGTGTCGTCGGTTGAGCCGTCGCCGACAGCGCCGAAGTCCTTAACGTTGAAGAACGGATTGTTGAAGCCCTGGCCGAGGGACACCGACGTCCAGGTGATGGGAGTCGGGGCGCCAGCCGGCGCGGTCAGGTAGAATAGCCCCCCGGGGCCAATAGAGATAGCTTCGGAGGTCTTAGTCGCGTCCGTCTGCTGGAAGCCCGTGCCGTTCCAGTCGGCGTTGGTGAGGACGTAGAGGGTGCCGTTGACCTCGCGGACTGCCGTGTATGCGCCCAGGATTTCGCCCGACGGCACATCGTAGGCGTCGAGAACTAGGCCAGGGTACGCTTTCCCGATAATCAGGTCAGCGTCGTAGCCAGTGTTGGGGTTCCAACCGAAGGGGAAAGGCGTTACAAAGCTAGGCACTACGGGTACTCAATCCATGGTCCAGGGTTGCGGTTGTTGCCCTTCTGGAAGAAGGACCGCTGAGTGAGGAACTTGGGCATCTTCGGGGCGTCGCCGTCATACCCCTTAACTATAGCACGGATGTCCCGCATGTACTTCTCGTACATGTTGTGGGCGACTGAGAACTGCTGCTGCGCGGCGTCGGTGTTGTCGGAGAAGCACATCTGCTCCACCACGTTCCACACCATGGCGTCCAGCCACGAGTCGTCGAAGATGAGCACGTCGCTCACGTTCTTCACCCGGCCGGGCGGCAGGATGCAATCGACGCATGCGGCGGCCGTCCCAGCAGGGGCGGGGACAAAGCCGATGCGCCCACCGCGGAGGTAGTACCGGGGGCGCTGGCCGGCAAACCAGGGCTGCGCGTCTGGAGCGGGCAGCGACCACGTGTTCGCAACGGGGTAGGATTGGGGCGTCTGGATGTTCCAGGAGGGAGTGTACGAGCCGGTTGTGCCGGCCGGTCCACCGGAGCCTGGGGTCTGCACCCCGGGCATGGTGCCGAAGCCCTGGTTGTACTGCTGACGCTGATGGCCCTCCAGCGTCTGGAGGTCTGAGGGCACTACGAGTTGGCCGTTTACGTACACCCGCAGGATGCGGATGATGGACGGGAGGGTGTACTCCTGCTGGTTCGCGTTGGTGGTAAAGCCG
>Ga0335069_10005718_pt1 | contig 18223 bp, 18 predicted proteins | sample Lox_Sample_11_FD_206714 | JGI IMG/M metagenome (GOLD analysis project Ga0335069, IMG submission 206714) | Soil microbial communities from Loxahatchee National Wildlife Refuge, Florida, United States - Lox_Sample_1.1 | ecosystem: Environmental > Terrestrial > Soil > Wetlands | place: USA... | reverse complement strand
GCCCAATCCGGCCTGTTCCACCACGTTGGCGATCTCGTAGAGGTTGTAGCCCTCGGGCACGGCGACCGTTCGCGCGTAGACGTCTCCTCGCATGAGGCGCTCGCGAACCTGGACAGCACTCGCCGGTGAGTCGAACTTGTATTCCCCCGCTTTCAAGTTTCCCTTGCCCAAGGCATAGTACACGGCAAGAAATGCCGGCGCGCTGCGAATAATCCCTTCCCGCTGCAGTGTTTGTGCGATATGGCGGGCGCTCCAGCCCGGACGCAGCACCACGAATTTCTCGCCACCGGGGTTCACCGGTTGAAACGCAGCCCAATACGCCCAAGACCCGCACGCGGCCACAACCATTACGAGGAAGAGTAAGAGTTTACGCACGCCTGGCTTTCACGATGCCCAACCACAGAAGTTTAGATGATTGCCGGCATGATGGGCGCTCAGCCGCGGCTCGCGGCGCGCGATTCGAGAAACCCCTGCAAGATCAGCACTGCCGCGACCTGGTCCACAACCTCTTTGCGCCGGACACTGTCCACCTTACCCTCATCGAGCACCCGGTTGGCCTCCACCGATGTCAGCCGCTCATCGTACAGATGCACGGGCAGCTTGAAGCGAGCCCGCAAATCTTCGGCGAACAACTTTGCTTTCTCCGACTGTGTTCCCTCGTCGCCACTCATGCGCAGCGGCAGTCCGACCACAATTTCAGTGACCCCGTACTGCTTGATCGTCCGTCGCAGGTGGTCGAAGTCCTTCCGCTTGTTGGTGCGGTGCAGGGTCGGCAGTCCCTGCGCCGTCAGGCCCAGCTCGTCGCTCACCGCCAGCCCGACTCGCCTCGTACCGTAATCGATGGCCAGGACTCGTGGCGCTCCAACCTGGCCCGGCGCGTTGTAACTAACGTTTTCCATATTGGTGCCTGCAAGGGTATCCTAATTCCCACCGCCCGCGGCACGGGTACGAAAACCCAAAATGGCCGATCCATTCATCGACGAGCTGCGCCTGCCCGACGATCCCATCGATCCTCCCGCGCCGGGCCCGCTCCCGGCTCGCTTACGGCCGGATGCGCCGGGTACGGCTCGCGGCGGAACCGAAGCCGAGTCCATGCGGCTCCGCCACGTTCAGGCCGCCTCGCTCGTCATCCTCGCGACTGCCGCGGTGCTCAGTCTCATGTACGTCGCCAAGCTGATCCTCGTCGTGGTGCTCACCGCAGTCCTGCTTGCCTTCGTGTTGGCGCCGGTGGTGGACGCGCTCACTGACTTCCGAATTCCCCGGCCGGTTTCCTCCGCCACGGCGGTGTGTTTGCTGGTCATCACCCTTGCTCTCCTTACCTATTTCTCCTACTCGCGCGCTCTCGATTTCGTCTCGCAAGTGCCGGAGTATCGCACCCGTCTGCGCCACATCATCAATGAGCTGAGGCAACGCGCCGAACAGTTCGAGCGCACCACCGAAACCGTTCTGCCTCCCGAACCCACTGACGACCACTCGGTCACCCTGCGGCAGCGCAACACCCTCGGCAGCTTGATCAGCGACAACATGAGCACGGTTTCCGAAACTGTGCTGGCGATTACCTTCGTCCCCTTCCTGACGTTCTTCATGCTCAGTTGGCAGGACCACGTGCGCGCCTCCACCGTCATGCTGTTCCAGATGAGCAACCGCAACACGGCCTATGTCGCGCTGGGCCAGATCGCCGCTATGATTCGTTCTTTCATCACCGGCAACCTCATGATCGGCCTGTTCCTCAGCGCCGCCAGCATGGCTGCGTTTGGTCTCATGGGTCTCCCCTTCTTCTATTTCCTGGGTGTGATGAGCGGTTTCCTCAGTCTGGTCCCGTATCTTGGCGTCGTGCTGGCGGTCGTGCCCCCGGTCATCGTCGGAATCGGCTACCTCGGCACCGGCTCATTCGTACTGGTTTGTGCGGTGTCGGTGGGCCTGCACCTGTTCGCCATGAACGTGCTTTACCCCATGGTCCTGGGAAAGCGCCTGCAACTCAACCCGCTCGCCGTCACCCTCGCCTTGCTCTTCTGGGGATGGCTCTGGGGCGCCATGGGCCTCATTCTCGCCGTGCCGCTGACTGGCGCCCTCAAGATCATCTGCGACAACATCGACCGCCTTCGCCCGTTTGGCGCGTGGATGAGCGAATAGCTGCAACTGGTTTTATCGACCGGATTTGCGAGAGCCACGGCTTGACAGGCTGGGTCGAAAATCGCCTGTAAGTTGTTGCCCATTACGCCTTGCGCGAATTCGGCGATTTTCAGGACTTCTCGCGGGCCGTCGGCCCTGAACGACAGCGGAAAAACTCCTTCCAGCGACCGATTTGTATCAGAGTGCGGCTGCAGCCGCACCGCAAACGATGGAAGATCCGCGAGGGCTTTGGCCCGGTGATCATTTCTCGCGCTCAAACTGACTTTTTCCGTAGCCTCTTGAGCCGTGCCGTATAAATCCTTATATTTTGTCTTTCCGCGCGGACTTTCGTCCGCACGGCCACTGCGAACTGGACTCTTTCAGCAGCCTTAATAGCCCGTTGTTGTGAAAGGAGCTGTCGTGGCAGACGCGAACCAACCCTTGAATCGCCGTGAGTTCCTACACGGAGCACTGGCGGGCGTCACGCTTGCTTCGCTCCCCATCGGCATCTTTGCCGCCCCCAACTCCGATATGCAAGCCGTCCTCAGCGAAGTTCCGAAGATGCACGACGACAATCTCAAGCGTCTGCAGGAGTGGATCACTCTGCCTTCGGTTGCCGCTATGGATTTGAACTATCCTCAGGGCCCCGACTACATGGCGAAGCTGGCGCGTGAAGCAGGCTTCGAGAACGTCGAAATTATTCCTACTTCCGGGAAGCCCGGCGTCTTCGGCATCCTCGATGCCGCAGCGCCCACTTGGGTTGGCATCTACTTCATGTACGACGTCAAGCACTTCGATCCCTCCGAGTGGTCTTCTCCTCCGCTCGCAGCCAAGCTGGTGGACAAGCCTGGCCTCGGCAAGGTCTGCATGGGTCGCGGCGCGGTAAACCAGAAGGGCCCGGAGACTGCGTTCCTCGGTGCCCTGCGCGCCTTTCAGCAAGCCGGCAAGAAGCTTCCCGTCAACCTCGTCCTCGTTGCTGAGGGCGAAGAAGAGATCGGCTCGCCTCATTTTCCCGAGATCGTTCGCAATCCCAAGGTCACTGAAGCGCTGAAGAAGACCATTGGCGTCTTCATGCCGTCAGCCGCGCAAGGCCCCGACGGCAACGTGCAGATTGACCTCGGCGCCAAAGGCGTTGTCGAGCTGGAGCTCGTCTCTACTGGCGAGAAGTGGGGGCGCGGCCCCGCCAAAGACGTTCACTCCAGCCTCGAAGCCACGGTGGACAGTCCTACCTGGCACCTCGTACAGGCGCTCAACACCCTCATCCAGCCCGACGGCCACACCCCCGCCGTAACCGGCTTCTTCGACAAAGTGAAGCCCCTCACTCCGGCGCAGGTGGACATGATCAAGGCCGCCGTGGCGCGCCGCGAAGAAGACCTGTTGAAGAAACAGTTCGGCATAAAGCACTGGGCCGCCGACAAGAACTACCTCGACGCCATGATTGCCCTCGAATCGCAGCCCACCATCAACATCGAAGGACTCGTCGCCGGATACACCGGTCCCGGCGGCAAGACAGTCCTGCCGCATCGCGCCGTCGCCAAAATCGACATGCGCCTCGTGCCCGACATGACCGCCGACGGCACGCTCCAGCTCCTCAAGGACTACCTCGCCAAGAAGGGCTACGGCGACATCGAGGTCAACATGAGCGGCGGCTACGATCCCAACCAGACCTCGCCCGATAGCAAGCTCATTCAGACGCAGGTCTCGACCTACAAGAAGCTCGGACTGGACCCTTTGTTCTGGCCGCGCTCCGCCGGTTCGTGGCCGGGCTACATCTTCACCAACGCGCCGCTCAGCCTTCCTGCCGGACACTTCGGGATGGGCTACGGCACCGGCGCCCACGCTCCCGACGAGTTCTTCCTTATCGACTCCACCAACCCCAAGGTCGCCGGCCTCGACGGCGCCGTCTCGTCGTTTGTGGAGTATTTGTACGCGCTGGCGTGAGTTGGAGGAGCCCAGCTTTAGTAGAGTCGAGAGCGAACGCGCTGGCATAGACAGGAGCGACACAGCTTTAGCTGCGCCGCGGGAACGCAAACGGTCCGTATCAGGGCACGACTTCACTCGTGCCGATCGACCTCGCCTTTGACCGGGCTTTAGCCCCTGTGACTCCGAGCAGGGGCGTTCTATGAGTGGCCTACCAACTCCCAGTGCCAGAGGCACGAAATAATCTAGCCCTGCACGCAGCCGAAGGCGGAGTGCTGGGTTGAATGGGAACAATATCCGAGTCGCGTAGCGGCGACAGCCGTTTCGTACCCCTCTCTTCGCTCCCCGCCGCAAATCTCGTAAAATCATCCCTTGGTACTCATCGGACGTTGCATCCATGACAGCCGAAACGAAAGATCATGCTCATGAACTCTGGGCGCTAAGGGAACGGGCCAAGGAACTCAGGTGTATTTACAGCGTTGCCGCAGCCCTTTCCCGCCGCGAAGAAGCGCCTCAGGTAGTGTTCCGTTGGGTACTGGATGCCATTCCGCCCGCATGGCAGTATCCACGAGACACCACGGCTCGCATTGAATATCTCGGGCGCACACACGCTCTCCCCAACTTTGTCGATACTCCCTGGCGTTTGCGTTCCCCCATCTCCGTTTGGCGCACTCCTGTTGGATCGATAGAGGTCCACTACAAGCACGAAAAGCCTACCGCATGGGAAGGCCCATTTCTTCGCGAAGAGCGGGAGCTTCTCGACAACATCGCACATCGCATCGGCGAATATCTCGAATGGAAGCAACGCGAACTCAGCGGTGAGCGGCTCGGCGCAGCGCCCGAACACTGGCGCTGGCGGCAACGTTTCGCCGAGCGCATTGCCAGCACCCTCGATCCTGCCCGCTTTGGAGTGCAAGCAGTCTACCTTTTCGGCAGCACCGAAGCCGGAAACGCCAACGTCGGCAGCGATATCGACCTGCTTGTAGTTCGCAACGGCACCGCGCGCCAGCAAGCCGACCTCGAAATGTGGCTGGAGGGCTGGAGCCTGTGCCTGGCGGAAGTCAGCTTTCAGCTCTACGGAATTCCCAGCTACGGCTTGCTTGACGTTAAGTATCTCGACCCCGAAGCGGCGAAGCGTGAAGTCCTGGCTTTCTCTCGGGCGGGGAAGATCTTGCAAGCTCTGCCGCTCGGAACCTGCGCCGCCTCCTCCGGGCGTGATTGTGAGATGACTGACACCACGCGCTAAGGCATACTAGGGGCCATGCTGGCAGATGATTCCAAGGCGGCCGCTATCCAGCGCGAGATTTTCCGCTCCATGACAACCGAGCAGCGGTTCCTCATGGCCTTGGAGATGAGTGAATCTATACGCAATGTTGCACTGGCAGGTTTGCGCAGCCGCCGCCCCGACCTCGACGAGAAGGGCTTACGCCGCGAACTTGCTCGCATCTGGTATGGCTTGCCGCCTGAATAATCCGGCGCGCGCATCTCGTTCTTACTCGTATGCCTCGCTTCGCTCCACCCGCCAATTCCCGTAGAATCGACCGTTGGCAATCATCCCGCTCATTGCGGTGAGGAGTTCTCGATGGCGCGCATGGTCAATTGCGTAAAGATGGGTCGCGAAATGGAAGGTCTCGATGAGCCTCCCTTTGACGGTCCCTTTGGACAGAAGATCTACGACAGCGTCTCCAAACTGGCCTGGGAGCAGTGGCAGGAGCACATGAAGATGCTGCTCAACGAATACCGCCTGCAGCCCTGGAAGAAGGAGCACCAGGAGTTCATCGTGCAGCAGATGGAAGCCTACTTCTTCGGCGAAGGCGCCGAGAAGCCCGCCGATTACGTCCCGCCCACCCACTAGTCGCTGCTACGACTGAGGAGCGTACACGGCCCACCCCCGCGGCCCGGCCCAGAAATCGCAGTACCCGTCATTCTGCGTCCACTTGGTCGCAGGACGGCTCGTGTCCTGCCCTCCCCACGCCACCGGCGTGTACATGCGACACATTGATACCGGTGAAACCCGGGCGCTGCAGTTGCCCAAGGGGTTCAATGCTGCTCCTACAGGCTGGTTCCCCGACGGCACGCATCTTTTGCTGGGCACAGGCGAGGCCTATTACGGTCATGGGTTAACAGGCACAGCTGTGACCCCAAGTGTTTGGAAGGTTTCTATCCTGGGTGGCAGCCCACAAGAGTTTATCGAGAACGCCAGCCGAGCAGCAGTTTCTCCAGATGGGTCCAAGATTGCTTTCTTGCGCGGTGACGCCAGAGCCCCTCGGGAAATCTGGGTCATTGGGAGCGATGCGAGCAATCCACACCGAGTCGTCGACGCTGCAGTACCCGAGGCCTCCATCGCGGACGGCAATGGTACAACCCGGCAGCCGTATACCGGAGTTTCTCTTTCTGGCGTTGCCTGGTCGCCTGACGGAGGGCGGCTAGCTTACTTCCGGCGCTTCGAAGCCGTCAGCCCAGGCCCTACACCGGACAAGCGCTCCCTCGAAACGGTGGATGTTTCGAGTGGCAAATCAAAGGTGGTTGTGAAGGCCTCGACGCAACTTCTACCAGTTGTCTGCTGGGCTGCTGACGGCCGCCTGCTTGATGCCTACCGGGACGATCCAGCCATCAAATTCGGGGATTCCGGAATCTGGTCGGTCCGGGTTAACCAGAAGTCCGGAGAGCCCGAAGGCAGGCCAGTGCAGCTGACCAAGGGTGCGGGACAAATCGGCGGGCTGAGCATAAGCGCAGATGCGAGGCGGCTGATTCTGTTGAGAGCGAACTCGTTTCCGCAGGGTTTTTTGGCGGAGATCGATGCGGAGACCGGCCGCTTTAAGACGCCACGCCGCCTGACTCTCGACGAGAACCCGAATGGTGTATATGCGTGGACGTTTGACAGCCGTGCGGTCTTGTTCAATTCCAGTCGCAGCGGCACCTTCAAGCTCTATCGGCAGGACATCGATCAGGCCGTGCCCGAGGTACTGATGGAGAGGCGCGGCAGTTTCATGCCGCGCCTGAATCCCGACGGTACGCACGTGCTGTATGTGGCCGAAGTTGACCCGGAAAATCCTGCTCTGCCACCACGCTTCGCGTGCCCCATCCAACCCAGCAGCGGGAGCTTGAGTGTGGACTTTCCTCCATGGGCGGGGCGGTGCCTTATATCAGGGCACGACTTCCATGCCTGCCCTGTGCGAACCCGAAGGGTCCCGTACCGCCGCCCAAACAAAATTGCACCCTTGCCCTTTCCGCGCGATCCCGGGTTGCTCGTGGCTTCCGATCCGTGTCTGGGATCCGTGTTCATCCGTGGCTGACGCTCGCCTTGTAATTCTCCGCATCCTCGGTGCCCCCTATGGCGAGTCCCCAATTGTCCCAGAACGGGCAAAATGCCCCCCCCAAAAAACGAAAGCGAATTCGCTTTCGCGTTTGCCATCTTTATCCAGTACCGCCTCCTCGCGGCACCAAATTTCTCCGCTGCGGCGCCGGTTCTCTCCTGTTACCCTATTCCTTCATGTCCATCCGATTCACCCACAAGCCGGGACTGGTGGCCTACATCACTTGCGGCGACCCCAGCCTGGAAGTCTCGCGCGATGTTGCACTTGCCGCCATCGACGCGGGGGCGGACGTGATCGAGCTGGGAGTGCCCTTCAGCGATCCCGTGGCCGACGGGCCGGTCATTCAGCGCGCCAGCCAGCGCGCCATCGCGCAAAATACTGATTTACAGGGAGTTATTGAGGCTGCGCGGCAAATTCGCGAGCGCTCCGAGGTTGGCTTGATCATCTTCAGCTATCTCAATCCCATTCTCCAGTTCGGCCTTAAAAGGTTTTGCCAAGCTGCTGTAAATGCAGGAGTTGACGGCGCGCTGGTGACGGATTTACCGGTCGAAGAAGCCGCGGACTACCTCCACGCCATGAAGTCTCACAAGTTGCTTCCCGTCTTCCTGGCTGCTCCAACCAGCACCGAAGATCGCCTCAAGGCCGTCGCAAGATATTCAAAAGGCTTCGTTTACGCAATTTCTCGTACCGGCATCACGGGTGCCCGCCAGGAGGTTGCCAGTGACGCCCGGGAGCTCGTTCGCCGCCTCCGCCAATTCACGCAACTGCCTGTGGCTGTTGGGTTTGGCGTCTCCACCCCAGAGCAGTTTGACGAAGTTGGCCAGTTCGCCGATGCCGCCGTCATCGGCAGCGCGATTGTCCAGCGGATTGAAGAAAATCCGGGACGGGAAGCCTCGGCTGTGGCAGAATTCCTGCAGGGCTTGCGGCACGCAAGTCATTGACCACCATGGACATTGCCGATTGGCGAAAGAAAATCGACGAACTCGACCGCCAGCTGGTGAAGCTGATCAGCGAACGCGCCCGCTGCGCCGTGGAGATCGGTAAGTTGAAGCAGCACTCGGACTTACCGGTTTACGAGCCCGACCGCGAACGGGTCATCTTCGATAATATCGCCCGCGAAAACCACGGCCCGCTCTCGCAAGTCCAGATGCGCCAAGTGTATGAGCGCCTAGTAGATGTGATGCGGCAGATCCAAAGCGACGAAATCGCTCCACAGCCCGACCGGGAACGCCATGGCGAGCTCACCGAGATCGAGCCAAGAGACTGAAGGAAAAGAAGATAATGATTGTTGCCATGCTGGAAACCGCCAGCGAAGACCAGATTCAGAACGTAACCGACCATCTCATGCGGATGGGGTTTGCCGTACACCGCACCACCGGCGCGCGCCAGTCGGTACTGGCCGCAGTTGGCAAGCGTATCGACTTTGATATCAGGGACTTAGAAGTCCTGCCCGGGGTCGAAAAAGTCCACCGGATCAGCGCCCCCTACAAGTTGGTGGGCAGGCAATTCCATCCCCACAATTCGGTCATTCGGCTGGCCAAGGATGTCGAGGTGGGCGGCACGCAAGTGATTGTAATGGCAGGACCTTGCTCGGTGGAATCGCGCGAGCAGTTGTTCCAGGCGGCAGAGCACGTGGCCAAGGCGGGCGCCAAAGTCCTGCGTGGCGGTGCATTCAAGCCGCGGAGCTCCCCGTACACCTTCCAAGGTCTTGGATTGGAAGCACTTAAACTCCTCCGGGAGGCCGCCGACGCGCACGGGTTGCTGGTGATCAGCGAGGTCATGGAGATTTCGCAGATCGACCAGATGATGCAGTATGTTGACATTTTTCAGGTCGGCGCCCGTAACATGCAGAATTTCAATCTGTTACGCGAGCTCGGCAAAGTCCGCAAACCCGTCCTGATGAAGCGCGGTATCGCCGCCACCATCGAAGAAATGCTTTTGTCGGCCGAATACATCATGTCGGGCGGGAACTACGACGTGATCTTGTGCGAGCGCGGGATCCGTACGTTTGAAACCTACACGCGGAACACGCTGGACATTTCAGCGATTCCGATTGTGCACAAACTGTCGCATCTACCGATTACGTCGGACCCGTCGCACGGCACCGGTTTGCGCGACAAAGTGGAGCCGATGGCGTGTGCGTCGGTTGCGGCGGGAGCGGACGCGCTGCTGATCGAGGTGCATCCCGACCCGGACCATGCATTGTCGGATGGTGCGCAATCGCTGTTCCCGCAACAATTCGCGGACCTAATGAGCAAGTTAAGGATGATTGCACCGGCGGTGGGAAGGACGATCTAGGATTGGTGTGGGCGGGTTAAAGCCCGCCTGCGTTTTCGTGGGAACGTTATGGCGCGGCTGAGGCCGCGCCCCTTCAAGGCAGTTCATGCCAATTCGGCAAATCACGATTGTTGGCACGGGGTTGATCGGCGGGTCGCTAGCCCTGGCGCTTAAGCAGAGCGGCTTTGCTGGGACGATTGTTGGTTGTGACAAGCGGGCTGTCCTTGAGCTGGCGGTGGAGCGCGGAGTAATCGATCGAGGCGAATCTGATTTGTGTCGCGCCGTCGAAGGCAGTGGTGTCATCGTTCTGGCGACGCCGGTGGGAACCATACTTTCGCAGTTCGAACAGATTGCGCCGACGCTGCCGACGACAACGCTGATCACCGACACGGGCAGCACTAAGCAGAAGCTGGTTGAGCGGGCCCGGATGGTATTCGGCGATGAAGCAGGGAAGCGCGTGCTTCCGGGGCATCCCATGGCGGGCAAGGAATTCGGCGGCGTGGAACATGCCGATGCCGGTCTCTTCCAGGGCGCGGTGTGGCTCATCACACCAATCGTCTCAGACCAGAAATACACGCCACTGCAAGAGGAATTCACAATGCTGATCGCCGCGACTGGGGCGCGGATTGTTGTGCTCGATCCTGAGCGGCACGACCTGCTGTGCGCGTGGATCAGCCATCTACCGCAGATGATCTCGACAGCGCTGACCTCAGTGCTACATGAAGAGTTGGGCGACGACGAGACGGTGCGAATGATTGGCGGACGGGCATTGCGAGAAATGACACGCATCGCACATAGCCCTTACTCGATGTGGCGTGATATTGCGATTACCAACTGCGAGAACATTGAAGATGTCATGCTACGGTTTGAACAGCAGATGACGCATTTGCGAGAGAGCTTGAAGAGTCCGGGGCTGAGAGAGATGTTCGAGAGCGCGAACAAGTTTGGGCAGAAGAGCGACTGAAGTGCGCAATTCCAGAGGTGAGCATCGCCGCTAGCCACCTCTCCTAATCACATCCTAAAATTCACCCCTTGAATGACAATAATTGCGCTCATGATCTGTCACGTTCGTGTGCAAAGCACGTAACACGGATCGCTTAACAAAACTTAACGGAAACCGACAAACCAGTGAAGGACGAAATGCGAACATACTGTTCTGTGTGGCGGCATGAAGTCGGTTGCAGCCTAAGCCGGCGTTTGTTTGTTCCGATGCGCGTTGTCGTCCCTGGCCTATTACTGACACTAGTCCCGTGGTTCCTCCCTTTTATCGAGGCAGAGTCAAGGTCGGCGCCTGGCAATATGCCCGAGGCGAGCAGGGGCTATGTCGGTAGCCAAGCCTGCGTAGCCTGCCATGACTCGATCTACCAGACGTATTCACAAACCGCTCATGCGCACGCGAGCGGCACTGCCGCAGAGAACGTGGTGGTGGGAGAGTTCCGGCACGGCGCGTCGCACTCTGACTACAAGGTGTATTCGCAGGGGGGGAAAGTATGGATGAGCTTTCAGAAGGAAGGCGATCCGTTGGTGCAAGGCAAGCGCGAGCTCTTGTACTACATTGGGCAAGGGCGCAGAGGCACGACTTTTCTGTTTTCTGTTGACGGATTCTACTTTGAGGCGCCGATCAATCTTTATACGAGCCGACATGTCTGGGACATGGCACCGGGTTACGGGAACGCGCGAGAGGTACCATTGAACCTGCCTGCGCTGCCCAGCTGCATGGACTGTCATGTAAGTGGAATGCGGCCTCCCTTGGAGGGCACCGAGAATCGCTATTCGGCGCCGCTGTTTTTGTTTGCAGGCGTGACTTGTGAGCGCTGTCATGGGCCGGGTCAAGCACACGCACAAGATGGCAAGGGCGAGATTGTGAATCCGGCCAAGCTCCCGGCCAATCGGCGCGACGAGGTGTGCATGCAGTGCCATCTCGAAGGGAATGCGGCCATCGAGCGCCCGGGAAAACACCTTTATGACTACAAGGCCGGAGACGACCTCTTTGACTATGTTCGATATTACGTGCTGATCGATCCCCAAAAGCCGGGATTGCGCGCGGCCAGCCAATTTGAGCAGCTAGCTGTGAGCAAGTGTAAGAAGAAGACAGGCGATGCGATGTCGTGCACAAGCTGCCATGATCCCCACCGCACCATTCCGGCGGACGAGCGAGTGGCCTACTACCGGTCGAAATGCCTGGCCTGTCACGGCGCCAATTTCGGGGAAAAACACCATGCGAACCAGCCGGATTGCACGCAATGCCACATGCCGGCCACCTCCAGCAAAGACATCGCCCACACAGCGGTGACGGACCATAGCATTCCGCGGCGGCCAACGACCACGCAAAATGTGCTACCCGGTGTGAAGACCGCTGAGCTGCCGCAGTTGGAACCGTTCCCTAAGCCGACCAATGATAAGGACAGCGACATCCGCGATCTGGCGCTGGCGTGGCAGTCGATTGTGAATAGCGGGATGACGCGTGCCGAGCCTGAGGCGAAACAGCTGCTGCAGAAAGCGGCGGAGCAATTCCCAGACGACCCGGCGGTGATTGCAGCACTGGCGTATGACGTACAGCGAGAAGGGGACGGAGCGAAAGCGCGCCAACTTTATACCCGAGCATTGTCGCTCTGTCCGGGGATGGTGGATGTGGAGACGAACCTAGGGGTCCTCGACGCACAATCCGGCGACCTGCGCGATGCGGTGCGATTGTGGCAAGATGCTTTCCGCCGTGCGCCCGGCAGAAGCGAAATCGGAATCAACCTGGCGCGGGTGCACTGCAGCGAAAAGCAATTCGAAAAAGCGCGGGACGACACGATGCGAGTGCTGGAGTTCAACCCCGATTCGACAGAAGCAAAGAGGCTGCTGAAAGAATTAAATTCGGACGCGCCGCGTTGCGGCCGCTAGAGTAACGAACTTCGATCGAGACGACTGGGCAGAAAACTCAGCTTTACCACACTCCCGGTCCGCTAAGTACAATCGCCCGTTCGGAAAATAACCATGTCAATGAACAAGGTGTTTGCAAGCGCTGATGAGGCGGTGGCTGACATTCAGGATGGTGCGACCATCATGGTCGGCGGCTTTGGGCTGTGCGGGATTCCTGAGAACTTGATTCGCGCATTGGTGAAGAAGGGCGTCAAAGACCTGAACACCATCAGCAACAATGTCGGCGTGGACGAGTTCGGGTTGGGTCTGATGCTATATGCCGGGCAGATTCGGTCCCACAAAGGCAGCTACGTGGGCGAGAACCGGCTGCTGGAAGAGATGGTGCTGACGGGGAAGATCGACCTCGAGCTGATTCCGCAGGGGACGTTTGCCGAGCGCATTCGCGCAGGGGGCGCGGGGATTCCCGCTTTCTTCACGCCCGCGGGATACGGCACCGTGGTCGCCGAAGGCAAGGAGACGCGCGAGTTCGACGGGCGTCCGTATGTGCTGGAGCACGGGCTGAAGGCCGATTTCGCGCTCATCAAGGCATGGAAAGGCGACAAGTGGGGCAACCTGGTGTATCGGAAGACGGCGCAGAATTTCAATCCGATGATGGCGATGGCGGCGAAGATCACGATTGCCGAGGTGGAGCACTTGGTGGAGCCGGGGGAGATTGATCCCGACCTGGTGCATACGCCGGGGATTTATGTGAAACGGATTATCCAGGGCGTGAACTATGAAAAGCGGATTGAGCGGCGGACGTTTAGGCAGGCATAAAAACCGCGCTAATCGCCTTTCGCTGTTCGCTAAACCGGTTAAGCGGAGGGCGGACAGCGAAAAGCGTCTCCTCCCTTGTTGAAGAAAGAAAAGATTTCAGGAAAGAAGACGATGGCTGATCCGAATCCTGACAAGCCAAAAGACGCGGAGAAGCGGGACCGCATTGTGCGGCGGGTGGCAAAGGAGTTGCGCGATGGATATTACGTCAACCTCGGGATCGGCATGCCGACGCTGGTGGCGAATTGCGTCCCTCAGGGAATACAGGTGGTGTTGCAGAGCGAGAACGGCATGCTGGGCGTGGGGCCCTATCCGCTGGCGGGAGAGGAAGATCCGGACCTCATTAATGCGGGCAAAGAAACGGTGACCGAGTTGCCGGGGACGGCGTACTTTTCCAGCGCAGAGTCGTTCGCGATGATGCGCGGCGGGCACATCGACCTGAGCGTGCTGGGTGCAATGGAAGTGGACGAAGAGGGCAACCTGGCGAACTGGATGATTCCCGGGAAGATGGTGAAGGGAATGGGCGGGGCGATGGACCTTGTGGCGAGCGCGCGGCGGGTGATTGTGGCGATGGAGCACACGACGCGGGATAGGACTCCGAAGATCCTGAGGCATTGCACGCTGCCGATTACAGGGTTGCGCGTAGTGCATAACATTGCGACGGAGATGGCATACCTGCGCGTGTCGCAGGCGGGACTGGTGCTGGAAGAGATTGCGCCAGGGCTGAGCGTGGAGGACGTGCAAGCAGCCACGGATGCGCCGCTGCTGATCAGTCCCGAGCTGAAGACCATGGTGATCTGAAGCGGCGAAGTGATCGAGGCGCAACGGGCCCGGATCGATATCACGACGAAGATGGCGAAAAAGAGAGCAGCGGGCCGAGAAAAGCGAAGCGCAAAGGCAGAGAAGCCGTTTGTGTTCATCAGCTACCGGCGGGCGGATAGCGCGGCGGCGTCGCGCTGGCTGTATGACTCGATTCGGCGCACGTTCGGGCCGGACAGCGTGTTCATGGACACCGAGGCCATTCGAGTCTCGGCGCAATGGCCAAAGGCGATTGAGCACGGGTTGCGGCAAGCAACGCATCTAGTTGCGGTGATCGGGCCGCATTGGCTGCGTGTGACGGATGACTACGGCCGGCGCCGCATTGATCGCGAGGATGACTGGGTGCGTAACGAGATCGCGCACGCCCTGGCTGAGCGCAAGCATGTGCTGCCGATCATTTTGGCGCCCAACGGGATGCCACGCAAAGAGGCGCTGCCGGAGGCAATTCAGAAGCTTGCACACGTGCAGCCGTTCGAGCTGCGCAGCGAGAGGTGGGAAACCGATTTGAATCTGCTGTTGGGTGAGTTGGAGAACCAGGGTTTCCGACGCGCCAAAGCAAACGCGATTCGATATCCAAGGCCACAGGTAACGATTACGGAGATTCCGCGGAAAGAGCTTACGTCGATATTGCGTACGCTGGCGGGGTGGACGGAAGTAGTCTCGCCCCTGCCGGGACATGAGCCGATGCAGCGGACGGAGCTGTGCAAGTCGTTCGAGTTCGCGTCGTTTCCGCAGGCGATCGAGTTCATGCGCGAGGTGAGCGAGTCGGTAGTGAAGACCCAGCACCACCCACGCTGGCAAAACGTTTGGCGCACAGTGACGGTGTGGCTCTCGACGTGGGACATCGGGCACAAACCGTCGCAGCTTGACGTGGACCTGGCCCGCGAGATGGAAGGCGTCTATCGCAAATACAAGGTGGCGGGGGAAGGGAAAATCAAGGCGCGCGGGAATACGCGCAAGCGAGCTTAAATAGTTCCTAAATTGGGAAATTGTGAGTTCACGTCACCAGCTGCGTGTGATGTGCGTCGCTGAAACATGCGTCGGAGCCGTGGATAGTGGAGAGTAATCATTTCTGGGTACTTGGAAAGAAGGAACGTATGTCCTCCCGACTCATTTGTCTCGCTGCAATGCTTGTCTTGATATGCGCGCTAGCTATGATGGCGCAGACTGCGCCGGCGAAAGGGTCTGCGCAGACGACGAAGCCTGAAATCAAGCATGTGCCGGCAACGTACACGGATCCGACATCCGGAAAGGGGATGTATATGGCTTACTGCGCCTCTTGCCACGGGGCCGATGGAAAGGGCGACGGACCGGCGGCCCCGGCGCTCAAAATCCCGGTGACAAACTTGACGCTCTTATCGACGAAGAACGGCGGGACTTTTCCGGGAGCGCATGTGGCGGCAGTGTTGCAAGGCGATGGAATGACACCGGCACACGGCAGTAAAGATATGCCGGTGTGGGGACCGATATTTCATTCGATGGGAGGACACAGCCAGGCGCAGGTGCAGCTGCGCATTCGCAACCTGACCAACTATCTGGAGTCGATTCAGGCAAAGTAGCGGAGAGATCGACAGGAGTGGAGAACGATGTGGGGCGCGAAGGCCGCGCCCCTTTTTTTGTTGACGATCAGGTGGTGACTTAGACGGCGACCGGCTGCTTCATCGGAACGGGAGTCAGCCATGCATGACGATCGTCTGTTTTGCCGTTGGCAATGGCATAGAACTCAGAACGAATGGCGCGGGTGACGGTGCCGGGATTTCCGTTGCCGACGGGAATCTTGTCGACGGAGCGAATGGAAGTGATTTCGGCGGCGGTGCCGCTGAAGAAGACTTCTTCGGCGAGATAGAGGAGCTCGCGCGGGATCGCCTGCTCGTGGATGGGGATGCCGAGGTCCTGCGCGATGTGCAGGACGGTGTTGCGGGTGATGCCAGGGAGGACACTGTTGGCCAGCGGAGGGGTGTAGAGGCGTTCCTTGTGGACGAGGAAAATGTTCTCGCCAGGACCTTCGCTGACGTAGCCGGTGACATCGAGGGCGATACCTTCGCTGTAGCCGTTGGAGAGGGCTTCCATGCGGATGAGCTGGGAGTTCATGTAGTTGGCGCCGGCCTTCGACATGGTAGGCATGGTGTTGGGCGCGAGGCGGTTCCAGGAAGAGACGCACACGTCGATGCCTTCGTCACCGCCGCCGAGGAACTTGCCCCATTCGTAGTTGGCAATGTAGACGTCGATGGGTGAGCCGGTGGGGTCAACGCCGACCGTACCGTAGCCGCGAAGGATGATGGGCCGGATGTAGCAGGGCGAAACCTTGTTGGCGACGACAAGATCGAGGGTCGCATTGATGAGTTCGTCGACCGTGTAATGGGTGTCCATGCGGTAGATTTTGGCCGAATCCATGAGGCGCTGGATGTGGTCGCGCAAGCGAAAAACGGCCGGACCTTTTTCCGTTTGGTAACAACGCATTCCCTCGAATACGCACGAGCCGTAGTTGACCACGTGCGACATGACGTGCAGCTTGGCGTCGTTCCAGGGGATCAACTTGCCGTTGAACCAGATGTTCTCGCTTGCATTGATGGGCATCGACAGACTCCTAAGCAGAGGTTCACGAGCGTGCGAACGGTGTCAAAGCGGGGTCTACCACTTGCGAGGCGCGCATGGCACAAAGGTAGGGCCGTGCAGCAACGCGATGAAAAGACAAGCAACATCGTGGAGTCAGCTTGACTGGGCATTATAACTGAGAGGGAGTGGCGGTTCAGCGAATTGGTGCCAGATGACGCATTCAGGCGCCGGGTGAGGAAATTTTTCTTTTTCAGCCGGAAGTCAAGCGCTGCCACTCAACCCACGGAAATAGCAGTTCGCTGCCTAGAACCCCATAGCTGTCAGAAAGTTGCGCGCAACCTTGACGGCTCACCTGAGTCTAATGCTGTGGGTTGCCAATTTTCTGCTGTCATGACGGCGCGGCACTCCCTCTTCGAACAGCACCTCGGCCACGCGCCACGAAAGATCGTCCACGAGGCGACGAGGTGGATACGGCAGGAAGCAGTTCGGAGACATCTTTTTTTCAGGAGAGTAACGAGCAATGAAGAAGTCTCTGGTTCTTATCGCAGTGGCACTCATGTGCACGATGACTGCGTTTGCACAGGATGTTCCCAAGTTCGAAGTGGCCGGCGGTTATTCTTATGTCAACTTTCATCCCGGTCTTTCGCAGATCACCTCACAGAACTTCAACGGTGGCGGCGGTGCATTCGTTTACAACATCACCCCCCTTATTGGCATCAAGGCTGACTTCATGGGCTATGCGGTTGGTACCGGCTGGACCAAGAAGCTTATCGACGCGGGCTATCCTGTGACCGGCTCGGCCAGCGGCAACATGTTCACTTACATGTTCGGCCCGCAGTTTAAGCTGCACACCGGCAGATATCAGCCTTTCGCTGAGGCCCTGTTCGGCGCAGCCCATTCCAATGGGTACGGCACCGCGCTGTATTGCATCTCCGGCAATGACTCGGCAAGCTGCAACCTGAAAAACGGAAACGGCAACAACAATGCATTTGCCATGGCGTATGGCGGCGGACTGGATATCAAAATGTCGAACCGAATCCAGCTTCGCCCCGTCGAAGTCGACTACCTCTACACCAACTTCAGCAGCAACCACGTGGCACACATCTCGAATAGCCAGAATAGCTTCCGGTACTTCGCCGGCGTGAACTTCACCTTCGGCGGCAAGTAAGAGCTTAATAAAGCTGTAATTGCAGTCGAGCATGGCGCTGCCTTCGGGCGGCGCCATTTTTCTTTACACCGCCGTAGCACAGTAGAATGGAGGCAACACCGGCAATCGGGAGAATCCGGCATCCACAGCTACAACCTCGGAATCGTCGGGCTGGGCAATGTTGGTTCAGCTCTGGTGAGGCTCCTGCAACGCAAGCGCGAGGAGCTGGCGGAGCGGTATGGGATCATCTGGCACATCACGGCGGTGGCGTCGCGACGCACGGGCTGGGTGGTGGACCACAATGGACTGGCCCCGGAGAGAATCCTGGCAGGGGATTTCTCAGGCGCGAGGACCGTGGGACATTGCGCGAGCTGGATGCACGCGGCGAAGCCGG